>Ga0256845_1000583_pt1 | contig 33734 bp, 30 predicted proteins | sample RiftiametaG_FD_189101 | JGI IMG/M metagenome (GOLD analysis project Ga0256845, IMG submission 189101) | Tube worm associated microbial communities from hydrothermal vent at the East Pacific Rise, Pacific Ocean - Riftia | ecosystem: Host-associated > Annelida > Integument > Unclassified ...
GCACCCGTGAGCGCAAGCTTGAGTGATTCTGCATAATCCTAAATACCAAATTATTTAAAGTTCTTCTTATAATAACGTTTCAACTATATCTCATGTGATTTCATTAAATCCTATCATTATCATTGATTATCCTATCATAGCTGATAGGATAAAAAGAACATAGTGATAGGAATAAGGTGAGGTTCATATGAAGATAACTGCTCGACAACAAAATATTCTAGATATTATTACCATATATCAGTCTATTTCAATCTCAAATATAAAAGCACAAATTAATGAGAGCATCAGCACACCGACCCTAAACAGGGATATTGCTACTTTGGTAGCCGTAAACTATCTTGTAAAAACAGGTAAGGGGAGGGCAACTTCGTATAGTATTTCTCCTTTTTACAAGTTGTTTGCACCATTTGATACTTCTGGCTACTTTGATATCGACCCAGATTCGCGTTCAGCATCCACCGGCTTTAATTTTGATTTAATGGCAATATTATCCAATATCAATATTCTAGCATCGGAAGAGCTGATTTTTTTAGAAGGGTTGAAGGATGAATATCAGCACAATATATCGGATATTCCTTCTGCTCTTTATCAAAAAGAACTTGAACGTCTTACCATAGAGCTAAGCTGGAAATCTTCTCAAATTGAAGGGAATACCTATTCCCTCTTAGAGACTGAGCGCCTCTTTTTAGAAAAGAAGAAGGTTGAAGGGAAATCAAAAGAAGAAGCGTCGATGCTTCTCAATCACAAATATGCCCTAAACTATCTTCTGGATAATAAGGATATAGCCAAAAACCTTAATTTAAAGACGCTAGAGGAAATACATTATCTCTTAATAAAGGATTTAGGGGTCAGTAAAAATATTAGGTCAAGATCGGTCGGGATCACGGGGAGTGCATACAAACCACTGGATAACGAGCATCAAATTAAAGAAAATCTTGAAAGAATGTGTGATTTAATAAACAGTAAAGATAATGGGTTTGAAAAAGCCTTACTTGCAGTAACGCTTATTTCTTATATTCAACCCTTTGAAGACGGTAATAAACGAATTGGGCGTATGGTAAGTAATGCTATTCTAATCGGTTATGATGCATGTCCATTATCATATCGTAGCGTTGAAGCCATGGACTATAAAAAAGCGATGTTATTATTTTACGAACAAAATAATCTCAACGCATTCAAGAAAATCTTTATTGAACAAAATAAATTTGGCGTTAGAAATTACTTTCAATAGAAACCAAGAATAAATCAGGATGAATTTAGTTTGTTGAGCATCTCTTATGAACAAAAGCCAAATTGTCTAATAGGGTTACTTGCACTCGCTAAAGGTAGCCTATGCATTGGTTAATATTTAACCAAATAACGCTGTTTAAGTAGTAAGACCGCTAATATCGTAGTATATTATGGATGTAAAGTGAATTACTGAATCACAATAAGTCATTCGAAGCATCAAGGAGAGAGCGTCATGGATCATTCTTCGTTAAAGACAGATGAACTAAAAGCACTAAAATCACTCCGTTCAAGAATTAAACCTGCAAATATTCCTTCTTTTAAAATAGACAAAACTGTCAATATTGCGACATGGAATATTCGTCATTGGGGACAGAAGAAAAGGTACGATCAAATCCTTCACCATCCAACTGTTACGGGATCAGTGTTGTCTGAAAAAATGGAGGTGCTTAATTTTGTAAAGGTAATCAGCAAGATGAACGCACGTTGCTTGCCAAGCGCATTCATGAGTTTAGGCAGATGCAGGAACGAGAAAGAAAGAACTCTATTCGCCCTACTTTTGACCGTGCTGGGCACGATAAATCTCACGATAGGTCTGGGCATTCTGAGCGTACTAGAACACGTTCATCCAAAAGAGCTACACGTACTCGTGAGCGCAAGCCTGAGTAATCGCTAAAATACTCGACTACAAACGGAGCTTTGATTGCGAATTCCCCAATATTCCTTTATTCTCTCACCTAGCATTTAGGTGGATAAAGCGATGAGTAACGACATACTGACCTTGAAAGAAGTAGCTGAATATCTCAAGTTAGCTGAGAAGACAGCGTATCGCTTGGCAGCAGAAGGTAAGCTGCCAGGCTTTAAAGTGGGTGGCAGTTGGCGGTTTAAGCGAGAAGATATTCAAAATTGGATAGAAGTACAGAAAATAAATAAAAAATAACGTTTATGCTTCGCACTTGTTAGGCAATTGCTGAAACTAATATAAACAAGAGTAGCTAAATTAAAGAGATGATATATGACGGATTTTGATAAATATAAAAAACAAAGTGATGATATTTGGGAAATAGCCAACTTGCTGCGAGGCCCTTATCGTCCCCCTCAGTATCGTCGTGTAATGATCCCACTCACTGTGTTACGCCGTCTTGATTGTGTACTTGAAAAATCAAAGCAAGATGTATTGAAAGAATATAAAAAACTTAAGGCACAGGGTAAGCCTGAAGATCAAATTGAAAGCATATTAACTCATAAATTCAAGATTAATTTTTATAATACTAGTGAGTTTACGTTTCACAAGCTACTGGGAGACCCTGATGGTCTTGCAAAGAACTTAGGTAACTATATAGCGGGGTTTTCTACCAGAGCACGAAACATCATTGAAAAATTTAAGTTTGAAGAAGAAATCGAAAAGCTTGATGAGGCAAACCGTTTATTTGATATCTTCAAAAAAATAGCTTCGCAGGATCTGCATCCAAAAAGGCCAGATGGAACAGGATTAGACAATATTGGCATGGGGTATTTATTTGAAGATTTAGTTAGACGATTCAATGAGCAAGCGAACGAAGAGGCAGGAGATCATTTTACGCCACGAGAAGTAATCAAACTAATGGTTAATATTTTGTTTAGTGGCGAAGAGCAAATTTATAAAGCGGGTAAACGCACAACTATTTATGATCCAGCTTGTGGAACAGGAGGAATCCTATCAGTTTCAGAAAGTAACATTCTTGAACAAAACCCAGATGCAGAAATTGAACTTTACGGTCAAGAATACAACCCAGAATCTTATGCTATATGTGGCTCTGACTTCATGATTAAAGGTGAAGATGTGAGTAATATTGCCTTTGGAGACACATTAGGTACGGGGAGAGATTTCCCAGATCGAGTGGATGGTGATGGACATCCTGATGAGAGTTTTCATTTCATTGCTGCTAATCCACCATTTGGAGTGGAGTGGAAACCAGAACAAGACTATGTGACAAGAAGAACATGAAAAGTTAGGTTTTAGTGGGCGTTTTGGCCCCGGCTTGCCACGTATTAATGATGGCGCATTACTATTTCTTTTGCATATGATCTCAAAAATGAAAGCTCCCCCCGAGAATTATACCCTTGGTCCAATTAGGGGTGAAAAAGGAGGTGAAGGCTCCCGTATCGCTATCGTGTTCAATGGTTCACCATTGTTTACGGGTGATGCAGCAAGCGGAGAGAGTAACATTCGCCGCTATATCATTGAAAACGATATGTTAGAAGCTGTCGTTGGGTTGCCAGATCAAATGTTCTACAACACGGGTATCTATACCTATATATGGATTGTAACCAACCGGAAAAACCCTCAGCGACAAGGCAAAGTTCAGCTCATAAATGGAACTGACTTTGCTTGGAAAATGAAAAAAAGTTTAGGTGACAAGCGTAAAAAACTTGGTGAAGGGATAGACGGTGAGCCTGATCATATTACAGAGCTGACAAAAGTTTACGCCGACTTTAAACATGATGATAAACGCAAACTCTCTGAAATACAAACCAACGTTGAACTGCCGAAAAAAGCTGTCCGTGATCTAAATCAAGAACACTTCGTGAGTAAAATATTTGCCAATCATGAATTTGCATATCTTAAAATTACAGTAGAGCGCCCACTAAGATTAAATTTTGCTGTGACAGATGAGCGAATTGCTGGTTTTACTGAGAGCACATATTTTAAAAATTTGGCGGTTAGTAAAAAACGTAAAGACAAAGCAACCATAGAAAAAGAAATTACTAAGGGCAAAGCACAGCAACAAGCTATTTTAAAAGTGCTTGATGGTATGAAAGTAAATTATACGAATGGCGAGTTGATCAAGAATCGTGATACGTTTGAAGCGCAGCTTAAAGATAAATTTAATGTAAGCACTGATTTCAATAAGGAATACAAGTGGGATGCGGCTTTGAAAAAGGCAATGCTAACTCATGGCGCTCTCGCTGAACGTGACACGAGCGCAGATATTTGTACTGACAGTAAAGGAAAGCCTGAACCAGATGCTGAATTGAGAGATACCGAAAATGTACCACTACCGTTAGATATTCAATTACCACTACCAGTTGACTATGAGAATAAAAAACAAAATAAGGGCAAGGTTGATAAAACTGAATTATTGGAGCTTGTAAAAGAACACTGTGAAGATTATTTGAAAAAAGAAGTTTTACCGTATCGAGATGATGCATGGGTAGATCACAGTAAAATTAAACTGGGATATGAAATCCCATTTAATCGTCATTTTTATCAATATCAACCGCCGCGAGATTTGGCAGAGATTGAGGCCGAGATTAAAGGATTAGAGCAGGAAATTATGGATATGCTGGCGGAGGTTGTCTAATGCAGTATCCTGCTTATGATAAATATGAACCTAGTCGATATGAGACTTCTGTCAATGTACCTTCTAACTGGCAAGAGAAAAGACTAAAGTTTATTGCAAGCCACAATGACGAAACATTGTCGGATAAAACTGATCCTGATTACATTATTGAATATGTAGATATATCTAGCGTAGATTTGGTTAATGGTATAACTCAGATCGATACAATGAATTTTGAGTCTGCTCCTTCAAGAGCAAGAAGAATTGTTCAAGATGGTGATACCATCGTTTCAACTGTAAGAACCTATTTAAAATCAATAGCAACTATTAAAAATCCTCCAGATAATATGGTAGTGTCAACAGGATTTGCAGTAATTAGACCAAAGGATGAAGTTAATAAGAAATACCTATCCTATTTCTTGCAGAGTCAAGGGTTTGTAGATTCTGTAGTAGCCCACTCAGTTGGTGTTAGTTATCCAGCAATAAATGCAAGTGACCTTGTTTGCTTGCCCGTTAGCTATCCCACATCAATAGTTGAACAACAAAAAATAGCAGAATTTCTTGATTATAAAACCAGACAGATCGATCAGCTTATCGAGAAGAAAAAAGCCTTAATTAAAAAACTCAATGAACATCGAATTGTCGTAATCACCCAAGCCGTTACCAAAGGTATAGATGAAAATGCCAAAATGAAACCCTCTTGTGTGGATTGGTTAGGTGATATACCTGAGCATTGGGAAGTAAGGCGGTTAAAGTTTTTATCAAATGATCGTTTGCAATATGGAGCCAATGAATCAGCAGAAATGGACGATAGGGATTTGCCCCGTTTTATTAGAATTACCGATGTGAAGTCTGATGGTACATTGCATGAAAATACTTTTAGATCATTGCCGGAAGAAATTGCAGAGCCATTCTTATTGTCAACAGGTGATATATTGCTAGCCCGCAGTGGAGCGACAGTCGGTAAGACATTTATATACTCTGAATTATGGGGGGAAGCTGCCTATGCTGGTTACTTGATTAGATTTAGGGCGGATCAGGTAGTTATTAATGCGGATTATGCTTATGCATTTTTTCAGACTACTGTTTTTTGGGCTAATATAAATTCGACACTAATTCAGTCAACAATACAAAACTTTAATGCTGAAAAATATGCAAATATTATACTACCAGTCCCACCTATAGAAGAGCAGTTAAAAATTAATAGTTACTTGAATAGCGCGTTAGCTCAAGTAGATGAAATGTCACTCAAAGCCAAAGATATAATTGGAAAACTAGAGGAGTACCGTAGTGTACTTATTACAAAAGCGGTTACTGGAAAAATCGATGTCCGTAATATTGAAATTGGTGATGGCAAGCAACTCTGATGGCAGTGGATGCAAATAAGTACTTTAGGGGATTACGCTCATATTTGAATACTAAAGATTATGAGGTAACTAAACGAGATCAAGGACGAATAATTCTTGAAGAAAAAATATTTTTACAGGGAGGTATTGAGCGTAAGAAAAAGGTTAGATTTGGTTTTAGTGGAGAAGTTATTGTAATACGACTAGATAGGAAAAGAGGGAATAGTAATAATAGTGACCCTCTCTTCCATTTTTTTGAAGATAAGGCAAAACCATGGTCAAAACGTTGTGACTATGTGATATTCCAATTACTAAAAAATAAAATTACTATTTATTGCCTTGAGTTGAAGTCAAGTTCATTACCTGAAGGATTAGTTGCTCAGCTTGATTCAAGTGAAGCATGGTGTAAGGCAGTACACAGTATAATTAATTTATATACCGGCGAGAAAAAGCGGCTACATTTAAAAAAGTTTGTACTTTCTTGCATGGATAATCCAAGTCGATTTGTGGATGATGATGGTTATATTGTGAGAGATCACACTATTAAGCATTATCACTATGATGAGCTGGCGAAGTTAAAGTTAGAAGAATTAGAAAATGAGTGCCCTGTACTAGTAGGTTAAGGAAAGAATAATGAAAAAACACACAGAAGATCGCCTTGAAGATGCCATTGAATATCAGTTCATAGAAAATGATTGTTACCAAAAAGGGGCTTCTGATGAATATGATCCTGAGCGTGCGTTAGAGCCTGCACGTGTAATTTCCTTTATTGAAAAAACACAACCAAAAGTCTGGCAAACGTTAAAAAGCATTCATGGTGATGATGCTGAAAAAGTAGTATTGGATGATTTATGTAAGACGCTTGAAACGCAAGGTATGCTTAACGTTTTACGTTATGGCTTTAAATCTTATGGCAAGAAGCTAAAGGTTGCTTACTTTGCCCCAAGCACTAAATTGAATGCAGATACACTAGCTTTGTATAAGGCCAACGCCTTAACTGTGACACGCCAGCTTTATTTCTCTGATAAGAATAAGAAGTCCCTCGACATGGTTTTGTTTTTGAACGGCTTGCCTATTATAACTATGGAACTTAAAAACCCCTTATCAGGGCAAACGGTAGAGAATGCAAAAACACAGTATAAAAATGATAGAGACCCGAAACAAAAGATTTTTGAGTTTAAAAAACGTGCATTAGTACATTTTGCTGTAGACCAAGATTTAGTGTTTATGACAACCCGCTTAAGCGGCAATAAAACTTTCTTTTTGCCGTTTAATTTAGGTTGCGAAGGTGGTGCTGGCAATCCGATTGCTTCTGATGGTGGTTATAGAACAGCTTACTTATGGAGGGAGGTTCTTCAAAGCGATAGCCTAATGGATATTCTAGGTCGCTTTATGCATTTGCAGATTGAAGATAAGAAGGTTGTTACGGATAAGGGCATTAAAAAAATCCGTAAGGAAACCATGATATTTCCTCGTTATCATCAATTAGATGCAGTTAGAAAGATCGTGAATCACAGCCAAAAGGCAGGAGCTGGTCGAAACTATCTAGTACAACACTCAGCTGGTTCAGGTAAATCAAACTCCATTGCTTGGTTGGCACACAGATTATCAAGTTTGCATGATGCTAATGATGAAAAAATATTTGATACCGTTATTGTAATTACTGATAGACGGATACTCGACCAGCAACTGCAAGATACCATTTACCAGTTTGAGCATAAGCAAGGTGTCGTTCAAAAAATCAATGAGGATACTCGACAGTTAGTTAAAGCCTTAACTACTGGAACTCCAATTATTATATCTACTGTGCAGAAGTTTCCTTTTGTTACCGAGACCATTGAAAAACTAAACAAGGAACAAGGCGAAGGCAGCATTACCATTAGCACAAAGGACAAACGATTTGCCGTGATTATTGATGAAGCCCATAGCTCGCAATCGGGTGAAACAGCTATGGAAATGAAATACGTCTTGAATAAAGAGGGTATAGAAGAAGCCGCTACAGAGCATATAAAAGAAACTGGTGAAGATGATGAAGACTTGATCATTAGAAATATGCTAAAGCGTGGGAAGCAGCCCAATATTAGCTTCTTTGCTTTTACCGCTACACCAAAATACAAAACAAAACATCTATTTAATGAGCCGGGGGATTCTGGTGAATCTCCTTTTCATGAATACACAATGCGACAAGCGATTGAAGAACGATTTATTCTGGATGTATTAAAGAATTATACAACCTATGAAACATACTTTCATATTACTCAATCAGCAGAAGATGATCCTAATGTTGAGAGGAAAAAAGCGGCAAGAGCTTTAGCAAGATTCATGACGTTACACCCTCATAATATTGGGCAAAAAACAGAAGTGATGGTGGAGCACTTTAAGGCTTCAGTACAGCATAAAATAGGAGGTCGAGCCAAGGCAATGGTTGTGACTGATTCTCGTCTTCATGCCGTTAGATATAAACTATCTTTTGATAAATATTTAAAAGATAAAGGGTATACCGATATTAAAACTTTGGTAGCTTTCTCGGGTACAGTGGAAGACCCTGAGTTACCCGATAAAAGATATACAGAGGTTGGAATGAATAAAGGCATTAGTGAGCGAGAATTACCGGAAAAGTTTGATTCAGATGAGTATCGTGTATTACTTGTTGCTGATAAATATCAAACAGGTTTTGATCAGCCCTATTTACATACTATGTATGTTGATAAAAAATTGTCAGGCATAAAAGCAGTTCAAACACTATCTCGCCTAAATCGTTCCGCGGTCGGAAAAGAAGATACGTTTGTATTGGATTTTAGAAATACACGTGAGGAGATTTATAAATCATTTAAGCCTTTTTACGAAGTGACTAAAGCTGATGAATTAACAGACCCTCAGCACATGTATCGTCTTCAGGGGCAAATTGGAGAAAGGCAGGTCATTTTTGAAAGCGAAATAAATGATTTTTGTACTGTATATTTTGCACCTAAGCGTAAGGAATCTGTACATGATCACGCTAAAATGAATGGTGTTTTGGATTTGGCTGTGGAGCGTTTCAAAGAGTTAGACGAAGATGAACAAGAGGAATTTAAAAGTTTATGTGTGAACTTTAGAAACATGTACGCATTTTTATCTCAGGTTATTCCTTATCAGGATTCTGATTTAGAAAAACTATATACCTATTTACGATTTTTGCTGACAAAACTACCAAGAAGAGCATCTGGTACAGCCTATCATTTAGAAGATGAGGTTGAGCTTGAGTATTATCGCTTACAAAAAATTAGTGAGGGTAGTATTGATTTGACTAGGGGAGAAGGAAAAGCCCTAAAAGGTCCGAGTGACGTAGGTACTGGTCAAACAGGTGAAGATGAAATCCTTCTTTCTGAATTAATTGATATCCTGAACGAACGCTTTGGTACTGATTTTACAGAGGCAGATCAATTATTTTTTGATCAAATTGAAGCTGAAGCGAAGGGAGATGATAGTCTCAAACAGGCGGCTAAGGTCAATTCAATGAGTGACTTTCTACAGATTTTCAAAAAATCATTTGAAGGACTTGTCATTGATCGAATGGAAGGTAATGAGGATATTTTTAGCCGCTTAATGGGGGATTCAGACTTCAGAGAGCTAGCGCAAGATAACCTTGGGCAAAAGCTTTACAGAATGCTTGCTAAGGACTCAATCAGTGAAGAAGATCAGATAAAACTATTAATTCCAAATAATGAATCCAAAATGTTGGAATTTAAGGAAACTTTCTCGCTTGATGTTAAGAAAGGAAATAAAGAAAAATATATAGAAAAAGCAGCATTAAAAACTATTGGTGCATTTCTAAATTCGGAAGGTGGGGATTTATTGATAGGGGTAAATGATGAAGGAGATATTATTGGTGTTGATGATGAGGTTAATCAGTTTCATAAAAACATAGATAAGTATTTGCTTCACTTTAAAAATCAACTTAAATCAAAAATTGGAGAGGGTTTTTATCCCCTGATAGATTATAAGGTAGTTGAGGTAGATGGTAAGAATGTGATGCGTGTGAGTTGTGGTATTGCAAATACACCGTGCTTTCTTGATGATACAGAATTCTACGTTAGAAGCGGCCCTTCTACCGACTTATTGAGTGGAAAAAAACAGCATGAATATATTCAAGAAAGATTCTGAAAAAAGGTACTAGTAATCTTTTGCTTTAAAACTGGCTATCACAATACTGATGTGAACGGTCAGATTTATATTAGCTAATATGTGACATAAATTACCGGCTGCAATAGAGACATAGAGTTAATATTCTGTGTCGGAGATACAGTCATCGTCATATGTAATAATTGTATAGATAAAACCATTATCAAGGACTATTGAACTTGAATAAATAGATTCTAGCGTAATGCCTTTGTAGGTAGGATTAACCCAATCTGAGGCATCTACGGTTTCAAAGTCAGCAGGGTATTTATCATTTTTAACATCTACACAAAGTTCTTTTTGCTCAAATGAAAGATGCGATCTTTCAATATAAAAATCAAAATTATTTGATGGAACAAATCTACGAAAATCACCATTTTTATGGATAACTAAAGCAGATGGTGATTTATCTAAAAAGCTCATTCTTCGGTAAGTGGCTTCGAGAGATGAATTACATGAGTTTGATGTTTTTTCGATATTTTCCCAATTAATTTCTCCATCCGTTATCTTTGAAATTAAATACTGAGGGAGAAGCAATCCTGATGCAAACCCGTTAGCTTCTTTTTCAATTGGGTCGTTAAATGGATTTGTTAGTTCTTTTGTACCGCATTCAAAAGACATCTTTCTTTGTTCCATTATATGCATACAGACATGTCCAATTTCGTGAGCTGCTGTAAAATTAATTCTTCTCGGATCAGGGATATTTGAATTAAGATAGATTAATGCCACTTGGTTATCGCCCATAGCTTTGCCCAAAATTTTGTCGGATTCAAAATATTTGGATTCCATCTCAACCTTGAAATCTTCAGTGCTAATTGACTTTACAACTTCTGCGGGGATTATAGGTAGGGTCTCGAACCCAAGGTCTTCTAGTAGGCTTTCAGCTACAGCAGCTCCTTTCTGCTCTTCTATCATGTTTTTATTCCTTAGACATTTCCTTTAGACGCTCTGCCATGCCTTTTAGCATTTCTTGGTCATTCTTACTGAGTTTATCAAGAATATCCCATTGTCTGTAAAACTCTTTGTTTCTTACCTGCTTTTCTGAAATGTCTTCTGGTTCCTCACCAGTTATTTCGTTAAGTTGAACCTTTAAAGCTACTGCAAGTTTACGCATTACAACAATGGTCGGAATTCTCCCTTCACCTTGCTCTATTTTGCTCAGAGCTGCCCCACTTATACCAGCCTTTTGAGCAAGTTTGGCCTGATTCCATCCTAAGCTGTCTCTTAAATTTTTGATGTTGTCACTTATTCTATTGGCTTGGTCTATTTTGTCATTCATGAAATTAACCTCTGTTAAATAAAATATTAACAGCTATTGACAGACTTGACTAGAGATAATAGTATTAACAGAAGTTAACATTTAAATTAACACTAATGAATAACAGGAGAGTACTCATGGCTACAAATCCACCTACTGGTGATGGGCATCGCAACGGAGCAGTTCGCAGACGCTCGCAAACAAAAACACCTTCAGGTAACTACGTAAAACGAGATACTACAACTGGAAGATTTATGGATGTAAAAACATCGGATAAGAAGCCATTTAAAGGTGTAAGGAAGGAAAAATAATGACTAATAAAAAGCACGTTTTTGTAAGTTTTGATTTTGACAATGACAAGAGACTTAAAGACTTCATTATTGGGCAGTCCCGTCTACCAGATTCACCATTTGAAGTCATAGATAATTCATTAAAAGAAGCTGCACCTGAGAGAGATTGGGAGGCCAAAGCAAATGTAGCTATTAAACGCTCTGACATTGTTATTGTTATGGTTGGTCCTCAAACGCATCGTGCACGAGGTGTATTAAAAGAAGTTGGGATGGCACAAGTTGCGAAAAAGCATATAGTTCAGGTTATTGGGTATAAAGATGGTAATTATACCCCTGTGCACGGTGCCGGAAGGCTATACCGGTGGAATTGGGAAAACTTAAAGAAGTTACTGGCTTAGGGAAATGACGACACAAGAAGCAAAAAACAGACTCGTCCGTACACTATCTCATGAACTGCAAGAAGAGAATCTGGCGCTTTTCGCAGGTGCTGGACTTTCAGCGCCCGCCGGATTTGTAAACTGGGTTGAATTACTAAGACCAATTGCTGAAGAGCTTGAGCTTGATATTGAAAAAGAGAAGACGGATTTAGTAGCTCTGGCGCAGTATCACTGTAATGCGAATGCGGCTAATCGTAGCAAACTCAACCAGCTCTTAATTGATAATTTTTGTAAGGATGTGGAGATAACCTCGAATCATAGAATTCTATCAAGACTGCCCATTTCGACTTACTGGACTACAAACTATGACAAGTTATTAGAAACGTCTTTGACGAATGTAGGTAAATCACCCGACGTAAAATATACACGAAAACAACTAACGCATACTAAACCTAGACGTGATGCCATCATTTATAAAATGCATGGAGATGTTGAACACCCAAGTGAGGCTGTGCTTACTAAAGATGACTACGAAAGATACCACTTAAAAATGCAACCATTTATCAATGCATTGAGTGGGGATCTCACTTCAAAAACGTTTTTATTTTTAGGTTTTAGTTTTACTGATCCTAATCTTGATTACATTCTTAGTAGAGTGCGAATTGCATATGATAATCATCAAAGGCAGCACCACTGTATTTTAAGAAATATCCAGAGAAGCATATGTGATGACGATGCGGATTTTGAATACCAGAAACGCAAACAAGGCTTATTTGTTCAAGACTTGCTAAGATTTGGCATTAAGTCTTTTATGGTTGATAGTTTTGAAGAAATCACTGAAATCCTTGAAAGTGTTGAAAAACAATATAGACGGAATACAGTTTTTATATCTGGTGCGGCACATGACTATTCCCCAAGAACCGATGAAGATTCCAACAAATTTGTCTCTAACCTAAGTAAAGAAGTTATCGAATCTGGCTTTAACATTGTATCCGGATTTGGACTTGGTATAGGTAGCTCCGTAATTACAGGTGCGCTTGAACACATCTATATGAAAGGTGGAAGTATTCGTAATGACCAACTCGTTTTGCGACCCTTTCCTCAACACCTTGCTGGAAACCAGGATTTGAAAGAAATATGGACAGAATATAGGAAAGATATGTTGTCCTTTTCTGGTATAGCTATTTTCGTTTTTGGAAATAAGGTGGTTGACGGTAAAACTGAGCTTTCAAATGGAATGCGTGAGGAGTTCGAGATAGCGAGAGAAAAAGGTCTGTTTCTCCTTCCTATTGGTGCTACTGGATATATGGCAAAAGAGCTTTGGGATGAGGTAAATAGTGATTTTGAGACTTTTAATGGATCAGTACCTCAGAAAATTAAAGATTACTTTGTGGCTTTGGGCGATGAAAACATATCATTTAAAGATATGTTTGAAAATGTGATGAAATTATTATTTGAGTTAAAAAAATAGAAGGATATAAAAATGACAAGAAAATGTTTCTACAGTTTTCACTATAAACCTGACAATTGGCGGGTATCTACAATACGCAATATAGGCTCAGTTGAAGGAAATAAACCAGCATCTGACAATGACTGGGAAACGGTCACGAGCGGAGGAGATTCCAAGATAAAAAAATGGATTGAGGATCAAATGAAAGGAAGAACCTGCACAGTAATTTTGGCAGGCTCCAATTCCGCAGACAGAAAATGGATTAATTATGAAATAAAAGAATCTTGGAACAAAGGTAAAGGTGTATTAGTTATTTTTATTCACAAAATTAAAAACAGCAGAGGTGAACAGTCTTCAAAAGGCGGAAATCCTCTTTATTACGTTACACATGGCCCTAGTGGAAAACGACTGTCGACTATTGCAAAAGCATACGATCCTCCTCGTGAAACAAGTAAGGGCGTATACAGCTATATCGAAAATAACATTGAAGATTGGATCGAAGACGCAATACAGATACGAAATGCGAACGATTAAAATGTAGTTAAAGTCAGACCTCTATAATCTATTATAAATATCAGTTATTAGCCGTTTTTATCTCAAGGTCTCCATACCCTCGCTCCTATTTCTCGTTGGATGTTTTCGATAGATGCCAGTGCATTCCTGCGCTGATGTGTGTTGGAATTGCTTTTCGCTAATTCATTGAAGCTATGTCTTAATAAACCATGTAGCTCAGTTTTGTTTTTTGCGGCTAATTCAAATCTTGTTAGTAGTTTCATTTTACTCTCCTTTATTTGGAGACCGTGCCATCACGATCTTTGTAGGAGAGAGGTCAGTGCATGGATGTGAAACCGCACCTTTGGTTGCAACGTCAGAGTAAAAGCCTGTCTGTGACTATCAGGGTAGGCTTGCGCGTTATCTAAAATCCATGTGCTTAAATCTGATTAAAAGTCTGTTTGGTGAAGGTGTTCTTTTTTTGTAAGGAGAGGGATGGAGCACCAGCATGATTTATTGGTAGTTAAAGACAATTTTGCTGCATTGTCTTTTTAGATGATCTTGTGGGGAAAAGCCTTTCCCCTGCTTCAACCGCATGGATGAAACTCATGCGTTTTCCGACACCCCATTCAAGCAGGGACACCCTGCAACGACCCGTATCGTATAAATATTAATATCGAGAAACTCACCATAAAACACTTGGCGAGTTTACTTGGTTTGAAGGGCATTCCCCTTTTGGGTAGACCTAAAATATCACATAACTTGTCTTCATCAAGACATCCCCCAGCCTTCCGCGCTTCGCTTGTGCAGGCTGGGTGGTTCCCCCTGTCTGGACTACACCAAAACATGTGATCTTACGCTCGCTTCTCTCGCTTTTTTTCTGGGGTTTCTCAACCCCAAAAGGGGTGTTTTTTTAAGATATAGGAGAAAAGATATGAGCGAAGAAATAAGAATATATGTTGCAGATTTAGCGGCTTACAATAACGGTTTTTTACATGGTGTTTGGATCGATGCCACATTAGATATGGACGACATTCAAGAACAAGTAAACGAGATGTTAAAAGCTACCCCCTTGGATGAAGAGGCAGAAGAATATGCAATTCATGATTATGAGGGTTTTGGTTCTTATCGACTTGGTGAATATGAAGGCTTAGACAGTGCGCACGAAGTAGCTTGTTTCTTGGAAGAACATGGAGAAATTGCAGGCGATGTGCTTTCTCACTTTGGCGATGATTTAGAAGATGCCAGAAAAGCCCTAGAAGAAAACTATAACGGTTGTTATACATCATTAGCAGACTATGCCGAAGAGCTTACAACTGACACCAGCGAGATACCCAAGCACTTAGAATTCTATATCGACTATGACCGCATGGGGCGTGACATGGAAATGAGCGGGGATATATTCACCGTTGAAACTGGCTATCAAGAAGTACATGTATTTTGGGCGCATTAATGGAGACTGTACAAATGGAAAACAAGGACGTTTTCAATATCACTTGGCAAGGGATAGAAATTGAGATTACATGCTCAAAACCTGTTTACCTGAGTTCTCACCGTAAAATATACGGTTATGGAATGCTTCATATTGAAGTTAAAAGCACATTACCCTTGCCAATTACTGAGACGGGTTATAAATCAATATTTATTAGCGAGCCAGAGCTTGCTGGCAAAGGAGGGTCACTAAAATACGTGACCAGCTTTATTGATGCTGAAGCAAAAAGCGAAAAATGGAAGAATTCCCTAGAAAACTCTAGGCAATTCAATCTCTTTTAATGGATCAAAAGAGATGCTTCCTATAGAATGGTCGCCTTTTATACCGCCCTAAAATAGCTATATTGTCGGTAAAAAAGATCATTTTTCATGAAATATCGCCCTTTTGGAATAACTCCAAAAGGTAATTTAACAAACAAGTACAAATTTAAGTACAAATAAGGTTTTTAAGGGCATGGTAGATAGCAATTTTCTCAATGAAATCAAAAGGAGACGCACGTTTGCTATCATCTCCCACCCTGATGCTGGGAAAACAACTATTACTGAAAAATTGTTACTTTTAGGTAAAAAAATACAATCTGCGGGCACGGTTAAGGGGCAAAAGAATACTAAGCATGCTACATCTGATTGGATGGAACTAGAAAAACAAAGAGGGATTTCAATTACCACTTCGGTCATGCAGTTTCCCTATAATGATAGAATTGTTAATTTATTAGACACACCTGGCCATGAAGACTTCTCTGAAGATACTTATAGAACCTTAACGGCTGTAGACTCAGCATTAATGGTGATTGATAGCAGTAAAGGGGTTGAGCAACGAACGGTTAAATTAATGGAGGTCTGCCGATTACGCTCTACACCAATTGTCACCTTTATGAATAAGCTGGATCGAGATATTAAAGATCCCATTGAATTAATGGATGAAGTGGAAGAGGTGCTTAATATTAAATGTGCACCGATTACTTGGCCTATTGGTATGGGTAAAGAATTTAAAGGTATATATCATTTACTAGAAGATAAAATAGTTTTATACCAATCAGGGCAAGGTCATACCATTCAAGAAGAAATATGTATAGAAGGGATAGATAATCCAGAGTTAGATGAAAAAATTGGTTATATAGCGGATGAATTACGCGAAGAATTAGAATTAGTTTTGGGTGCATCCCATGAGTTTGATTTAGAAGCCTATTTAAAAGGTGAATTAAGTCCTGTTTTTTTTGGAACCGCGCTTGGGAATTTTGGTGTCACGCAAATGCTTGACCGTTTTGTAGAGTGGGCTCCTGCGCCTTTAGGAAGAGAAACCGCTGATAGAGAAATTAAAGCGACTGAAGAAGATTTCACTGGGTTTGTTTTTAAAATTCAAGCGAATATGGATCCAGCTCATCGAGATCGAATTGCTTTTATGCGGATCTGCTCCGGAAAGTATGAAAGGGGCATGAAGATGAAGCATGTTCGCATTAATAAAGATATTACCATTTCAAACGCTGTAACATTTTTAGCCGGAGAAAGGTCAAATTTAGAGGAAGCTTACGCTGGGGATATTATTGGTCTTCATAATCATGGCACAATCCAAATCGGCGATTCTTTTTCATCAGGAGAAATTATTAAGTTTGGTGGAATTCCAAATTTTGCACCTGAATTATTTAGGCGAGTAAGGTTAGCCGATCCGTTAAAAAATAAAGCGCTAATTAAAGGGTTAATTCAATTGTCTGAGGAAGGTGCTACACAAGTATTTAGACCTTTTAATTCGAATGATTTAATTTTGGGAGCCGTCGGAATTTTGCAATTTGATGTAGTTGCCCATAGATTACAACATGAATACCGAGTTGAGTGTATTTATGAGCCTATCTCGGTCAATACTGCTCGTTGGATTGAGTGTGATGATGAAAAAATGCTAGAAAAATTTAAAAATAGAGCAGGCGAAAATTTATCTTTAGATGGTGGCGATAATCTTACTTACTTAGCGCCGACTCGAGTGAACCTTAATTTGATGCAAGAGCGCTGGCCAGAAATTGAGTTCAAACAAACTAGAGAACATTAGTTTAGAATTAAGTACAATCGATACTTAAGCAAGTTCGATGTTATTGGTAAAATGTGGAATTAGTATAATTTTGAAACAAACACTAATAAAATTGAGCTATACAAAGCCATGTTCGTTTATTAATATAAGTTTTAGAAAGCAAAAAGAATAAAAGTAATCGGTACGAACAATAGTAATCGGTACGAATAATTTTAGTGATCAATTTAAGGGACATGCATGGCACAAAAAATCAACTTATTTGATACTCACTGTCATCTTGATTTTCCACAATTGATTGATAAATTGGATTTATATCTCAGTAAATCCGAAGAAGCTGGTATTTCAGGTATATTAATACCCGGTGTAAAAAAAGCAGGCTGGCGATTGATCCGTCAAATTACCGCAAAATATCCTATGTGCCATTCAGCATTGGGTTTACATCCTCTTTTTATGGATGAGCATCAAGATAGTAATTTACATGATTTAGAAATGGCTTTGTCTGTTGGTCCTATATCCGCTATAGGGGAGTTTGGGCTTGACTATCAAAAATCTAAAATCAATTCTAGTCAGCAAATCAAATTAGCTAAAGCGCAAATTAGTATTGCGATAGATGCCAATCTACCAGTGGTTTTACATGTCCGTAAAGCGCATGATGAAATGATTAAGATGCTCAGTCAATTAAAGTTTAAAGATGGCGGTGTTGTTCATGCTTTTAATGGAACAGAACATCAGGCACACAAATACATCGATATGGGAATGAAACTTGGGTTTGGAGGGGCTATGACCTTTCCTAGAGCGGCTAAACTACACCGATTGGCTAAAAATTTACCATTAGAAAGTATCGTTTTAGAAACCGATGCTCCTGATATGGCTCCAGTAACCTGCAATTTACCCCACAATACCCCGCTTCATTTATTTGATAATTTTCGTAGTTTAATTACTTTAAGAAATGAATCTGCCGTTGAAATTGCCGCTCAAACCACAATGAATGCTCTCGAAGTTTTCAATATTGAACTATAAAAAGTAATAAAACTGTTTAGGTTGTGTTATCAAAGCAATCTTGCCTTTACCTTGAGATGTATTAGCTATAATTTAGTCCTGTAACACGTTAAACTCTCTACAAATACTTGCTTTTGGAATGCTTATGCCAGACACTATTTACCGAAAAATTGATTTGATTGGTTTGTTAGGGTGGTTAGAAGATGACAAAACAATTACCACTGAGCAATCTAAAGAAATTGCCAAACAAATAAAGCTTAAAAAATTAAGTGGACATTCAATTAATCAAATAGCCTTATGTAAGGTGAAATCTGCTAAAAACCGTGGCAAAGTTTTAACTGCTGAGCTTTTAACTGAGCATGTTTCACGGTTCCATGAGTTACCCTATGTCCGTTTAGATCCTCTCAAGATCAATGTTGATAGTATCACATCGGTTATGTCTAAGGCTTTTTCTCATAGGCATCAAATTTTAGCTTACGAAGTGACGTCGGATACTGTTTTTATTGCTGTTATTGATCCATCAAATAATTCATGGGTCACAGGGTTAGAACAAATTTTACGTAAAACAATTCAATTAGTGATTGCAAACCCAGAAACCATCCTGCGATTGCAAAGAGACTTTTATGCATTAAGTTCCTCGATAAAAGGGGCGTCGGGTGAAAATTTGCAAGATATGACCGTCGTCAACTTAGAGCAGTTGCTTGAGGTCGGTAAGGCTGGTGAATTAGATGCCAACGATCAGCATGTTGTACAAATTGTAGATTGGTTGTTGCAGTATGCTTTTTCAGAAAGAGCGAGTGATATTCACATTGAGCCTAGACGAGAAACGGGTAATATTCGACTAAGAATTGATGGAATACTCCATAATGTTTATAAAATGCCAGCCAATATTTCTGCTGCTGTTACCGCTAGGTTTAAAATTCTTGGTCGAATGGATGTAGCCGAAAGGCGTAAGCCTCTTGATGGTCGAATAAAAACCAAAACCCCCGATGGATTAGAAATAGAGCTTAGATTGTCTACTTTACCGACCGCTTTTGGTGAAAAACTTGTTGCAAGAATATTTGACCCAACCGTATTACTGCGAGATTTTAATCAATTAGGTCTGAATAAGGAAACGGAACAAGGTTGGCTTGAAATGGTTAATCAACCTACAGGCATCGTATTGTTAACAGGTCCAACTGGTTCAGGTAAAACCACCACTCTTTATACAACACTAAAGCTTCTAGCCACCTCAAAAGTGAATGTGTGTACTATAGAAGATCCTATCGAAATGGTTGAACCCGCTTTTAATCAAATGCAAGTTCACCATGATATCAAAGTTGATTTTGCGAGCGGTGTTAGAGCTTTGCTTCGTCAAGATCCTGATATCATTATGGTTGGAGAAATTCGAGATCAAGAAACCGCCGAGATGGCAGTACAGGCTTCATTAACTGGACATTTAGTTATTTCTACATTGCATACCAATGACGCTTCTTCAGCTATTACTAGACTTCAAAACATTGGCGTACCATCTTACTTAATTAATGCTACCTTGTTAGGTATTATGGCACAGCGTTTAGTTAGAGTTTTATGCCCACATTGTAAACACGCTATTGCTCCAGATGAGAAATCTTGGAAAGAGCTAACGGTTGGTTTTAACTTACCGGTTCCAAAATTGATGTTTGAGCCAAAAGGTTGTGATGAATGCCGTCAATCCGGTTATTTAGGTCGGCAGGGGATTTATGAACTCTTAACTATGAGTAGTGAAGTTAAAGGCATATCATCCCAAGGGTGTGAGGTTGCGCCGATTAGGAAACAAGCAGTAGCTAGTGGTATGACTTTATTGAGAATAAGTGGTGCTCAGAAGGTCGCAGAAGGAAAAACAACTGTCTCAGAAGTGATGCGAGTGGCTTCTCCAAGCATGGAAGAATAGCGTTTAAGTGAACAAAATTTCGTCCTGAAATAATCTAAAGAATAAATCTCCTAAAAAAGGTTTCCAAACGCATCATTTAGCGTTAAAATGCGCCTCCTTTTTACTGCGTGTCGGCTTTTTAAAGAGTTTCGAAGCGTTTTGAGGCGTTAATACTCTTCAAAATCAGTAAAATACGGTTTTATAAACCCCAAATTTGTAAATTTATTTGGATTTAATAATAAATCTATTAAAAAGCATAGAGAATTTAGAGGAAGATTGATTCATGGTAACCATTCGTTTAGCCCGTGGTGGCTCTAAAAAGCGCCCATTTTATCATATGGTCGTGACTGATAAGCGAAATGCACGAGACGGTCGTTTTATCGAGCGAGTTGGTTTCTTTAACCCTGTTGCAACTGGTCAAGAAGAAAGAATTCGTGTTGACAATGCAAGAGTTGATCATTGGATTGGTCAAGGTGCTCAAATGAGTGATCGTGTAAGAAAACTGATTAAAGATCACAAAGCAGCTACTTAGTAGTAGCAGGCTAGTGATTAAGTAACAAGTAGTAAAAACATGAGTCACTCAGCTCCGGCAAATAAACCGATGATAGTCGGGCAAATTTCTGGAATTTTTGGTGTTCATGGCTGGGTTAAAATATTTTCTTTTACCGAGCCAAGAAATAATATCTTAACCTACAAGCCTTGGCTGATCCGTAATAAAAGTGATTGGCAAACTATGACAATAGTCAAAGGGCGCATTCAAGGCAAGACCTTGGTTGCTCAAATTGTAGGTGTAGATGATAGAGATAAAGCACATGCCTTAATTGGTTGTGATATCGCTATTGAACCCGATCAACTAAAGTCTTTAGAAGAAAATAGTTTTTATTGGCGTGAACTAATTGGTTTAGACGTTGAAGAAGTTAATTCGGGTTTAATTGGTAAAGTGCAATCGATAATGGCAACCGGTGCAAATGATGTATTGGTTGTTGTTGGAAAGGATGATGCTGGTAAAAAGCGAGAAACTTTGATCCCTTATCTATTAGATAATGTGATTAAGAATATTGATTTAGACAAAAAGCAGATCCTTGTTGATTGGGATGAGTCTTTTGACGAGTAGTTATCCGTTTTAGAAAAAGTTAATTATTTAATGAAGATTGATACTAAAAACTGAAATTAATAACTGAAGATAATGTAGTGGAGTTAAATCAAACTCAATGCGATTTACAGCAATTACATTATTTCCAGAAATGTTTGAAGCAACAAAGCAATATGGTGTTGTTGGTCGAGCAATAAAAAATAATAAAATCACGTTAGATTGTATCAATCCAAGGGATTTTACTCAGGATAAGCACCGAAGTGTTGATGATAGGCCTTATGGTGGTGGTCCTGGAATGTTGATGACGATTGAGCCTTTAACAGCCTCAATTAATTCAATTAAGTTAACGAATAATAATGAACTTAACTTGATTAGCAGTAAAGTAATTTATCTTTCTCCCCAAGGTAAAAAGTTAGACCAAAGTTTGATTAAAGAATTAAGTCAGCAACAACACTTAATTTTAATATCCGGTCGATATGAAGGTGTTGATCAAAGATTCATAGATGAATCGGTCGACTTAGAATTATCACTAGGTGATTTTGTTCTAAGTGGTGGTGAGATTGCATCATTAGCGGTAATCGATACAGTTGCGAGACAAATTGAAGGTGTATTAGGTCATAGTGAGTCGGTTATTGAAGACTCTTTTGAAGATGGTTTATTAGATCACCCTCATTATACAAGACCTGAGGTGTACAAAGATAAAAATGTTCCTGCGGTATTGTTGAGCGGCAACCATAAAGAAATTGAACGTTGGCGTTTAAAACAACGGCTTGGAATTACTTGGCAAAAACGCCCAGATTTGTTAGCCATTAAACAGTTAACAAAAAATGAATTAGCATTATTAGAAGAATTTAAAAAAGAATTTAAAACAAATTAAAAATTGAACAATTAAATTAGTCAGTGGAGCATACAATGAGTAAATTAGTAGCAATGATTGCGGATGAGCAATTAAGAACCGATATCCCTGAGTTCGCGCCTGGTGATACTGTAACTGTACAAGTTAAAGTAAAAGAAGGTGAGCGTGAGCGTTTGCAGGCTTTTGAAGGTGTTGTAATTGGAATTAGAAATCGTGGAATTAATTCAGCATTTACAGTGAGAAAAATTTCTTACGGCGAAGGTGTTGAGCGTTGTTTCCAAACTCATAGCCCAATGATTGATAGTGTAACTGTTAAACGTCGCGGTGATGTTCGTCAAGCGAAGCTTTACTACTTGAGAGAGTTAAGCGGTAAGAAAGCTAGAATCAAAGAAAAGCTAGCTAAGAAATAAGTTGAAATACTGTAAAAATTAATCTCTTAAAAAACTCGCTAATTAGCGAGTTTTTTTATGCCTATTATAATATAAAAATTATGACAAACTCTTATCCGCCACTTCAAAAATATCTTTTGATAAATTATCAACTTGAAGAATTCGCCCAAGTTGCTCCTTTATTAAAGCCTGACGTTTACCATCAAGTTTTTTCCACACAGAAAATTGTTTTGTAAGGCGTGCGCCAATTTGCGGGTTGATATCATTTAATTGAATAATCATATCACCACAAAATTCATATCCACTTCCATTAGCGTTATGGAATTGAGTCAGATTGTTGGCAATAAAACAACCTAAAACTGCGCGCACTTTATTCGGGTTTTTAATTGAAAATTTATTATGTTGGAATAATTTTTTAACTTGATTAACAGCATCATCACTATCCATCATCACTTGTGCACTAAACCATTTGTCTAAAACTAATTCTTCATTTGACCATTTATCATAAAATTTATCGACTTGTGTTAATTTAGATTGTTCGCTTGTTTTAGCAATAAGTTGTAAGGCACTAATTTCATCGGTCATATTGTTAGCATTATCTTGTTGCTTGATAGCTAACTCAGAATATTTTTTTTCATCACTGATTAATAAGTAATTTAAAGCGATATTTTTCAACCATCGTTTTCCAGAGTCACCTTTATTTTCATCGGGTGAATTTTGTAACTCGATATTTAAACTTATATAAGTACTTAACCATTCTTCATCTAATGATTTTGCAATGTGAAATTTGAGTTGCTTGGTTTTATTAAATAAGCGATCGAGGTTGATTGTAGAACTGTTTGCAATTAGAGTATTTTGATCGGGTAATTGTAATGCGAGTGCTTTAAGTGAATGATCTAGAGATTGTTTGGATAAAATATTCTTAAATGAATTGACTAAAAGATTTAACTCGTTACTTGAAACTTCTTCAGACTTAGAATTCAATATGCCTGTCATTAGTTTTTGACCTGCATCCCAACGATTAAATGGATCGGGATCATTGGCAAATAAAATACTTAATTGTTCTTGGCTAGTTTCAAAATCAAAATTAACAGGAGCTGAAAAATTTCTAAATACTGACGGAATGACTTTCGTATTTTCTAATTCAAAGTCAATAGTCTGATTTATATCTGTTAAAACTAAAAGTATTTCAGTTTGAAATTTATCTTCATTTTTTTGTTTAAATTGAGCTGGTTTGCCTTCATGGTCAATAAAACCAATTTTTACAGGGATCATAAAAGGTTCTTTCTTTGCCTGCCCAGGTGTCGCTGAACAAGTTTGAGTAAAAGAAAGTTGTAGCTGATTATTTTTCAACGAAGGATTGTCGCAGTTGTTAATCATTTTCATCGACACTGTTGGTGTTCCGGCTTGGCGATACCAATTTCTAAATAACGACCAATCAACATTATTGGCAATTTCCATAGAAATAATAAAGTCTTCACAAGTAACAGCATTACCATCATGGGTTTCAAAATAATGATCCATACCTTTTCTAAAACCATCTTCGCCAAGTAATGTGTTCATCATTCGAATAACTTCTGCACCTTTGTTATATACGGTTACGGTATAGAAATTATTCATTTCTATATAAGAGTCAGGTCTTATTGCATGAGCCATAGGTCCTGAATCTTCTGCAAATTGAGCGGAGCGAATAATTTTCACTTGGTCAATTCTTTGCACCGCTTGCGATTGCATATCTTCACTAAAACGTTGGTCGCGATAAACGGTAAGCCCTTCTTTTAAACTGAGTTGAAACCAATCTCGACAAGTAATTCGGTTGCCTGTCCAGTTATGAAAATATTCGTGAGCAATTACACACTCAACACCTTCAAAATCTTTGTCGGTTGCAGTTTGTTTATTGGCTAAAACATAGGCGGTATTGAAAATATTTAAACCTTTATTTTCCATTGCTCCCATATTGAAGTCGCCAACGGCTACAATCATATAACGATCTAAATCGTATTCTCGACCAAATTTTTCCTCATCCCATTTCATTGCATTGATCAAGCTTTGCATGGCAAAATCACATTGCTCAAGTTTTCCTTTATCAACAAAAATTTGTAGTAAAATATTTCGACCAGAGCAAGTTGTAAAATTATCTTCTAAACAATCCAAATCACCAGCAACTAACGCAAAAAGATAACTTGGCTTAGGGAATGGGTCGTGCCAATCTACAAAATGTCTACCTTCAACTAAATCGTCTTGGTTGGTAGGGTTTCCGTTAGATAAAAGTAGTGGGTATTGTTTCTTATCGGCTTCAATTCGAACAAAAAATTCTGACATGATATCCGGTCTGTCTAAGAAATAAGTAATCTTGCGAAACGCTTCTGATTCACATTGGGTACAAAATTTTTGGTTTGATGTGTATAGACCTTCTAATGATGTATTTTTTTGAGGGTAAATTTTAACTTTGGTTTTCAGCTTAAATTTGTCAGAGACTTTATAAAGAGTTAAGCCATTAGTATGTGTATGGTATTCATCAGATTTGATTTTTTGTCCATCTATTTGTATTTCTAACAACTCTATTTCTATGCCATTAAGTTCTAGTGGCTGCAGTTGCTCTTGTTGGTCTTTAGCATTTCGATAAAAGGATAACTCGGACTCCACTATAGCGTGGTCATCATAGAGTAGAAAATTTAGACGAGTTTGTTTAATTAAAAACTGGCTCACTCGATATTCTTTTCGATATTTTGTTTTTACGGCAACGATTTGCTCAGACATTTGAGAGTTCTATTATATGAAATTGATTTTGTAGATGTAAGTGTAGCAATCACTTGATCTAAATGACAGGTGATCGATGCCTGTAAATCATATCATTTATAGAGTGACACTTTAACTTCAACAACTTATCCGTCTGGTAAGAACAGGGCTTCAGTAATAGTCACTAAATGTTGTTAATTTCGTTAAAAACAAGTTTAAAAAACGCTAAATGAAATGAATTTGCTATACAAAAAGGGTCTAAATCCGTATGATGCGCTCAAAACTACTTTTGCCTATTTTTATCCATGAAGCTTGTGATGTATAAAGGTGAAGGTCTTTAAGTCGAATCATTTAAAGTGACCTAGTGAGTAGGCTCTTATGATTGACTTTCTTTATGTATAAGGAGAATTGGCTTTGAAGATAGTAGCAAGATTCGAAATTAAATATTTGCAATATATGGATGAGAAAGGAGCTTTCATTAGTAATGATGTTCCACCAGCTTTCGCTCGAGATCTCGATAACCTGATTTCTTTATATCGCGATATGAATCGAATTAGGCTACTTGATCAAAAAGCCTATGCATTACAAAGAACTGGAAAAATGGGTACATATCCTGCAGCCACTGGGCAAGAAGCCATTGGTGTTGGCTTTGGTGCGGCAATGACAAAAGATGATGTGCTAGTTCCTTATTATCGTGGACAAGCCTCTATGGTTCAGCACGGTATTTTAATGGAAGAAGTTCTGCAATATTGGGGTGGGTATGAAGCAGGTTGTGACTATAAAGTTGCTAAAGAAGATTTTCCTATCGCAGTACCTATAGCAACTCAGTCATTACATGCCACGGGTGTAGCCAAAGCAATGCAAATGCGCGGTGAAAAACGTTGTGTATTTACCGAAATTGGTGAAGGGGGAACTTCTCAAGGTGACTTTTACGAAGCACTCAATGTTGCGGGAATATGGAATCTTGGAGTTATCTTTATTATTAACAATAATCAATGGGCGATTTCTGTTCCAAGTAAAATTCAAACAAACTGTGAAACCTATGCTCAGAAGGCTATCGGAGCGGGGATCGACTGTATTCAAGTTGATGGTAATGATGTCATCGCAGTGAAAGATGCTTCTGATAAAGCCGCTGATAAAGCTAGAAATGGCGGTGGTCCAACAGTTATAGAGTGTATTAGCCTACGATTATGTGATCATACTACGGCAGATGATGCAACTAGATACCGCCCTGACGGCGAACTTGATGAAGGTTGGGAAAAAGAACCAATTTTGAGATTAAGAAAATATTTAGAAAGTAAAAATGTCTGGGGTAAGTCAAAAGAAGAATCAATGTTAAAAGAGTTAGCGGCAGAAGTGCAAACCTCTGTTGATAATTATTTGAACACACCAGTTGATCCGCCAGAAGCGATGTTTGACTATTTATACGAAGAACTACCAGAAAGAACCATGCTTCAAAGAGAGATAGCGATTGAACGAGGTGCAAAATAATGAAAGCAAATAGCTTAAAAACTATCACATTAATCGAAGCGGTCAATATGGCTATTTCTCACGAAATGGGTGTCGATAAAGAAGTAGTTGTTTTTGGTGAAGATGTTGGAATCAACGGTGGTGTTTTCAGAGCGACTGACGGATTACAGGAAAAGTATGGTAAAGATCGAGTGATTGATACGCCTTTAGCTGAAGCAATGATTGCTGGTATAGCTATTGGTATGGCTGCGCAAGGAATGAAGCCGATTGCTGAAATACAATTTATGGGGTTTATCTTTCCTGCAGCGGATCATATTATTTCTCATTGTGCCCGTATGCGAAATCGAACTCGTGGTCGATTAACTTTACCTATGGTGATTCGAGCACCATTTGGTGGTGGAATTCATGCCCCAGAAAATCACTCAGAAAGTACCGAAGCTATCTTCTCACATGTTCCTGGCTTGAAAGTGGTGATCCCATCTAACCCTTCTAGAGCTTATGGTTTAATGTTGGCCGCGATTAGAGATCCTGATCCGGTTATTTTTCTAGAACCAAAAAGAGTTTATCGAATTGAAAAGCATGAAATTGAAGACAATGGAGAAGAATATCCATTAGGTGTTTGTTTTGTTGATCGCGAAGGAACTGATATTACTTTAGTGAGTTGGGGCGCTATGCTTCACGAAACAAAACAAGCGGCGGAAAAATTAGCGAAAGAAGGGATCAGTGCAGAGGTGATAGATGTTGCGACTGTAAGTCCTTTAGATATTGATACGATTTTAGAATCAGTCGAAAAAACAGGTCGACTTTGTATTGTGCAAGAAGCACCTAAAGCCGGAGCAATTGGTTCTGAGATAGCGGCCGAAGTGGTGGAAAAATGTTTGATGAGTTTACTTGCACCAATCGGCCGTGTATCTGGCTATGATATAGTGATCCCATACTACCGCTTAGAAAAACAATATATGCCTAAAATTGAGTATATTATTGAAGAAGCCAAACGAATTGTGGAGTACAAATGAGAACTTTTGAATTACCTGATTTAGGGGAAGGTTTACCGGACGCAGAAATCGTTAGATGGTTAGTATCTGAAGGTGATGATTTAACCTTGGATCAACCTATGGTTGAAATGGAAACGGCAAAAGCGGTGGTTGAAGTACCATCGCCATTTACCGCAAAAGTGGCTAAATTACATGGTCATGCGGGTGATGTTATTGATGTTGGCGCACCTTTGGTTACTTTTGGTTCGGGCGTATCGGCCAATCAAACTGCACAAGCAAGTGTAGCAGAGCAAGATGATAAGCCTACAGATGCAGCGACTGTTGTAGGTGCTGTTCAAGTCGGAAATCAAATAGTTACTGAATCAGTAAGCGCGGTTATAAAAGCGTTGGCTAAAAAATTAAAAGTGGATTTAACCCAAGTGATTGGTACTGGAAAAAATGGAGATATATCTCAAGCTGATGTGAAGCAAGCGAAGAAAGATGGTAAGTTAATTGATCCAAAATCAACTAACTCTGTTTCAGCACCAATCTCCACTTTAACTTCGACAATGACTAATAATAACAGTAACGAGAACCCGTTAGATTTCAAAGCATCCCCAGCTGTTAGAGCGCATGCTCACCGTTTAGATATTGCTCTTTCAAATTGTGTAGCAACGGGTAAGAAAGCTACGATTACTAAATCAGATGTTGATCTGGCTCTTAAACAACCAGCCTTAAATCACCCTGTATCTTTCTCAACACCTGCACCTACAGTCGCCGCACCTATTGTTTCAATAACCAGTGGGTTACCAACAATACAAGCCAGTGTTGAACCTCAAACTGTTCGAGGTGTTCGAGGTGTTCGACGAGCAATGGCAATGGGTATGGCAAAATCTCACGCAATCGTTGTTCCTACAACACTTATGGAAGATGCTGACATTACCACTTGGCCAAAACAAGATTCATTAGCGCGGTACGTAAGGGCGCTTGTTTTTGCATCAAAAACTGAACCCGCATTAAATTGTTGGTTTGATGGTGAAAAATTTGAACGGTTAATTCATCCAAATGTGCACGTTGGAATTGCAATTGATTCGCCTGACGGACTGTATGTTCCAGTGGTTCATAATGCAGACACAAAAGATGCCACTCAAGTGAGAGTGAGAGTCCAAGAGTTACGTCAAAAAATTGAATCGAAAGGTTTAAAACAAGACGATCAACAGGGCGCAACCATTACACTTTCGAATTTTGGTTCAATTGCAGGGCGTTATGGTTCACCCGTCGTTTCACCGCCTCAGGTGGCTATACTGGGTACAGGTCGATTTAGAAATGAGTTAAAATTGACGGCAAAAGGGATCGAAAATCGCAAGATGTTGCCTCTTTCATTAACCTTTGATCATAGAGCTTGTACGGGTGGTGAAGCTGCTAGATTTTTAGCTGCGGTAATAGAAGATTTGCAAAAAAGCGTTTAAGATTTACATGCCTTGGTTGGGAGTTTTTTTAGTTTTCAACCAATATAATTCTCATCGACAAATCAAGCGCTTTAATATCCTTGGTAAGTGCGCCAACAGAAATAAAATCAACACCAGTATTAGCGATATCTTCAATGGTCAGTAAGTTAACATTGCCAGATGCTTCTAGTTTAGGTTGATGTTTCGATTGATTAACGAGAGAGGTTGCTCGAACTAAGTCATCATTATTAAAGTTATCTAACATCACTATTTGAGCTTTTCCATCAATAGCCTGTTGTAATTCATCAAGATTTTCAACTTCAATTTCTAGTAGTTTGTTCGGATGATTTTTGATCGCAGTTTCTAGTGCTTTGTTTATGCCACCACAAGCCATAATATGATTTTCTTTAATTAAAAAAGCATCGGCAAGACCAAACCGGTGATTTTGCCCACCGCCTATTTTTACAGCATATTTTTGTCCGAACCGCATACCTGGAATAGTTTTTCTTGTATCTAATAACTTGCATTCACTAGAATTTATCCTGCTGACATATTCCGCGGTTAATGTTGCGGTTGCGGATAATGATTGTAAGAAATTCATAGCGCTTCGTTCGGCAGTTAAAATTTGACGAGCAGAGCCTGAAATTTCACAAATTAAATCGTTAGTTCTTATTGTTTCGCCATCATTGATATACCATTTTATAGATAATTTCTGCGATGGCTCTTGTGGTGTTAATAAGGCAAATATTTTTTCGACCCATGCTTGTCCACAAAGAATGCCACTTTCTCTACTAATCAGTCTTGCACTAGCTTGGGTTTTCGCAGAAATTAAATTGGCAGTAATATCTAAAGTTTCAAATATTGATGACAGATCGAGAGTTAAATCACCAATATTTAAGCCTAAATCTTCCAAAAGTGCCGTTTTACAGCAACTTGCTATTTCTGATTGTAAATTAGTATCGAATAAAGAATTTAACACAGGAGACAGTTTGAGTAACTAAATTGGATTGGACGCCATTTTAACAAATGATAGTCTAGGTTTTCTAGGTTTAATTTCTATTAACTAATAATAAATTAAACCGAGAATTATATTTCAAGTAATCGCCATAATGGTCGATGAGTAAGTGTATGGAGTGATTGGTTGATGAATTATCTATTGAATTCAAACCTTAGAACATCAAGTATTCACCCGTTGTTGTGATGTTTATCACGTTGCCTATAGTTACATCTTAGAGTGATATTACAATCTAATAATTTGAGTATTTGGTCATAATCAAAGCTAGTTTATTAGGCTATAAATGTACAAGAAGGGCGTCTTTTTCAACTCTCAAAGAGACAACCCTTTCCATTTTTTAGTCTATAGTTAATTTGATACATATAAATCTCAGTAATGGATTACAAAAGTTAGAGTGTAAAGAGAGGTTAACCTCTTATTTATTAGTATCCCTTTGTATTAGAGGTCTTTTTTAGTGAGCAGTAGAAGCCATGTAGTTCATTTTTCTGCGAGTAGTTTTGCAAAAAAAAACACTCGTAATGATTTATCGACGGAGTATCGCTCGTTGCCGATTTTAATTAAAAGTATTCAAAATCTCTTTGTAAGTCAACTTGAGATCAAATTGACTTCAATGCTTAATACAGCAGATGATCGTCTTTTTGATATGGCTGAAAACAGTTATAACAATGCTCAATTTGATGCGATGCGTCTGTTAAGAGTTAAACGAGAAGGTTTGATCAGCTGTTTTAAGCAAGAGTTAAATAATAACTTTAAGCAAACTTTGGGGAGGGTAGATAACCAAGATGAAAACTACAATAATGTAGAAACCCTGTCATTTGAAAATATAGCATTAGTCAAAGATGATGATCTAGAAGAAAATATTGCTACTGACAGTATGGTGAACAAAGCTAAAACGACTAATCAAGATGCACTCGAGCATATTAGAGTAAGGCTCGACACATTGCTCGCAGATCAAACCATTGACGAAGAAAGTAACCCTCTTGAACCCGTTTTTATTTGTGACGCTTTTCGTTCTGCAACACAAACTCTAGATCTAGATATTGCTTCTCTTTTAGTCATTTATAAATTATTTGATCGAAGCGTGGTTTGTGAATTAGAAGGTGTCTATATCGAAGTAAATCGATTTTTTATCGAAAAAGGCATTTTGCCAGATTTAAAATCACAGATTAAGCAACAAGCAAGAAATGCTAGAGCAACACGAGCTGTCAATCAAACTCTACTTGATCAAGGAAACGATTACCAAGAATTTGACCAAAATAATGCTCATCAAACGAATTCACAAGTTTTACTTGGACAAAACTACCAAGATCCCTCGTTAAATCAGGCGGGCGTTTGGAATGTTTTACAGCAATTAATGTCTGATCGACGAGTAACGGAACAGCAAATTGGTCTTCAGGAAGGCACTCAAATACCGGTGATGAATTCTACAGGTGCCAACCCTCAGAATTTTCAGCCTATCAATACACAACAGTTGGTTGCGGCTCTTTCTAGCCTACAACTAAATCAGATACAAAACTCTTTAAATAATTCTGTAATAGCAGAGCAAGTACTTTCAAATACTGATTTGAGAGCATCAATTAGTCAACAAATGCCGGAACTAAAATCTGCAGTTGAGCAAGGTGCGCTAGGACAATATAACGAAGATATGATTGATATTGTTTCAATGTTATTTGACTTTATTTTGGAAGATACCAATCTTAGCTCGGAATTAAAGGGTGTGATTGCAAGGTTACAGATCCCGATGCTAAAAGTCGGTCTTGTCGACAAATCATTCTTTTCTAATCGAAAACATCCTGCTAGAGCGTTGTTAAATGAATTGGCAAGAGCCGGATTGTCTTTGGATCAAAATAATCCTTCAGCTGATTTAGTCTTCAAGAAAATTTCTGACACAGCTGACGTTATTATTAATGAATTTAGCGATGATGTTTCTCTTTTTGATGATTTATTAGAAGATTTTGTTGAGTTTAAAAAACTCAATGATCGTAAGTCGAATATTATTGAGAAAAGAACCAAAGAGGCTGAAATAGGAAAAGCTAAATCAGAAACTGCGCGAAGTGAAGTTAATGTTAAATTACAGGCGATATGCGATGGTTTTGAGATACCTGAAGTGGCTAAATTACTGCTTAAAAATGTCTGTGCTCATACGTTATTGTTAGACCGTTTACAAGAGAATAAGGATAGTTGGAAAAGGCATGTACGTATCGCAAAGTTATTGGTTTGGAGTGTGCAGCCTATTAAGACTGCCGAGCGCCTTGAAAAATTAACTAGTAAGGTACCAATATTAGTGAAAAGCATGCGCAAAGATATTGAGGCTATTTCAATTTCTCCAATTGAATCCACTCATCTTTTAGATGAGCTTGAGTCTTGCCATCGTAATATTATTGAATTTGCACGAGAAACTATTAATAATGAATCAAAAGAAGAACTTCTTAGATTACCAGTAATGGATATCAATAACGATATTGATCTAAGTGGGGAAGCGCTGGATGAATTAGATGAACAAGGTGTTGAAATAGAGATTTCTTCACCTGAGCCATCAAATAAAAATACTCAAGTAAAAGAAATAGTGATCGAGGATATTGGTTTTTCTCAAGCTGAAACAGGACATGTAGAAACTGGTATTACTTCTGAGCCAATTCATATTAACCCAGAAATTCGTGAGAGAGTTGAAGAGTTAAGAGCCGGCAGTTGGGTTGAACTGATGATTGACGATGAGTTTAAGCGTTGTAAGTTGGCCGCAAGAATTGCATCAACAGGAAAATATATTTTTGTAAACCGTAGCGGTATGAAAATGGCTGAATTTTTGACCCATGACTTGTGTGTTACACTGCAATTAGAAAAGCTAAAAATTCTAGATGATGATGCTCTATTTGACAGAGCGTTGGAGTCTGTTATTTCAAACTTGCGGAATATGAAGGCTGAAGCGTAAAATTTACCTAAGCTAACGCCACCATCGAAAAATGGTTGGTTATTCAACGTAAATTTATGATCATTCAGATATTGCACCTACTCGTAAAACAGATCTTAGCGAATCTTTTGACTGGTTCCGATATTTAAATTCGCTTTAGTCGTTTTCAAGTAATATTTTTTAGTAACAACCTAAAAATAATTAATTTTCATGCCTCTGTATTTAACTCAGGTATTTTGGAGTTGCATGCAAATGTAGCTTAGTTCTCTGATATTTCAAGATCTTCGGCATATTACTGAGTAAGGTGCAGAGGCATGTTAATTTTTTTGTTTTGTGTTATCGATAGTGAGAATGACATCACAAAAACATAAAATGAAATTGGTTATCACTTCCCCCTCACCCAATGTCATTAAGTTAAGCCATTAACGGGTTCTTTTAATCGTTATATGAAATTTTTTACTGGACTTCTTATGGACTCGCGGGTAATGCCTTTGTTTTCTGATTGGCTCAACAGTTTTGA
>Ga0256845_1000584_pt1 | contig 33720 bp, 33 predicted proteins | sample RiftiametaG_FD_189101 | JGI IMG/M metagenome (GOLD analysis project Ga0256845, IMG submission 189101) | Tube worm associated microbial communities from hydrothermal vent at the East Pacific Rise, Pacific Ocean - Riftia | ecosystem: Host-associated > Annelida > Integument > Unclassified ...
AAAAAACAGATATTCCGTTAAACAAAGGATACTCCGTTAAACTATTAATAGAAAATAAATAATGGGAAAATAAATGAGTTCCTGTAAATAGTAACCAAAAAGATAAAATCTTGTCAGCTAACATCTTATTTTTTTTAGTAAAAACTAAAAAAGACAAAAATACTGCTTGTATTGCTCCAATTAAAAAAACAACTTCCATCTATAACATAGAATTATAATTAATATAATTGAGACGAAATTAAGCGATAATTTGTTACATCTTCTTTATTAATTTATAAAAATTATGGACTGGTAACAATCAATTATAACTAGCGATAAAAAAAAAATATAATTATTATCAAAATCTGTATTTTGCTGTTCTTTAAAAAGAATTAATGGATAAAGGATTGTTTGTAAAAGACATTTGTAATTTATTGTTAGAAGACAGAAAGGATGACTGTATTAAATTACTAAATTCCAATTATCCTTTTAAAAAGAAAGAGTCTCAGGGAAGAAATTATTCAAAGATTCAAATGTGTCAAGTGTTTTTGAAAGACAATTTTATTGATAGATATTCTGGAGAGAAACTGATTTTTCCTGGAATGATAAAAATATTATCTCTTGAATTCCCAGAGATTATTAAATACCACAAAAACTGGAAAATGTCTGAAACTCATATGATATATTGGGAACTAATGCCAACGGTTGACCATTTAATTCCTGTAGCACGAGGAGGGAAAGATGAAATGAGTAATTGGATTACAACATCTATGATACGAAATTCTGCTAAATCTAATTGGATTTTAGATGAGCTTGGGTGGGAACTTTCAGATGAGAACAATAGTGAAGAATGGAATGGTTTGTACAATGAATTTCTTTATTTAGTTGAAAAAAATCCTGATTATGAAAAAGATAACTATGTGAAAGATTGGAAAAATGCTTTAATTAAAGCATTAGCTCATTCTCACATTAACTCATTAAAAAAATGAAAGTCTGTATAGCCGAGAAACCAAGTGTTGCCAGAGAAATCGCTACTATTTTGGGAGCAAATACCAAACGAGATGGTTATTATGAAGGGAATGGTTATGCTGTAACTTATACTTTCGGGCACCTATGCACCCTTTTAGAACCACACGATTATAAACCTCAATGGAAAAGTTGGAATTTGAACAACTTACCTATGTTGCCAGATAAGTTTAAAACGAAGGTGACAAAAAATGGAGGAATCCAAAAACAATTTAAGATTGTAAAGAAGTTATTCGGACAAGCAAGCTTGGTTATAAATTGCGGGGATGCAGGAACAGAAGGCGAATTAATTCAGCGCTGGGTAATTGACCAAGCGGGATATAAAGGTGAAGTTCAGCGATTATGGATTTCATCCTTAACAGCAGAAGCAATAAAAGAAGGTTTTCAGAATTTAAAACCGGCTTCAGATTATGATAACTTATACTATGCAGGGTTCTCAAGAGCCATTGGCGATTGGCTATTAGGAATGAATGCCACTCGTTTATACACGTTGAAACATGGTGGTTATAAACAAATGTTGTCTATTGGAAGAGTGCAAACCCCTACTCTTGCTATGGTAGTTAATCGTTTTAAGGAAATAGAAAATTTTAACCCTCAACCCTTTTGGGAACTACAAACACTTTATCGCGATACGCTTTTTAATTGTGAAGAAGGTCGATTTGTAAATAAAGAGGAAGGTCAAACTCTAGCGGATAAAGTAAAAGAAAGCGATTTTGAAATTGTTTCTGTTACGAAGAAGAAAGGGAAAGAATATGCCCCAAAGCTCTTCGACTTAACAGGATTACAAGTTTATTGTAATACCAAATTTGGTTATTCTGCTGATGAAACGTTGAAAACTGTTCAGAAACTGTATGAGCAAAAAGTAGTAACCTATCCAAGGGTAGATACTACCTTTTTACCAAATGATGTTTATCCTAAAGTACATGGAATTTTAGGGCAACTATCAGAATACAGTGCTTTAACACAACCTTTATTAGGAAAGAAGATACGAAAATCAACTAAGGTTTTTAATGATAAAAAAGTTACCGATCACCATGCAATTATCCCTACGGGACAACAAAGTTATTTAGATGCTCATCACCAAAAGGTATATGACATTATTACAAAACGTTTTATTGCTGTTTTTTATGATGATTGTGATGTAAATAATACTGCTGTAATTGGTAAAGCTGATGAAGTTACCTTTAGAACTACCGGAAAAGTAATAGTAAATAAAGGATGGAGAGTGGTTTTCGAATCTGCTTCTGCTCCAGAAAAGGAAGATGATCTTTTACCTGCTTTTGAGAAAGGCGAAAAAGGACCGCATCAACCTTCTTTTTTAGAAAAAGAAACCAAACCCCCTAAGATGTTTACAGAGGCAACTCTGTTAAGATCTATGGAAACCGCTGGAAAACAAGTGGATGATGATGAATTACGTGATTTAATGAAAGATAATGGTATTGGAAGACCTTCTACTCGAGCAAATATTATTGAGACCTTATTTAGGCGAAAATATGTTGTTAGAAAGAAAAAATTACTTGTCCCTACTTCTACTGGAATTAAATTGATTGATACGATACAAAATAAAATGCTCACCTCTGCTGAACTTACCGGAACATGGGAAAAACAACTTAAAGAAATTGAACAAGGGACTTATAAAGCTGCTACATTCATTAAAAACATGAAGCAAATGGTTGATGCGTTGGTTTATGAAGTAAGAATGGAAGAAAGAGCGAATATTTCTCATTCCACTACTTCCAAATCTCCTGCAAAAAAAACAACTAAAAAAAGTACTGGAATTACTTCTGAGAAATGTCCTAAATGTAAACAAGGAACAATTATAAAAGGAAAAAACCTTTACGGTTGTAGTACTTATAAAAATGGTTGTGATTTTAGAATGCCTTTTAGCTATTTAGGAAAGAAGCTGTCAGAAAAACAATTGATTCGTTTAATTAAAAAAGGTAGTACCGTTAATTTAAAAGGATTTAAAACAGATAATGGTAAAGTTGACGGGATTATTATTTTTAATGATCAGTTCGGGTTTTCTCTACAACAAAAAAAATCAAAAGCAACAGCTTCCGAAGCTATGATCTGTCCGAAATGTAAAAAAGGAAACATTATAAAAGGAAAAACAGCTTATGGTTGTAGTGCTTACAAAACTGGTTGTAATTTTAGATTTTCGTTTGAGGATATTAGAACCAAAGCTACAGGACAAAAGCTTACTAAAGAATTAGTGTGCAAAATTATAAGTCAAATTTAAAACAGGATAACGATGTATATTAAAAAGAATTATGGATTTTGGATGACCTTTAATTGGTCTAAATGGCCTTTCTTTATTGGAATGGGATCTGCAGGAATAATCGCCTGTTTGGGTTATTTTTTAGATATTCATATTTCTATGCCTTGGCAACCTATCAGTATAATTGGTATTGCCGTTGCTTTTTATTTGGGTTTTAAAAACAATAGTTCGTATGATAGAACTTGGGAAGCACGTAAAGTATACGGAGGAATTGTAAATAGTAGTCGTTCTTTTGGAGCCGCTTTAAGTGCTTTTGTAAAAGGTGAAGATGCTGAAAACGTTAAAAAAGAATTAATTTACAGACACATTGCTTGGCTAACCGCCCTACGTTTTCAACTGAGGTTGAGTAAACCATGGGAACATACAGAAGAAAGAATAAAAGGGAAATACTCTCCAACAGTTTGCGAGCAATATTTAGAACAATTAGATGAGGAACTCAATCAATTTTTAGATCCAGAAGAACTTCAATCCTATCAAAACAAAACGAATATTCCTTCACAAATTTTAAAAACTCAATCTGTTCGGCTACAAGAATTATTAGACAAAGGCTATTTTGAAGATTTTAGGCACATGGAACTACATCAATTAATTGTTAGTTTTTATACTGACCAAGGTAAAGCCGAACGGATTAAAAACTTCCCTTTTCCTAGACAGTATGCTTCTACTGCAATCTGGCTAACTATGGTGTTTTCTTTTCTTGTTCCTTTAGGGCTTTATGAAGTTTTTAAGGATATTGAAGGGTGGTTGTTTTGGGTGTACCCTTTTATGTCAGGATTAATTATTTGGGTGTTTTATTTGATGGAAAAAATTGGTGATTATTCTGAAAATCCATTTGAAGGAACTTATAATGATGTGCCAATAACTTCTATCTCTAGAGGAATTGAGATAGATTTAAGAGAAATGATTAATGACACTAATATTCCGAAGCCTATGCTTGGAGAGGAAGGTTTTTTGTTGTAAAAGCTATGGAGTAATAATTGAAGAATTAGCTTACAATATTATAAGATTTTAAACTCTTTGTTCACCTCTAACTACAGTTGCATCCATAACAATCATTCTTGCATCAACATCATAATTAATCAATAAATTTTCAAGCGAATTAATCCTGTTTTTATCAATTACGATAAATAGGATGTCTTTTTTTTCTGTTAGTGTAAAATTGCTACCATTAATAATGGTTCCTTCCACTCCTATTGCTTGATTAATTTTTTCGCTTAATTTTTCTAAATTTTTATATGAAGAAATATGTACAATTTTTTGATTTGATTTCCCTGTCAAAACCATATCAATTAACTTAGAAGTTGCAAATATGCTAATCATACTCCATAAAGCTAATTCAGTACTTTTAAAAACAAACCCCGCAGAAATAACTACAACTCCATCTAAAACCATAATTACATCACCAGTTTTTACATTAAATTTGGAGGTAATAATTTTTGCTAATATGGTCCCACCACCAGCAGAACCGCCACCTTTAAAAACAAGTCCTAAACCTACTCCAATAGTAATTCCACCATATAAAGTCGCCAACAATAAATCATCACTAAAATTTTGAACCTCTATAATTTCTTTCAAAAAATCAACAAAAAATACAATTAAACCAATTGCAAACATCGATTTAAATGCGAATTTCTTTCCTAAATATTTAATACTAACCAATAGTAATGGAATGTTAATTATAGCCATTAATATCCCGATTGGTAAATTAAATATATAATGAAAAATGATGGCTAAACCTGCAGTTCCTCCAGTTGCAATTTGATTAGGAGCTAAAAACCCGACAATACCTAAAGCCAAAATAAAACTCCCTATTAAAATATAGGAATAGTTTAAAATACCTTGTTTTGTTAACTTCATATTTGTTAAATATTGATGTTGCAAATGTAATACTCCGTTTAACTTATTCTATATGATATATATCACTAATTTTGAATCTTGGAAGAGACTAAAAAACATCAACATTTTATGATTTATAAACCTTACGGTTATTTAAGTCAGTTTGTAAATAATGGTCCAAAACAAAAATCTAAAAAACTTTTAGGTGAGTTAGGTGATTTTCCAGAAGGAACAATGTCTGTTGGCAGATTAGATGAAAAATCGGAAGGTTTATTGTTGTTGACTACTGACGGACAAGTTAGTTATGGTATTTCTAGCCAAAAAGTTGAAAAAGAATACTATGCCCAAGTTGATGGTTTAATTACCTATAAAGCTATTGAGCAATTAAGAAAGGGCATAGAAATTGGTTTTGAAGGCATAAAGTATGTGACGTTATCTTGTCAAGTAAAACAATTAACCGATAAACCAAACTTTCCTGAAAGAAACAGAAAAGTACGTGATGATAGACATGGTCCAACCTCTTGGGTAAGCATTACTTTACGTGAAGGTAAATTTAGACAAGTGCGTAAAATGACTGCTGCAGTTGGGTTTCCCACCCTTCGTTTGGTTAGAGTTAGAATTGGGAATGTTTATATAGGAGAAATGGAAGTTGGGGAAGTTAAAAAACTAGAACTGTCTATTGATTAACATGTAAATCTTGAATATTAAAAACAGTACCATCTAGCATTATTTTCACCTTTGCAACAGTACTCGTTTGTGATGAATATGATGGCATATTCTGGAATTCAAAAAACTTACCAAAACCAGGTAGTGACTCTACAGATGTAGTACTTGTTTCACAGGCAGTTCCATTACTGACTTCTAATAATTGCATTGCATAACTTGATGTAAAAACTCCATTTGAATTGATAACTTCAATCCCTATCGAATTACCTGCACCACCAAGAGCATTAATTGTATAAGTTACACCATTACTAGTTACAGTAGCTTGTGCAGTAATAGCACTGCAAGATGTTGTTGCTGAGTTATTGTTATTTGAAGAGCTAGAGGTATTACTAGAAGATGGCGGTTCATTTTTAGAACATCCATAAAAAAGAATACTTAAAATTGAAAAACAATAAATAAGGTATTTTAATCTTTTCATAACTACTTTTTTATAGAATGTTACGAATATACTTATTAAAGAGTATTAATATGAATAATTAAAATTATTACCTTTGGACTTTATAAATTATGCCATTTAACATTGTATTAATAGAACCCGAAATACCAAACAATACTGGTAATATTGGTAGGTTAAGTTTGGCTACAGGTAGTAATTTACATTTGGTAAAACCTTTTGGTTTTGAAATAACAGATGCACGTTTAAAACGTGCTGGTTTAGATTATTGGAAACACGTTAATGTTTTTTATTACGATAATATAGAAGACTTTTACACCAAAAACCTAGCAGCTAAAATGATTTACTTTTCGAGCCATGGCGAAAAATCACATTGGGAGATTAATTTTGAAGATGACATGTTTTTTGTTTTTGGTCAAGAATCAAAAGGATTGCCAAAAAGTATTACATTTGATAATAAAGAAAAAACCTATAAAATACCTTTATACAGTGACCATATTAGAAGTTTAAACCTAGCAAATGCGGTTAGTGTTGTTGTTTATGAAGGATTGAGAAATATAAAAACCGGATAATATGGAAATTAAAGGATCACACGTTATAGTTACAGGGGGTAGCTCAGGAATAGGAAAAGAAACAGCAAAGCAATTAATTGAACAAGGAGCTAAAGTTGTTATCACTGGTAGAGATAAAGAAAAATTAAATAAAGTAGCCAAAGAAATTGGTGCAATTCCTCTACTATATGATATTAGTAATTTAAAGTCTGCTCCTGCCAAATCTAGAGAAGCATTTCTATTATTAGATGGTAAAATAGACACCTTAATTAACAATGCTGGAATTGGTGTTTTTCCAAGATTAGGAGAAATTACCATTGAAGATTTAGAGTCTGTTTATGCTACTAACGTATTTGGTTTGACAATGTTAACCCAAGAAATAATAAAACCATTTATTACTCAAGGTTATGGAACCATTATTAATATTGGATCTACAGCTGCTTTAAAAGGTTTTGATAGAGGTTCTGTTTATGCTGCATCAAAATTTGCTGTTAGAGGGTTAACACAATCTTGGCAAGCTGAATTAAGAAAATATAACATTAAAGTTACCTTGGTAAATCCAAGTGAAGTCACTACTGCATTTGCTGCTGAAGATAGAGTTGAAAGAGATGAGGAATCTAAAAAATTAGGCACCAAAGAAATTGCTCATGCAATTATTTCTACATTACAAATGAGAGACAAAGGTTTTATTCCAGAAGTTAGCGTTTGGGCAACGAACCCATTCTAATCAATAGAATTTGCTTTGAAGTTTCCAATTTAACTTGTCCTCTCTTCAAGAGGTCAAAATTTTGTGAAAGTTTTGGGTGAGGTTAAAATAAAAGGATTTCTTTTATTCTTGTATAAAAGCTACGGACAGTTTAATATCATCATAACTCACCTCTCCTCCTAATTTACCATAAATAGCATTTAAACTTATTGAGGTACTTTTGGGTTGTTCATCATAAGCCGCTTTCACCTTTTTTAGAATGGTATTTTTTGGCTTATAATAATTCAAATCTTCCTTCGGATTGTCTTTTCTAATTTTAATTAAATGACCTGATATTGTTCCAACAGAAAGTCCACGAGCTTCAGCAATTTCTTTTAAACTTACTTTTTGTTTTAAATGCATCAAGGTAACTTCATAAGTAGATAACTTCCCTCTCTCCTTTTCTTTTAATTTATTTTTGTGTTTGGTAATTTCTTTTTTATCAACTAATCCACCATTGTCACGAAGAAAGACTTTAGCAATAAGTTCCAATTCTTCTAATTTAAATTCATTATCAACATCTGCAGAAAGTTCTTGAAAACGTAAATCTGCTTTATGTGCCAAAGAATCAACACGTAAAGCCATTTCATTCAATCCTTTTAGTTGTAAGTTTTCTAATTTTTTTAATCGAGATAATGCTACATAACCTTGCCCCATTTCAAATGTTTTAGACAAGTCAATTTCTGCACTATCCAAGGTCATTCCTTGACATTTATGAATTGTAATTGCCCAAGCTAAACGTAATGGGATTTGATTATAACTTGCCAACGTTTTTCCATTGTCATCTATAATACTCCAACTTTCTTTTTCTGCATAAATTGTTCTTCCATCTAATAGCTTTACAGAAGGCACTCCTTCATCATTAAATCCTAAAATAGTTCCTAACGAACCATTAACATAACGTTTCTCTTTATCATTCTTCACAAACATTACTTTCGCTCCAATTTTAAAAGCAAGATGTTCGCCAGCTAAAACAGATTTCTTGAGCGTTTCAATTAATTTTTTATTACCGGTAGTTTTTGCTTTAAAATTTTTAGCAACACCTGATAGTTTAGACAAATGCTGAGCATTAATCATATCTACATCATAATTATGTGTATATAATTTTGTAGGTTCATTTTCTTCATCCAAAGAATTATTTGCCGCTTTTTTAAGTGTTGCATAACTCTTTTTTGAAATATTCCCAGTTCTAATTTCATTTAAAATCAGATTCAAATCATTATCACTTTGTCGGTATTGTTCAGTTAAATAACAAACTGACAAATTAGCCTTCACCCATGCTTGAGACATGAAAGCAAATTTCTCCTTACTTGTCTCTCCTTGATTACCAATTGGTGGTAGTTGAAAAAAATCACCACAAAGCACAACTTGAACGCCTCCGAAAGCTAGATTTCCATCTTTAAAATAACGCAATACAACATCAACAGCGTTTAACTGGTTTAAATGTAACATTGAAATCTCATCTATAATCAACACTTGAACTTTTTCTAGATGAGTTTTAAGGTATTTTTTAGATTTCATAGTCACCAAGTTCCCTTGTGTAATAAACTCTTTTACACCTATTCCTGCCCAAGAATGAATAGTCATTCCGTTCATGTGTGTTGCAGCAATACCAGTTGATGCAGTTACAGCAACAGCAACTCTTCGCTCTTTTAAATAAGAAATATATTGATTTAACACATAGGTTTTACCTGTTCCAGCAGAACCTGTTAGAAAAGCGTTTTTTCCTGATTTTAATATGGCGAGAGCTTTTTCTTGTTGCATGTTGTGAAAGTAATTAATTAGACAGTGTGATAATTAGAAAATGAAAATATTTAATACAAAAAATCCCGAATGAATATCATCCGGGATTTTTAAATTTATTGTGAAGTTAATTACTTCTTTTCTTCCTCTGCTGGTTCTTCCGTTACTTCTTCAAAATCAACATCAGTTACTTCATCTTCTCCTCCTTCAGCACTTGCTTCTGGCCCTGCCTGTCCAGCTTGTTCTTGCTGAGCATACATTTCTTGAGAAGCTGCTTGGAAAACAGTATTTAACTTTTCAGTATTTGCTTTCATTCCTTCCAAATCTTTTGCTTCGTAAGATTTTTTCAACTCAGCTAAAGCTTCTTCAATTGGAGCTTTTTTATCTGCAGGTAATTTATCTCCATATTCTTTCAACTGCTTTTCAGTTTGGAAGATTAAACTATCTGCTTGATTTACTGTGTCAGCATTTTCTTTAGCCAATTTATCAGCTTCAGCATTTTCTTCAGCATCTTGCTTCATTTTAGCAATTTCTTCCTCACTTAAACCAGAAGAAGCTTCAATTCTAATGTTTTGCTCTTTTCCAGTTGCTTTATCTTTTGCTGAAATATTCATAATTCCATTTGCATCAATATCAAAAGTTACTTCAATTTGAGGAACTCCCCTTGGTGCTGGTGGAATGTCTGATAATTGAAATCTACCTAATGATTTATTATCGTTTGCCATTGGTCTTTCTCCTTGTAATACATGGATATCAACTGCTGGTTGATTATCTGCTGCCGTAGAAAAAGTCTCTGATTTTTTTGTAGGAATAGTTGTATTTGCTTCAATTAATTTCGTCATTACACTACCCATCGTTTCAATTCCTAAAGAAAGTGGTGTAACATCTAATAATAAAACATCTTTTACTTCTCCAGTTAAAACTCCACCTTGTATAGCTGCTCCAATTGCAACAACTTCATCAGGGTTCACTCCTTTAGAAGGCTCTTTTCCGAAAAATTTCTTTACTGCATCAACTATTGCTGGAATTCTTGTAGAACCACCAACTAAGATTATTTCATCAATATCGCTTTTGCTATATCCTGCCGCTTTTAATGCAGATTCACAAGGCTTAATAGTTCTTTTAATCAAACTATCTGCCATTTGCTCAAAAGAGGCTCTTGTTAATGTTCTAACCAAGTGTTTTGGTCCAGAAGCAGTTGCTGTTACATAAGGTAAATTAATTTCTGTAGTAGTTGTACTAGAAAGTTCAATTTTAGCTTTTTCAGCAGCTTCTTTTAAACGTTGAAGAGCCATTGGATCTTCTCTCAAATCGATAGACTCATCTTTCTTAAACTCTTCTGCTAACCAATCAATAATAATATGGTCAAAATCATCTCCACCTAAGTGAGTATCTCCATCAGTAGATTTCACTTCAAAAACTCCATCTCCTAATTCTAATACTGAAACATCATGTGTTCCACCACCACAATCAAAAACAACTATTTTTTGATCTACATCTTTCTTATCCAATCCATAAGCTAAAGCTGCTGCAGTTGGTTCGTTAATTATTCTTTTAACTGTTAAGCCTGCAATTTCTCCAGCTTCTTTAGTTGCTTGTCTTTGTGCATCATTAAAGTATGCAGGAACAGTAATTACCGCTTCGCTTACATCCATTCCTAAATAATCTTCAGCTGTTTTCTTCATTTTTTGAAGAACCATTGCTGAAATTTCTTGAGGAGTATAAAGTCTATCGTCAATTTTTACTCTTGGCGTATTGTTATCTCCTTTTACTATTTTATATGAAGAACGTTTAATCTCTTTTGATACTTGATCAAACGAATTCCCCATAAATCTTTTTATAGAAGATATTGTTTTTTCTGGATTTGTAATTGCCTGACGTTTTGCAGGATCACCAACAGCTCTTTCTCCTCCCTCTATAAATGCTACGATAGAAGGTGTCGTTCTTTTACCTTCTGCATTAGGAATTACAACTGGCTCATTTCCTTCCATTACGGAAACACAAGAGTTTGTTGTCCCTAAATCTATTCCTATTATTTTACTCATGATATATTTGTTTTAATTATTATCAATTTTATTCGAATTGACAATAGTCAAACAATATGCCATTGGAATTAATGGATGTTTTAAAGAAAAATTGGCAGAATACATCTGTCTTTAGCCTTTTAAGCCTGCCAAAAGTGTGACAATACGACAGAAAATATTAAATTTAAATCTAAAATGGGCATTTTGCTGTTGCAGTAGAAAGGGTTGACCAACAAAAACCTAACCCTAATTCATCTAATTTAGTGATCGTCTCACCATTAAAATTTATTCTTGAAGTTATATCATAACCAGATTTCCATTCATATCTAGTACGAGAAGAAAATATTCCAACTCCATCAATTATATTTGTATAACTTGGTTTATCCTGATTAACCGTAGTTGATGGAGCTTCTGCCTCCATATAGGTAGTAAGTTCAGAACCTGCTACAGATAATCTAATAGTAAAATTATCCAAATGTCTATGAGAAAAGTGAGGAATAGTTGATGGATTAGAAACATTTGCTGCTATATTATCAAAAAATGAACTTCCTTTTAGTGTGAAATTTAAAACATTGTCTGATGAATTAGCTGCTAATTTCTCTCCTAAACTCATTAGGACTTCTTTTTTAACAGAACTTCCATCTGTGTAATATTCATTATAGTTAAATACAAAAAAGGCTTGCACTCTACCTATATGCTCTCCTATATTTACATCAATAGGTTCATTTAAATAATTATCAACACCATTCCATAATCTAACTGCTTTTCTTACAGATACTCCTAAAGTTCCAACAATTTTAGTTTCAGATGAAACTTCTTTCCCTGTTTTGGTGTTTACAATCTTAAGTGTATAAATTGCATTTTTATTTATTAATGGTTCATTAAATTTATATAATACATTAGTGTTATTATCAAATATACCCGCATCCTTAGGTATTTCATTGATTACACGTATTAATGAATAAACATTACCATTTCCTTCTATTGTAACATCTAACTCATCAGCTGCATAATTATAGTTACTAGCATTACCTGCTAGATCTAACGCACTGCCTTCACCAATAAAAGCTTTGTTTATTTTTAAATAATGTACAGTATCATTAGGGTTTATAAGTCCATAAACAATCGTAATATCTGTTGGTTCTGCATTTACATCTATATCTGTTTTACAAGAAACAAACCCTAGAATTATTAATAATACTAATGCGAAAGATAATTTATTCATAATAAATATTTTTATACGCTTACAAAAATATCATTTTTAATGAGAAACCGCTAGAATTTGTAGCTTTGCATTAAATAAAATATACCAATGGTATTTATTGGGATTAAACGGTTGTATAATAAAAACTAAAGGCTCATGTCTATTCATGCAAATAATGTAAAAAGAGTTACTACTCACGTACTTCAAGAAATGAAGTTAAGAAATGAAAAAATTTCTATGCTAACTGGCTATGATTTTTCGATGGCAAAAATTATAGATAGTGCTGGAATTGATATTATTCTTGTTGGAGATTCTGCATCTAATGTAATGGCAGGACACGAAACAACATTGCCAATTACATTAGATCAAATGATTTATCATGCATCTTCAGTAATTAGAGCTGTAGAGCGTGCTTTAGTTGTGGTTGATTTACCTTTCGGTACTTATCAAGGGAACTCTATCGAAGCATTATCTTCTGCCATTAAAATAATGAAAGAATCTGGTGCTCATGCTGTTAAAATGGAAGGTGGTGATGAAATTTTAGAATCTGTAAATCGTATTTTGTCTGCAGGAATTCCTGTTATGGGACATTTAGGTTTAACACCTCAATCTATTTATAAATTTGGGACTTATGTTGTTAGAGCAAAAGAAGAAGAAGAAGCTGGAAAATTAATTGCAGATGCTAAATTATTAGAAGATGCAGGTTGTTTTGCAATAGTTTTAGAAAAAATACCCGCACATTTAGCAACACGTGTTGCTAAAGCAATTAAAATACCTGTAATTGGTATTGGTGCAGGTAATGGTGTTGATGGACAAGTGCTGGTTGTGCATGATATGCTAGGAATTACACATGATTTTAGTCCTCGTTTTTTAAGAAGGTATCATAACCTTTATGAAGAAATGAAAGGTGCTTTTGAATCTTATATAAGAGATGTTAAATCTCAAGATTTTCCTAACGATAAAGAGCAATATTAAAATATGTCGCAACTTCCAAATGTTGAAATACTGTATGAAGATAATCACCTTATTGTTGTAAATAAACGATCAGGAGATATTGTTCAGGGAGATAAAACTGGTGACAAACCCCTACTCGATATTGTTAAGGATTATATCAAAATAAAACACAATAAACCAGGGGACGTTTTTTTAGGTAGCCCACACAGAATTGATAGACCTACAAGTGGTATAGTAGTTTTTACGAAAACAACTAAAGCGTTAACTCGTATGAACAAAATGTTTCATGATAAAGAAATACAAAAAACATACTGGGCTATCGTAAAAAATAAGCCTCCTGTAAATTCTGATACAATTGTTCATTATTTAAAGAAGAACCATCAAAAAAATAAATCTATGGCTTATAGCCATGAATATAAAGACGCAAAACGTTCTGAATTAGAGTTTAAGATAATTCATCAATTTAATAACTACTATTTATTAAACATTAATCCTTTAACAGGAAGACATCACCAAATAAGAGTTCAATTATCTACTATTGGCTGTCCGATAAAAGGAGATTTAAAGTATGGCTTTAACCGTTCAAACCCAGATGCTTCAATTAGCTTACACGCTAGAAAAATAGCTTTTATACATCCCGTAAAGAAAGAACCTTTATTGATTGTCGCAAAACCAAACCCAAACGATCCTCTTTGGAAGGAAGCAGGAGAATTGTTTAAAGATTAAAAACATAAAAAAAGCCTGAGTGAATATCACTCAGGCTTTTTTATTATATGACTTCATTCTATTTTTTCCCTTTTGCAATCATTGCATCTACACCCCTTGTAAATGCTTCAGTCCCTTTTACATAACCTGTTTTCCCTAAGGCATCAATAGTAAATTGGCCTTTATTATCTTTACCTAGGTTAAACACCCATATGGTCGGATACCCTGTTACGTTAAATGATTTTGCTAGATTATAGTTTTGTTGTTTAATATTTTCAGGTAATTTAAATCTTCTAGGGAAATCTAACTCAATTAAAACAACATTTTTTGCTGCCCAAGTTTTAAATTCGGGAGTATCAAAAACTTCTCTTTTTAATTTAATACACCAACCACACCAATCTGTTCCAGTAAAATTTGCCATAATTGGCTTACCAGTTTTTTTAGATATATCATACGCTTTATTAATATCTACCAACCAACCTTTTGCGTGTGCTTTGTATTCGCTTTTTACCACTCCCGATTGAGCATTTACTGATAACATGGTAATCATCAGTAAAGCTATCAATGTTATTTTTAGTGTCTTCATATTCTGTTTTTTTGTTTTGATTCTTTTAATCAAACTTTATACCAAGTTAATTATTATCTTATTCCGTGCATTAATTTTTTTAATAACGGATTTAATGCTGCAACTGCTAAACCAGACGCTATTGGAATTATTGTGAAAATTAAGAAAAAAGTTGTCATATCATACTGAGATGTAATTTTCTCTATCATTCCACCCATTGAACCTGCCAATTTATTACCAATGGCAATTGCTAAATACCACATTCCGTACATAAAACCAATCATACGTGCAGGAACCAATTTACTTACTTGCGATAGTCCTACTGGAGATAAACAAAGTTCTCCGAGCGTATGAAATAGATAAGCTAATATTAACCATATCATACTTACTCTTACAGCACCAGCTTCTGCTCCTTGAGGAATTGAAGTTGAACCAAATGCTAATATTCCAAAGCCAATCCCTAATAAAATTAATCCTAAACCATATTTCATTGCTGATGAAGGGTTGTACTTACTTTCCCACCATTTAGAAAAGAAAGAGGCAAATGCAATAATAAAAAAAGAGTTTAAAATACTAAACCAAGAAACTGTAACCTCTGTAGTCTCTGCCGAGAATTCTCTATATAACAATAAACAAATGATACCCCAAACACCTACAAAACTTAAAGCTAATACAATGTTAGATACTGGTATTTTACCATATGTTCTTTTGAATAATAGATATAATACCCATGAAATAATTGCTAATGGAACTACTGTTAAAAATGTATTTACAATATTGAATATTGTGGCTGCACTACCTTCTAGAACTCTATCTGTATAATCTCTTGCAAATAGGACTAAAGAAGTTGCTCCTTGCTCAAATGCCATCCAAAAGAATACGGTGAAAAAAGCAAAAATAATTAACGCAATTAACCTATCTCTTACGATCTTCTCATATCTTATAATTCGAGAAGTTACAAGGAATAAAAATAGTCCAAGACCAATAATTGTTATAACTAACGGACCTGATAAAGTGCTAGCACTTAGCAAAAATTCTTCTGGTAATAAATTAATTCCTGCAATTTTTGAAGATGGATCATTTAACAAATAAAGGAATCCTATAACAGCTGTTACTGCGATTAGAATCTTATCTAAAATTGTAAATTTATTAGGAACATAATCTAATATCTTAGTTGCTTTTTCTTCTTTGGTTTCCCTTTTAGGAACATCACCTATTGTCCCAAATAAGGGTCTCGCTAAGTAAAATTGTATTGTACCTAACAACATAAATATACCTGCTAAACCAAATCCCCATACCCATCCAAATTTTTCTGCTAAATATCCACATAACATCATCCCAAAGAAAGCTCCTGCATTAACCCCCATATAATATATAGTGTATGCGGCATCCTTTTTCTCTGGTTTATCTTCATACATTTGAGAGATAATTGAAGTCATATTAGGCTTAAAGAATCCTGTTCCAAGAACCAATAACCCTAAACCAATATATAGTGAAGCTTCTGTCTCAAAAGCCATAGAGGCATGACCTAAAGTCATAATTAAAGCTCCTATTACAACAGCCCAACGATAACCTGTCAGTTTATCAGCAACTATACCACCTAAAATTGGTGTTAAGTAAAGTAACCCTGCATAAGTTCCAAACAATGCCCCTGCATTTTCTGAAGACCAACCCCAACCAGGAAAATCAACACCAACAACAGCCATTGTTAAAAAGTTAACTAATAATACTCTCATTCCGTAGAATGAAAATCTTTCCCACATTTCAGTAAAAAACAGTACAAATAATCCTGCAGGATGACCTAATACGTTTTCTTTAAAAAAGTTATCTGTGTTTGCCGTTGTGCTCATAATTTATGCTTCTTTATCTGCTAATTCAAACCCTTCGGTTTCTTCATTCGTTGTTCCTTCTATATCTTCAGCTCCGTGTATTAATCTTTTTAATGGTTTAAGTAATGCTATTACTAACACACCAAAAATCACTGTAAAAATTAAAATTCCAAAAAAGATAGTATACTCACCAAAATCAGCAGATTTTTCGCCTAATATTCCTGCAACTTTCCCTCCTAAACCTGTCGCAGCAAAATATACACCCATCATTAATGAAGCATATTTTACCGGAGCTAATTTGGTAATAAACGATAATGAAACTGGTGATGAACATAACTCTCCAATAGTATGAAATAAGTATGCTAAGATTAACCATATCATATTTGAACTTCCTGTTGCTTGATATTCTCTTGCTGCAAAGACCATAAATACAAACCCCATTCCCATTATCATAGTTCCAGTAGCCATTTTAAAAAGTGACGAAGATTCTTTATTTTTTATCTTTCTCTTTGCCCAAATGTTAGCTATCCAAACTGCAAATAACAAAATGAACCCAGCATTTAAGCCTTGAAACATTGGTGTTGGTATTTCCCATCCCATAAGCATTCGGTCAGTTTTGTTTTCAGTGTATACACTCATCAACCCTCCAGCTTGTTCAAAAGCACCCCAGAAAACAATTACAATTAAAAATGACAGAAGTAATACAAGAAAACGATCTTTCATAATTGCATTTTCAAGACTTTTATAAATCATCATTAACAATCCGGCAACAAGTGAAATAAATATAAAGAGAGCACCATAACCCCAATGATCCACACCTTCAAATGTAAATCCACAATAAATTGAAAAAGCTAACATTACTCCTACAATAATCAAATGAAGAGGAGATTTAAATATGCCTAAAAATATTGTCAGTAACGACACGTCATTTTTTTTCTCTTCTACTGTAGGTTTATTACCTACATGAGAAATATATTTCTGACCAAATACGTAAACTAAAAGTCCTAACAACATTGCAATTCCAGCCATACCAAAACCTGCATGCCAACCCCATTTCGCTACAACTAAACCAATAAATGTAGTTGCCAACAATGACCCTAAGTTAATACCTATATAAAATATACTAAATCCTTTATCTCTCCTTATATCCCCCGCTTTATATAAACCACCAACCATCGTAGAAATATTAGGTTTTAAACACCCGACTCCAATAACAATCAATCCTAAGCCTACAAAGAATGCCCAGCTCGCTTCTATCGCTAAAGTTCCATGTCCTAATACTAATATAGCAGCACCGAGCATTACAGTTTTCTTTTGCCCTAAGACTTTATCTGCTAGAATCCCCCCTGGTATAGATATTACATAAACCAACATTACATACCATCCATATAATTGGTAAGCCTCCAATTCTGTCCAGCCCAGACCAGGACCATTTTCATTTGATGCTTGAGCAATCATATAAATCACCAAAATAGCACGCATCCCATAATATGAAAATCGTTCCCACATTTCTGTGAAAAACAAAACATAAAGCCCTATAGGGTGTCCAAATAATTCTTTTTGAGATTCTTGATTTAAAGTAGATTCCATATAATTATATTGATTTTTAAGTTGTCTAAAGTACTATAAATTCTTTAAAATAAAATTAGTCATTAAAGTGTATAAATGCAGTCTTGTATTTCCACCATATATACCGTGGTTTTTATTTGGGTACATCATTTCTGTAAATTGTTTATTCGCTTTAATTAAAGCTGCACTCATTTCTACTGCATTTTGATAATGAACATTATCATCAGCCATTCCGTGTACCAATAAATAATTTCCTTTTAATTTTTCTACGTGGTTAATAGGTGAATTGTCATCATAACCATCTGCATTTTCTTGCGGAGTTTGCATATAACGTTCAGTATAAATATTATCATAATACCTCCAATTGGTTACTGGAGCTACAGCAATAGCAGCTTTAAAAACATCAGCACCTTTTGTAATACAAAGTGATGACATATAACCTCCATAACTCCAACCAAAGATTCCTATTCTACTTCCATCAACATAAGGTAGTGTTGCCAAATATTTTGCTGCAGCAATTTGGTCTTCTGTTTCGTATTTCCCTAATTGCTTATAGGTTACTTTTTTAAATTCAGCACCTCTATATCCTGTTCCTCTAGCATCTACAGAAACAATCATGTAGCCTTTACTTGCTAAATGATTAAACCAAAATGTGTTCCCGCCATCCCAAGAATCGTTTACGGTATTAATTCCTGGACCACCATAAACAAACATTAATACTGGATATTTTTTTGTTTTGTCAAAGTTCTTTGGTAAAATTTTCCAAGCGTTTAATTCCTGGTCATTTACATTAATTTTAAAGAATTCTTTTTTAGAAAAATTAAGTCCTTCTAGCTTTTTATTTAGCCCCTCATTATCCTCTAACACACTTTTTACTTTACCTGTATTATCCCTTAGTGTAATATACTTAGGTGCGCTAGCAGAAGAATGATAATTAATAAAATATTTAAAAGATGTACTAAATGCGGCTTTATTCTGACCTTTTTTAGATGTCAATCTCTTTTTAGAACTCCCATTTAATTTCACCGAATATACTTGTCTATCTATTGCAGACAATTCAGCTGATTGATAATAAATGATTCCTTTTTTCTCATCAATCCCATAATAACTGCTTACATCCCAATTTCCTTTTGTAATCTGATTAATTAATTTTCCTGAAATATCATAAAGATAAACATGGTTAAATCCATCTTTTTCACTTGTAATAATAAATTGATCTTTAGTTGTTAAAAATTCTGTTGTTGGAACTTCAACATAAGTTTCATTTTTCTCATTAAAAATAATTTTGCTCTCACCTGTTTCAGCATTCGTTAAATGAATATTTAAATCGTTTTGATGTCTATTTAATGTTTGTATTGCTAAATTTTTTGCATTATTTGTCCAATTAATTCTTGAAATATACTCATAGCTGTCCCCTATATTTGCTTTAGTTTTTTTAGCACTTGCTAAATCATAAAAGAAAATTTCTACTTTAGAATTATCCTCACCAGCCTTTGGATATTTAAACCGTTCTTCTTCCGGATAAAGTGGTCCATACATTTTCATTAACCACTCTTTCACCTTGCTTTCATCAAAACGGTAATAAGCTATCTTTTTTCCATCTGGAGACCATTTAAATGCTTTAACTAATACCAACTCTTCTTCATAAACCCAATCAGAAGCTCCATTAATAATTGCATTTTGCTTTCCATCTACTGTTACCCTAACCTCTTTGTTAGAGGTTAAATCTTTAAAATAAATATCATTATCCTTAACATAGGCAACTTTATTAGCCTCTGGAGAAAACGTAGCATACATTTGTTTACTTCCTCCTGTTAATTTAAACATTTGTTTTGTTTTTAAATCATAAACGTAATAATGCGACTTTGAAGAATGTCTATAGATTTTTGTTGTTTCTGAAGCAATCAAGAGCTTTGTTTCATCAGAACTAAACTCGTAATCATTAATTTTTATGGTTTTATCTCCAATTTTTAAATCCTTAGCAGAAAGAATCGTTTCTTCAACTTTTTTATCTGCGTAAGCATGTTTTACAATATTACCTTCCTTTAAAGTTGTATAATTAACACCATTATTCATAGATCTAAACCCGCTTACAGATTTTCCATAAAATTGGTATTCACTCCAAATATTTTCTAATGTAATATCTTTTTTACCTTGACTGAATGCTGTTCCTGCTATTAAAAAGGAAAACACTATTACCAATACTTTTTTCATTATCTATAAATTTTTAGTTGACGAATTTAATCAAATATTACTCCAATTTTAAATATTATTTTCTAATAAACGACTACAATTAGTATGAATGGTTATATAAATAGAAGCTTCAGGCTTATCATTTTGCATAAAAAAAAACTTATCAACAAGGATTAAAAATGACTTAATTAGATGTTAAAACGCTAACTAACAAGAGATAACGAATTTCACATATTAATAGATAACACATTGCTTGTTCATAAAAGAAATAATCATTTTTTGATTATTAAAGTAGGAATAAGACCTTTGCTCGATAGTAAGCCTTTTTTAAGGGCTTATTTTGTATTAAACATAAGTTTAACAAAACGTATCATATATAATGGATATTCTAAAAGAATCAATTATTAAGTCATTATCTGGTTTAGGAATTAATGATGTAACAGAATTAATGTACAACCCATCTTTTGATGAGTTATACAGTCAAGAAATGGATGCTTCTTTAGAAGGGTTTGATAAAGGGCAAGAAACAGAACTTGGAGCTGTAAATGTAATGACAGGTATTTTTACTGGTCGTTCTCCTAAAGACAAGTTTATTGTAAAAGATGATGTAACCAAAGATACATTATGGTGGAGATCTGATGAAAACGGGAATGACAATAAAGCTATTACTCAAGAAGTATGGAGCGATGTAAAAGAACAAGTAGTCAATCAATTATCAAATCAGAAACTATACGTAGTTGATGCTTATTGTGGTGCAAATAAAGATACTCGATTAAAAGTTCGTTTTATTGTTGAAGTAGCATGGCAAGCGCATTTTGTAACTAATATGTTTATTAGACCATCTGAAGAAGAATTGAAAAACTTTGGGGAACCTGATTTCATAGTTATGAATGGATCAAAAACTACTAATAAAAATTGGGAAGCTCAAGGATTAAATTCTGAGAACTTTGTAATGTTCAATTTAACTGAAAAAATGCAATTAATTGGTGGTACTTGGTATGGTGGAGAAATGAAAAAAGGAATGTTTGCAATGATGAATTATTACTTACCACTAAAAGGAATTGCAGCAATGCATTGTTCTGCCAATGTTGGTGAAGATGGTGATACTGCAGTTTTCTTTGGTTTATCAGGAACTGGAAAAACAACACTTTCTACAGATGCTACTCGCCAATTAATTGGTGATGATGAGCATGGTTGGGATGATGATGGAATATTTAATTTTGAAGGTGGTTGTTATGCAAAAACGATTGATTTAGACAAGAGTTCTGAACCAGAAATTTATGCTGCAATTAGAAGAGATGCATTATTAGAAAATGTTACTGTTGATGCAAATGGAAAAATAGATTTTACAGATGGGTCTACTACCCAAAACACAAGAGTTTCTTACCCTATTTATCATATTGATAATATTGTAACTCCTATTTCTAAAGCTGGACATGCTAAAAAAGTAATTTTCTTATCTGCTGATGCTTTCGGAACATTACCTCCAGTTTCTAAATTAACACCAGATCAAACCAAATATCACTTTTTATCAGGATTTACGGCTAAGCTAGCAGGAACAGAAAGAGGTGTTACTGAACCTACTCCAACATTCTCTGCATGTTTTGGTGAAGCGTTCTTAACATTACACCCTACTCAGTATGGTGCTGAATTAGTTAAGAAAATGGAAGCTCATGGAGCTGAAGCTTACTTAGTTAATACTGGATGGAATGGTTCAGGAAAACGTATTTCTATTAAAGATACTAGAGGAATTATTAATGCTATTTTAGATGGTTCTATTGAGAAAGCAGAAACAAAAAATATTCCAATTTTCAATTTAGAAGTCCCAACTTCTTTACCAGGTGTTGATACTAATATTTTAGATCCTAGAGACACTTATGAAGATGCTAATGAATGGACTGAAAAAGCTACTAAACTAGCTGGTTTATTTATTAAAAACTTTGATAAATACACTGACAATGAAGACGGAAAAGCGCTTGTTGCTGCCGGGCCTCAATTAAGTGTAGAAGCTTAATTAGTTATTTAATTCTTATTTAAAACCTCTTACAAAACTGTAAGAGGTTTTTTTTATATCAATACATTTAGTTAATTTGGTATGGTGTTTGAGTTAGACACGGAAATTATATAAACCCAAATTATAACATTATGAAAAAATTATTAATAGGATCATTCCTAACTGCAGCAATAGTAATAGCTGGATCAACTAATGCAAATGCTCAATCTAAAACTGAAACTGAAAAAAAAATTATTAAACGAGAGGTTGTTAAAAAGGGAAATAAAAAAGAAAAAGTTGTAGCAACAAAAAAATTAAATACAACTAGCACAAAAATAATGGATAAGAAAGTAACTCCAAAAGCTCATAAAGTAGTTACAAAGGAAGTCGCGAAAGAGCAAATAAAAAGACAACCTGCAAAGTTGAATAAAAAGAAGAAATAGTTTTTTATTTCTTTAACAAAAATTAGAGCACCTTTTTATAAGGTGCTTTTTTTATGTTGTAACTCCTCAAAAATTGAAGCTACTGCTGGACATATCAATGTATTTGTTAATGAAATATCTAAGACTTGATAAAATCGTTTCCGGTTGGTGTGAGGATACTCTCTACAAGCTAAAGGTCTACTTTCATAAACCATACAATAGTTTTCATAATCTAAAAATGGGCAAGGAGCTGTTTTAAAGACATAATCATTATCTTCATCTTTAACTAAATATTCCTCAATAAGCTTTGAAGGCTTTATTTTTAAATGTTTAGAAAGTCTATCTATATCACGTTCATAAATAGCCGGGCTTGTAGTTTTACAACAGTTAGCACATTCTAAACAATCAATCTTATCAAATGCGTCATCATGCAATTGATGAACAACATTATCTAATCTTTTTGACTTAGATTTTTTTAACTTTTTAGCCAATGCTTTATTCTCTTTAAGGTTGGTTTCGGCTAACTCTAATTTAGTTTTTAGTTTTTCATTCATTTCTTTAATCAAATAGATTCTTCACTTCATTTTTAGTAAAAATAAAATTTCTAAAAAAAATATTGTTCAGAATGACAAAAAAGTAAAAAATTCATAATTCACAATTTCTTCGCTCTCGTCATTTCTCTTTTTCCTAGAGGGCCAGGTAAAGCTTCTAATTCAAATCCAACTTCTTTTAACGTTCTCTTTACACTCCCTTTCGCACAATAAGTTACCAAAACTCCTTTTTCGGATAAACAATTATACATATTTTTTAAAATTTGTTTCGTCCACATTTCAGGTTGTACACGAGGCCCAAAAGCATCAAAATAGATAACATCAAATTTCTTTTCTGTGTTAAATTTATCTAATTCTATCTGAATTTTATTTAAAATAAACGATGGTGTAATTTCATACTCACCCTCCCACTCCGTTTTATGCAATTTATTGAACAACTCTATTGCTTTCTCAGATAAATTTAACTCTGAAGTATAATTTAATCGCTTAATAATTTCCTTTCCTAGAGGAAATGCTTCAATTCCTGTATAATTAATCTTAATACCTTTTTTTTCTGCTTCTAATAATGTTAAAAAGGTATTTAATCCTGTCCCAAAACCAATTTCCAGAATATTTAATTCTGATTTTTTATAGTGATTTAACCCTGCATCAATAAAAACGTGTAAAGCCTCTTGTATTGCTCCATGCTTAGAATGATAGGTTTCATCTAAATGAGGAACATACAATGTATGAGAGCCATCTGATGTTATTTTAAACTCTCTTTTGTCCAAGTATTTACATTTATGACTATTATCATATATAGCTATCTACATGTTTGTATCTTTGCTTAAAATTAAAAATTATGATTACACAAAAAGATATTGACAAAAGTATGTCATTTGATGAGTTTTACCAATTGATAGAGCAATTAGTTAAGGACGGGAAATCTACAGGGGAAGATCAAAGTGAAGCTATGGTTAATTATACCAAGTTAAACTTCTCGAGAATGAAAAGAATATTAAAAACGACCCCTATCTCTGAAGATGTGAGTACTACTGTTAGTTGTCTAAATGAAAAATTAACATGGATAGTTCTAGCTGAAAGCTGGTGTGGAGATGCTGCTCAAAACATTCCTGTATTTGCGAAAATTGCAGAAGCAAACCCTAACATTAATTTAAGAATTGTATTACGAGATGAAAATATCGATTTAATGAATCAATATTTAACTAATGGAGGAATGTCAATTCCGAAATTAATTTGTGTTGATGAAAACTTAAATGAATTAGGAACTTGGGGACCTCGACCTAAATTCTTACAAGATTGGCTATATGAAAACAAAGCGAATCCAAAAATGGAAATGAGCGAATTAAAAGAACAGTTTCAGATATGGTATACCAAAGATAAAGGACAAACCTTACAAAAAGAAATGGTTTTATTAATGAAAGAATGGGAAAATAAGGATTGTTTTACACTATAAAATAATCATTAAACAATTTAAAGAAACCCCTTTTTAATTTATTCAGAAGGGGGTTCTTTTTCAGAGCGCTCTTTAAAAATATAATTAACCTGCTGTTCTGGTTTTTTTTGTGTGTCATTTTTCATCCAATAAGCATTCTCTTCATCTATATCCTCCTCTTCATTCCAAAGATACTCTTCTTTTTGAAGTCCTTGTTTTCTATAATAAAACCCTAAAATAATTCCAGCAAAAAAGCCCCACATATGTGCTTCAAAAGAAATTTGAACATCTATTGGAAAGATTCCCCAAACTAAGCTACCATAAAGAAATACTACAGCAAAAGATAGAGAAATCAATTGCTTATTTCGTCTTATAAATCCACTTACTAACAGAAAGGAAAATAGGCCATACAGTATGCCACTTGCTCCAATATGATAAGCTTCTCTAGCATAAATCCAAGTCCAAATACCAACCATTAAATAAATCCAAACACTAACTTTAAAGGCAATTTCTTTATAAAAATAAAACAACAATACCCCTAAAATTATTATTGGAATAGAATTGTTAAATAGATGATTAAAGCTTCCATGAATTAAAGGTGATGTAATTATGCCAATAAGTCCTTTTATGCTTCTAGGGTAAATTCCATAGTGTATGAAATTTATTTCAAAAACAAACTGAATTAAATGTACTAACCCTATTAACAGCACGAAAAATACTGGATAAATTAATGCATTAAGTATTTTATTTTTTTCTATTTTGTCCAAATCAATATAAGGTAAACGATAATTATACCATTGTAATTATGTCAGGTTCATACGTTAAAAAATGCTAAAGCCTGTAAATGTATAAAATGATTTAGTATATTTGGATGGTAAATTTAGTTATGAAAGCACAACTTATATTATTATTTCTTTTAGCTACGGTTGTGACTACTAGTGCTTATGCTACTGAAGCTGAGGGTGAACCAAAACGAGAAGTGAAAAAGACGACTAAATCTAAATATGATTTCAATATTTTTAAGCTCTACTCTTTTGTCAATCAACAAGAAAAACCAGATTCTTTAACTTTAGAGATAAAAACTTTACCTCTTAAAAGAAAAGAAGATTAAATTTATTTCATTCCTCTTTGTTTCTTAATGCTTTCGTAAGCATCTTTCATTTTTTGAAATTTCTGCTTTGCTGAATCTTTGTACTCATCTCCCATATGACTTACTTTGTCTGGATGATATTTTACAGCCATTTTACGATAAGCTTTCTTTACTTCATCATTTGTTGCATCCTTATTAATTTCTAATATTTTATAATCTCCATCAACCTCTTTTAAAAACATTGCTTTTATAGAACTATAGTCAGCTTGTCTAATTCCTAAATAAGCTGCAATTTGTTGAATGATATCTAATTCAGAAGAATGAATCTCTCCATCTACCGCTGCCACGCCAAAAAGCAAGTGCATTAATTGTAAACGTGCAGGATACATTGTGTACGTTTTAATCTGAAAGCAAACCTCTTGTAAAGGAATATCTTTTTTTAAGAGTTCTCTTAACACCAACATGTGTTCTTTTGTTTTAGGAGAACCAAATTGTTTATTGAAAAATCTTCTTACATATTCAAGTTCAGACTTCAAAATTTTTCCATCTGCTTTCATAACAGCGGCAACTAATATTAATAAACTTGCTCCAAAATCATTTGGTTTTGTTTGATAGGCTCTCCTTTTAAAAGAACTTTCATTCTCATCTCCTTTTCCATCAATTGCAGATCCTATTGCAAAACCTAATAAAGCGCCTATTGGTCCACCTACAGCCCAACCTAAACCACTACCTATCCATTTTCCAAATTTTGCCATTCTACTCTATAAATTAACCGTTACTGTAATAATACTAAAATCGTTTAATTATTATTTTTTTTATTGGTTTTTTTTTTTGAATATTCGCACTTTAGAACTTTGTTAGAAAATATTACTCCATATAACATAATATCACCTGCTATTAAAAGTGGAACTGTTTATTCGTTTATTACTGGAAGTGGTGTTAACTATGAGGTTCGATTTGGACGAAAACAAAACAATATATTAAATGCGACTATTGTTTTTGGCGTTACAAATGAAGAGTATGATGGTGAAGAATACAGTGTTACCAATAAAGGAGAAGTTTATAAAGTAATGGCAACTATTGTAGATGTTGTACGTAAATATAAAACTGAACATCCAAATATTAATTTATTTGAATATACAGGCGAGCAAAGTGAAAAAGAAAAAATAGAAATGTGCGCTTAGCATTATATAACCGTTACATAAGGAAAGTATTTGATAAAAACTGGAATGTTACTAGTGTAGATAACAAAGTAATTATAAAGAAAATAACATAAATTGTATAGCAAGTGACAATGTGTCGTCAAGAAACTGTTAAAACGTGTTAATTTTTATGTTTTAAGAAACATTTGTTATTTATTTACGTTATCAAAATAGAGATATAACTAATTATTGACAATATTGACTTTAGCACAGTTTTTGATAAGTTAAAAAGAAAAAAGAGAACGAGAATATGAGACAACTAAAGATTACCCAACAAATTACTAAAAGAGAAAGTAAGTCTCTTGAGAAGTATTTGCAAGAGGTTTCGCGTGAAGGGATGATTACTGCTGATGAAGAAGTAACATTAGCTCAGCAGATTAAAGATGGTGATGAATTTGCTTTAAATAAGCTAGTAAGAGCAAACTTAAGGTTTGTTATTAGTGTTGCTAAGCAATACCAAAATACAGGTTTAACCTTAGAAGATTTAATTAACGAAGGTAATTTAGGGCTTATTGAAGCAGCTAAAAGATATGACCATACGAAAGGATTTAAATTTATCTCTTATGCTGTTTGGTGGATTAGACAAAGTATCTTAAAAGCTGCAGCTGATAATTCTAGAACAATTCGTTTACCACATAATCGATTAGGAGAAATTCAAAAAATTAATAGAGCTTCAAGTGAATTTGAGCAACAAATGGAAAGGGAACCAACTGATGAGGAACTTTCTGAAATTTTAGAAATGGACTTAGAGAAAGTTCAAAATTCTAGAAAGATGTCTAAAAAACAAACTTCTTTAGATGCTCCGATGGCAAATGATTCTGACAATAACAGTTTAATTAGTGTTATTGAAAGTCAATCTACTCCTGCTCCAAATGATACATTAATTCACGAATCATTATCAACTGATATTGAAAGAACTCTTCACTATTTAAAAGGAATGGAAGCGGAAGTTATTCGTTTATTTTATGGACTAAGTGGAAGAAAAGAAATGACATTAGAAGAAATTGGGAATCATTTCGGATTAACAAGAGAGAGAATTAGACAGATTAAAGAACGCGGTTTAAGAAGATTGAGAAGATTGTCTAGAACCAATAGTTTACAAACTTATTTGTAAACTATATATCGAAAATATATTAATATAGAAAACACCTTGAAAACTTTCAAGGTGTTTTTTTATTACAGGCTTAAAATAGAATTATGTTATCCAACTTAAAAGTAATAGAATTAGCAAGTGTTTTAGCAGGACCTGATGTAGGCATGTTTTTTTCTGAAATGGGAGCTGAAGTGATTAAAATAGAAAACAAACTATTAGGTGGTGATGTAACTCGAAATTGGAAAAGCCCTAACGAAAATAAAGAAGCTAAAGTTTCAGCCTATTTTGCTTCAGTTAACTGGAATAAAAAACACTTATTCTTAAATTTAAAAGATGAACAAGACAAACAATTCGTTTATAATCTAATTAGCACTGCAGATATTGTAATTACAAATTTTAAACCTGGCGATGATGTAAAGTTAGAAATGGATTATACTACTTTAAAAAAGCATAACCCTACTCTAATTTATGGAACTATAAATGGTTATGGTACGGAAAGCAATAGAACAGCTTATGATGTTGTTTTACAAGCCGAAACTGGATTTATGTCTATGAATGGTAATAAAGAAAGTGGTCCTTTAAAAATGCCAATTGCTTTAATTGATGTTTTAGCTGCTCATCAACTAAAAGAAGGCTTGTTATTGGCTTTATTAAAGAAAGAAAAAGAAAATAAAGGATCATTAGTTGAAGTTTCTTTATATGATGCTGCAATTTCTTCATTAAAAAACCAAGCTACAAATTGGTTAATGAATAATTTAATTCCTCAACCTATAGGGTCTTTACATCCGAACATTGCTCCTTATGGAGAAACTTTTAAAACAAAAGACAATAAGCTACTTGTTTTAGCAATTGGAAACAACAACCATTTTGAATTATTATTAGATGTTATTGGAGTTAAAATACTCTTTAAGAATGAAAAATATGCTACCAATCAATTAAGAGTTATTAATAGAGAAGCTTTATATACAGAATTAGCTCCTTATTTTAAATCAGAAACCAAAGATCTACTGATGAACCAATTTCTAGAAAAAGGTATACCTGTAGGTGCAATTAACAATTTAAAAGAAGTTTTTGAAAGTAAAAGCGCTCAAGATTTAGTTTTAGAAGAAAATATAGATGGAATAGAGACTAAAAGGGTAAGAACTACTGTTTTTAAAATTTCTGACTAAAGAAAAATAATACCTCCAATTATAAATAATATTATTATAGCTAAATACTGCCATATATCTAAAAAATAAGAAGAGTATTTATACCAAAAATCTTTTAAGTCACTCATTGGTTAATTCTTCTCAACTCATTAATAATGTTTTTCGCATCTTTATTTTCTAAATCAATTCCAAAAGGAACTTTTGAATTCTCAAGCTTTAATATAATATGATATTTATTAATATTCCAATAAGAGGAATTCATTGATTTAACAAAACCACCATTTTCATCTTTAAAAAAATCTATTTTTTTTATCTCATCCAAATTATATTGCTGAGTAACTCCCCTCTTTCCAATTGTTTTAATTAAAAAAAGTTGGCCATCTTCTATAATTATTTTTTCTTCACCGTACTTTCTCCAACGATAAGCGTAAAGCACTTTAAATTCAAAGAAAAACCAAAAAGCTACATAAACACCAAAAAAAACTTTTGTCCCTGAATCATAATCTTCAAAAAATTGAGAAATAATTGCAATTCCACACAATGAGAATAAAGCTATCCAAATTAATAACATTTGTTGTTTTTTCACATCTAGAAATGCCTTAATAACTATTTCTAGTTTATTATCTTTTTTATTAATTTGAACTCTATTCATTCCCTATTTTTTAACAAAAATAAAAATAGTTTAATTAATTTAGGCATTATCTTTGTAACTATTCTAGTAATTTTTTAATTTTAGAACCTAAAGTGTAAAACCATGAGAAGATTTAAAATATTAAGTGCCTTATTAATACTATCCACATCTACTGTGTTTGCACAAAAAGATGGAAAAAAAATAGATGACTTTACTTTTTTATACATTGATGGAAAGTATGATAAAGCAGTGAATAAAGGTGAAGCACTCATGCATAATGATGATTATAAAAAGCACCCTTTAATCTATGTTTATACTTCTATGAGTTATTTTGAAATGTCAAAACTGCCAGGAAAATTTAGTGTTGGAGATAAAGATTCTAAATTTCCAAAGCCAATAAAAATGGCTCAAAAACACCTCTATAAATTTAATAAGGTTGATAAAAAAGCGACAAAATATTATGATAGATCTTGGGGAGATGAAGAGATATTTGAGGAATACGCGGTTCAGTTAGCGGACACATCAAATAAAATTGGACAATTTCTATTTTTAGATGATAAATTTAGAAAATCAGCAACTTTTTATAAATATGCATTTAGAGCAGTTCCTACTGACCCTGTCTTACAATTATGGCAAGGAATTGGAGAAATAAAATCTAAAAACACTTCAGAAGGAAAAAAAACTTTAAAACTAGCATTAAAAGCTATTGATAAAGACTTTGAACCAAGCACAGCAACTTCTTCAGTTATTGCTCATGGAATGGTTTTAGCGGAAGAACTTTTTAGAAAATTTGGATTTACTGAAGAAGCTGATAAAGCTAAATCATTAATTGAAGTATTTAAAAAATATGATCCAGATGTATTAAATAAAGAGAAAATGGCTGCTCGTAAGAAAAAAACACTTGAAGAAGGTGCTGTTATGAGGTCTTTTGCTAGTGATGAAGATGATGAGGATAATCAAGGAAGTAATAAAAACATCATAATTGACGGTCAAGAGAAATCTAACAATAGAGGAATTAGTAATGATGATGATGAGCTTGATAAATTAGAAAAAGAAGCTGAAGGTGATAAATAATCAAAGGTTATATCAATAAAAAGAGCTAGAAATTACACTGATAATTTCTAGCTTTTTTTATTAAACTATTATTTTTTACTTAAGTTCACTTAGTGCAATCCAAGCCATTAGTCCTATTGACGTTTCTATAGCAGATTCATCTATATTAAACGTAGATGTATGTAATCCAGAAGTAATATTTTTACTTTCACTTTTTATTCCTAATCGATAAAAACAAGCTGGTTTTATTTGCGAATAATAAGCAAAATCTTCAGCTGTCATTCTCAAGTCTAAGTCTATTACGTTTTCTTTTCCTAAAAATTCAATAGCAGCTTCTTTTGCATTATTAGTAACCAATTCGTCATTTACTAAAAAAGGATACCCTTTCTCAATTCTAAAAATACACTCCCCTCCCATACTTTCTGCAATTGATTCTGCCATCTTTGTCATTTTAGTATGAGCTTCAGCTCTCCACTCTTCATTCATTGCTCTAAAAGTTCCTTCTAGTTCAACTTTATCTGGAATTATATTCGTTGCTCCGTTTGCAATCATTTTACCAAAAGATAATACTGTTGGTGTTGTTGGGTGACTCATTCTGCTTACCACCTGTTGTAGAGCCGTTAAAATGTGTGCTGTAATTAGTATTGGATCAACATTTAAGTGAGGCAATGCTGCATGCCCTCCTTTTCCTTTTACTGTCATGAAGATTTCATCTGCAGAAGCCATATACATTCCACTTCTAAAACCAACTTTACCAGCTTCTAATTGAGGATATACATGTTGCCCAATAATTGACTCTGGAGCAGGGTTTTCTAAAACTCCTTCTTTAATCATTAATGAAGCTCCTCCGGGCAACCGTTCTTCACCTGGTTGAAATATTAACTTAATTGTGCCTTCAAACTGACCTTTAATTTTACTTAAAATTTTTGCGACACCCAATAATGAGGCAGTATGAACATCATGCCCGCATGCATGCATAATTCCTTCATTTACAGATTTATAAGGAACATCATTTTCTTCTAAAATCGGTAATGCATCCAAATCTGCTCTAAGTGCAATTGTCTTAGAATTAGGATTATTCCCTTTAATTAAACCAATAATCCCTGTTTTTACAATTCCAGATTGATATTCAATCCCATAGTCATCTAGCTTATCACATACATATTTTGAAGTATTAAATTCTTCAAAAGAAAGTTCAGGGTTTTGATGTAAATGCCTACGAATAACAATAACTTCTTCTTTATATGATTTCGCTTTTTCTTTAATTAGCGTTTTTAATGTATTCATATTATTTTGAGAAAAAAATCATTTTTATAGCTCCAATAAGCATTATTATTCCAAAAATCTTTTTAAGCATAGATTCGCTAATAAAATTTAGTGTTAGTTTAGAACCTATATAACCACCAATAATAAATGTAGCCGCAATAATTAATGCAAATTTCCAATTAATAGCATCTGCTCTATGGTAGTTATAAGCCGCTAAAATTCCTATTGGTGGAAGCATTGCGGCAATACTAGTTCCTTGTGCTCCAAACTGACTTAGACTTAACGCATAAACTAATGATGGCACAATGATTAAACCTCCTCCGATACCTATCATACCACTTATAATTCCTGCAAAAAGACCAATAGAAATTAAAATTATTATTGTTGTCATACTCATATCAAATATCTAAACTTAATGATAAATAAAATATTGGCTTCTCTTTTGATACACCATTTTCAACTCCCCATGCCCAATCTAACCTTAAAAAATAACCTAATAAAGTTGTTCTAACTCCAAATCCATAACCCGCAACTATTGGGTCTAAATTTTTAAATACTGTTATTGTTACTGGCCCATCAGTTAATACATCTTTATTTATACGGTTGTCTTTACTCCATGGGTCTAAACCATTCCATGCCATACCAGCATCCGCAAATCCAATAATTTGAAAATTCTTAATAAACTTAGATCGAATAGGTCTTCTGATAAAATATTTAAATATAGGAATTCTAATTTCACTATTAACTACCGCAAAATTGGTTCCTCTTCTAATATTCTGAGGAAACCCTCTAAGGTTAGCAGCTAATGCATGATATCTATAATTCACAGAGTAATCGATATCATCACCATTAATAAATTGTTCTTGCCCTAACGGGATCCAATCATCTGTACTTCCTAAATAATAAATTAACTTTTCATAACCAAAAGATGAACTAGCTGCTAAACGATTAACCCAAACAATTTCTCTACTTATTTTTTGAGAATGTCTTAAATCAAATCCAACAACTTGCAAATTCCCATTCTCACCATTTCCTTTTCCTTTAATACTACCATCATCCTTAAATTGATTATTTACTGACACTAAAGAACCATCTCCAAACTCTTGATAATACTCTCCAAATATTTTAAACTTTGTACCATAATAGATATTTGTCATTTTATGTCGAGTATTATCAAACACGTATGCAATTTTAAAAACCCCTCTATATTCTCTGAAATTTGAGGCGTTTAAAGATATCGTTTCTACCGACTTTACATTAATATTATCATTTCTTGCTGAGAATGTAGTTCTTACACTTGCTACTTCACTAAAAGGATATTTTAACGAATAGTTAATTGTGTTCGTTGACAATCCAAATGCATTAAAATCAGTCTGTCGGTTTGATGTTGTTCTGGAAAAAGTATATTCTTTATCTATTCTTCTTTCTAAATTTTGATAGGTCATAAAATACTCTCTAGTTGAAGATGATATTCTAACTCCTCCAAATATTTTTTTATCTTCAAATAAATCTATC
>Ga0256845_1000585_pt1 | contig 33688 bp, 29 predicted proteins | sample RiftiametaG_FD_189101 | JGI IMG/M metagenome (GOLD analysis project Ga0256845, IMG submission 189101) | Tube worm associated microbial communities from hydrothermal vent at the East Pacific Rise, Pacific Ocean - Riftia | ecosystem: Host-associated > Annelida > Integument > Unclassified ...
CAGAGTCGGTGTCCTCCCCAGAGTCGGTGTCCTCCCCAGAGTCGGTGTCCTCCCCAGAGTCGGTGTCCTCCCCAGAGTCGGTGTCCTCCCCAGAGTCGGTGTCCTCCCCAGAGTCGGTGTCCTCCCCGCCCTCTTCCGCTTTCGAGTTCCCCTCGTCGGACTCGGGAGAGACCTCGGTCGACTCGACCGGATGCTCACGGGCAAAATCGAGGACCTCCTGGCCGAGGACTTCGAGTTCCTCGTCCTTCATCTCCATCTTCCTTCGCAGCGTCGCCTTGGTGTCGTCTGAGAGCTCTCGGAACTCGCGCAGGTCGGGCAGATCCCGCAGGCTCATGAGGTTGAAGAACTCGAGGAAATGAACAGTGGTCCCGTAGAGCATGGGACGGCCAGGCTCTTCTTTTTTGCCGACGATCTGGACGAGTTCGCGCTCGAGCAAGGCCTTGAGCACGGCACCGCTGTCGACCCCACGGATGTGGTCGATCTCGGGGCGGGTCACCGGCTGGCGGTAGGCGACCACCGAGAGGCTCTCGAGTTGAGGGCGACTCAGACGCACCGGTTTGGCCTGGAGCAGCTTCTGCACCCAGGTCGCGTTTTGGGGGTTGGTCTGGAGCACGAACCCACCCGCGACCTGAGCCACGATGATGCCCCGCGCGTCGTTGCCCGATACGAGATGTTTGAGGGCCAGCTGGATCTGACGGACGCTCGGCTCGTCGAGCAGCTTGCGGATCTGTTTGACCCGAAGCGGCTTGGCCGACGCGAACAGGAGGCTCTCCATGATCGAGACCAAGCGCGGCGAAGCCTCGCCCTCGACCTCCCGCAGGTCGTCCTCGGGGTCGATGGGCAGAGAGTGGATGAGCTTGGAGAGTGGGTCCTCCGGTACCGCAGGCTCCTCCCCAGACTCGGAGTCCCCCTTTGCTCCGGACTCGGAGTCACTCTTTGCTCCGGACTCGGAGTCACCCTTTGCTCCGGAGTCACCCTTTGCTCCGGACTCGGAGTCACCCTTTGCTCCGGACTCGGGGTCACCCTTTGCTCCGGACTCGGAGTCGCCCTTTGCTCCGGATTCGGAGTCGCCCTTTGCTCCGGACTCTGGGTCCTCGCTTACCTCCGGAGCAGGCTCGTCCTCGGTCTTCGCTTCGGGGTCGGAGTTCTCCCCCAATTCGGCAACCAAATCGCCGATGCTCGGCTCCGCCGTATCTTTTTGGTTCCCACGCCCCTTGGACTCACCAACTCGGGGGGGGGCTTGCTTGCGCGCTGCCTTCTTGGCCATGGATGTCTAGCTCTCGGGATCGGGATCCGCGCCCCCGCTCGGCGGCCCAGCTTCACGCGAGTCCAGCTCGACCGCAAGCCCATCGGCCTGCGACGACCCGCCAGATGCGCTCTCCCCAGACAGACCCCCCTCGCTCTCGCCAGGCGGGTCTGCCTCGTCCTGTTCAGACGCGCCCTCCCCAGCCAGCTCTAATTCGTGCCCGTCCGACTCGCCCTCTCCAGACAGGTCTGCCTCCCCCTCGTCCGACTCGCCCTCTCCAGACAGATCGGGGTCGTCTCCGTCCGACCTGTCCTCACCAGACTCGTCATCCCCAGGCAGGTCTGTCTCGTGATCCCCAGACAGATCGAGTTCCTCCCCAGCGGACTCGCCGTCTCCAGGCTCGCCATTTCCAGGCAGGTCCGGTTCGCCCTCTCCAGGCTCGCCATTTCCAGGCAGGTCCGGTTCGCTCTCTCCAGGCTCGTCATTTCCAGGCAGGTCCGGTTCCCTCTCGTCCGACGCCGCCCTCGACTCGTCGTCCCCTGACAGGTCCGGTTCGTGCTCGTCCGACTCCCCCTCTCCAGACTCATCCTCGACCTGGAGAGCAGCGACGGCAGCCAGCTCGGCATCCCCGACGGGCCGCTCTGATTTGAGGGCCTCGACGGACGCTAGGGCGGCCTCCGCGTCGTACCCTTCCTCCTCCTCCTCCTCCTCCTCCTCGGCTCCGTTTTCTCGAAAGATCTCCACCGCCTCGAGCATCTCGTCGACCGCCATCGCCCGCTCGAGGTTGAGAGTGTCGGAGCCCTGGGCCTGGTGTACCCCCATGATCCCGAGCTTGCACATCTCGAGTACGGACATCAGCGTGACGACCAGCATCTGACGAAGCTCGGTCTCACTGGCCCAGGTCTGACCGAGGAACAGGGACTCGAAGCTGACCTTCGACCGGGTCCGCAACATCGAAGACAGCTGGAGCATGCGCTGGCGGACAGTGACCCTCTCGATCACGACCTCGTGCTCCTGCTTGATCATCGCCCGATCGAGGATCCGGTTGTAAGCCTCGGCGAGTTTGAAAAGGGTGACTGGCGCGAGCCCTGGGTCGGGCGTCTCGATGGCCAAGGTCGCCCCCCTGGAGAACACGTCACGGCCGGCCAAGGGTCGCGCGTGCAGGTCCTCGCCTGCGTTGCGAAAGCGCTCGTACTCGATCAAGCGCCGGATCAGCTCCTCACGGGGATCGACACCTTCGTCCTCGTCGTCCGCCTCTAGTTCCTCTTCGGCGACCACCGGCAGCAGCTCCCGGCTCTTGAGAAAGGCCAAGGTCGCCGCCATCACCAGGTATTCGCCTGCGACCTCGATATCCAGGGCCCGGGCGAAGCTGATGTACTCGATGTACTTCGAGGCGATGAACTTGATGGGGATGTCGAGGATGTCGAGTTCGTGCCGCCGCACCAGGTGGAGCAGGAGGTCGAGGGGGCCCTCGAAGACCTCGAGGGAGACGGCGTAGCTCTCCCGTGTACGAATCCCGTCGGCGATCAGATCGGTGCTCGGCGGGCTCCTCGGTGCAGCGACGACCGCCCGAGGCTCGCCCGCCGACTCGGGCTCGGAGGCGCCGGCGTTGGCCTGAGTGCTCATCCGCCCACCGCGACGACGTACATGCGCGCGACGATCACAAACACGGGCCCCAGCAACCTGCCGAGCAGGCCGCCACCAAATACGACGAGACCCACGAGGATCCACATGCCGTACTGGAGCAGAAAGTCGTCGACCTTCTCAAAACGAGGAGGCAGAAAGGCCGCCAGAATCTTGCCGCCGTCCAGGGGGTGCAGAGGCAAGAGGTTGAAGAGCATGAGCAGCACGTTGAGCTGCAGCATGGTCTCGAGCAGCATCTGAGCCGGCGGGCTGATGCCCACTGTCCGAGCGAGGACCGCCGCGATTCCGAGCACCAGGATCACGAGCAGCAGGTTGCCGATCGGGCCCGCAGCTGCGACCACCGCCATTCCCATCCGCATGCTGATCTTGCGGGTGTAGTTCCTGGGTTGGGTCTCCACCGGTCGCCCCCAGCCCAGCAGCGGAAACCCCGAGATCGCGGCGACGATCGGCATGATCAAGGTGCCCACCGGATCGGCGTGGACGATCGGGTTGAGGGTCAGGCGGCCCTGTTGTTCGGGTGTGCCGTCGCCGAGACGGTCGGCCGCCAGCGCGTGGCAGTACTCGTGCACGCCGATCGAAGCGACCAGACAGATCAGGAAGATCCCGATCGTCATCAGGGTGTCGGTCGAGAAATCGACGGCGAAGCTGACCAACGGTAGAGGCACGGTAAGTTCGGGGCCAAAAGCGGCAACACGGCATTCGCGCACGCTGCGCGAGGGGCATCCGTTGGTAGCAGCCGCGACCTCGCGGCGTCAATGGTTGGCCGCCAGTACGGGTGTGCGGGAGCCCCGAGCGAAGCAGCGAAATCCGCGAAGCCCGCCGAGTCTCCGAGTTCCCCCCGGTCGCCCTGGCCCGTCGCTCACGCCCTGGGATGGTGGATATCGTAGACGTGTCGAACGTGGCGCTGGCTCAGGTGTGTGTAGACCTGTGTCGTCGAGATGTCGGCGTGCCCCAAGAGGGTCTGCACCGCCCGGAGGTCCGCGCCCCCCTCGATGAGATGGGTGGCGAAACTGTGCCGCAGCTTGTGCGGGGACACGGGGCGCGTGATACCCGCGGACAAGGCGTGCTGGCGCAGACGGTAGAACAGGCCCTGGCGAGACAGGCGGGTCCCTCGGTTGTTCAGGAACACATGTTGCGCGCGCCGGGCAGAGCCGCGCGCACGTGCGCAGAGCACCGGACGCCCGACCTCGAGCCACGCCAAGGTCGCAACCAACGCGCAGTCCCCCAGCGGCACCATGCGCTGCTTGTCTCCCTTGCCCGTGAGCACGGCCAGACCCTGATCGAGATGCAGCGAGCCCAGCTCGAGGTCACAGACCTCCGAGACCCGGCACCCGCTCGCGTACATGAACTCGAGCAGCGCCGTATCGCGTAGGCCCAGGGGCGTATCGACACCCGGTGCGGCGATCAACCTGTCGATCTCGTCGCGACTGAGCAGCTCCGGGAGCGGCGCCCCCGCCTTGGGCAGGGCGATACCCTGGGTCGGATCGACCTCGATCAGCTGCTCGACCCGCAACCAACGGAACAGACCGCGGACCGCCACCCAGCGCCGAGCTTGGCTGCGAGCCGCGAGTCCCCGCCGGCTCAAGACCCGGAGGAAACCGAGCAGCACGGGCGGCGTCACCCGATCGCTGGTCTCGACCTCGACCGAGGCCAGATGGTCGAGGAGCTGACGCAGGTCGTTGCCGTAGGCGTCGAGGGTGTTGGCGCTGAGGTTGCGCTCGACCTTGAGGTGCTGGAGGTAGTCATCGACGACCTCCGCGATGATCAGCACACGCGCCACGTCCCCTACGCTAGCAGTCGCCGTCCTCGGCTGAAAAAAACGCCGACAACCGAGGGTCCGACTCGGCCTCGCGCCCGGTCAGACCCAAACCTCAGGCCCAAAGGTCAGAGGTTCAGAATTTCGCGGACCAGCGAGATCACCTGCTGAGCCTGGATGGGCTTGGTGATGTACGCGTTCGCGCCCAGGGCCAGCGCGCGCTGGCGATCCTCGGCCGCGCCCTCGGTCGTGATGATGACGATCGGGACATCCTTGTAGTTCTCGTCGGCGCGCAGGCGCTTGACCAGCTTCAGGCCGTCCAAGATCGGCATGTTGATATCTGTGATGATGATGTCGAACTTGGTGCCGGCGATGCGCCGTAGCGCATCGACACCATCGTCCGCCTCGACCACGTCGAGCTCGCGCACCCGCGAGAGCGCAAACACAATCATCTTTCGCATCGGTGGGCTGTCTTCGACCACCAGTGCATTGAAACGACGTTCTCCCGAAGTACTCATGGAAGAGCTCATGATCCCACCAGGTGTTCGATCGCCTGGCGCTGTAGGGGGACTTCCTTGGTGTGCGCGCGGACCCAGGCATTTTCGACGCCCGTCCCTGCGTGCTCGGAGATCAGGCCGAGCAATTGATGGTCGTTCTCCTCGAACCCGTGCTTCTGCTCGAGGAAGGACTCGAGACGCGCGACCCCGACGAGTCGCGTGCCACTGACGAGAGGCAAGTTCATGAGCTCCCCTCCCATCTGAAAGTCGGGGTCACCATTTTTCCACGGCCGACCGAGACCGACCAACGCCGCCTCTGCCGGTCCCGAGGCGTCGCCGACCAATGGAATCTCGGGCACACCCTCGACCTCGCCGCCTTCGCGGCTGGTCGGGAACAACACCTGGCGCTCCTCGTCGACGATGTAGACGGTGAACGCCCCGATGCCCACGAAGTTGAGGAGGATCTCGGTGATCGTCCGCAGCACCTCTTCAAAGCTGGTCGCCGAGTGGAACTGGGACCCCGCCACGAACATGGCAGCGAGGTGGTAGTGCTCGGATTCGAGGATGTCGAGCCGGGCTCGAAATCCTCCCGACTCCTCCTCTACGTTCCCCGCGATCTTGCGGATTTCATCACACTCGTGCTCGAGTGCAGAGATCCGCATCATCAAGAGGTCGACCATGTTGTCGCGGCTGACTTTGCCGCCCTTCTTGGCCTTCGGCTCCTCTGGAGAGGTGCTGACCTGAGAACGAAGACGATCGTTCTCCATGATCAGCTCCTTGACGAGCATCTCGCCCTTCTCGAAGAACTCGCGCAAGAAGGCGTCGGTCTGCCCCTGCAAACTCGGCCTGGGATTGTCGGCGCTCACCGCCGGCACAGTATCACAGCCGCACCACATTCGCGGACTACGCGATGGTCGAATACAGCCGAAAATGTCGTGTCCCCCCGAGATGGGGCACAACGCGACGCACAGGTCCACGACGCGCGAAATCGGCAGCGGAGCGCTCAGGAACCTACGAGTTCTCGCTTACGCCCACCGACGGCGTCGATGATCGCTTCGTGTAGACGCTCCAGAGGGAGCGCCTTGTCGACCGACCCCGCCTCCATGGCCGAGTGTGGCATCCCGGGCATGACGGCGGTCGTCGGATCTTCGACCAGCACCACAGCCCCCAAGCGCCGCGCCGCGATCGTGCCGTTGGTGCCGTCGGAGCCCATCCCAGTCAGGATCACCGCGACCAGGCGACGCTCGTAGGCGAGCGCGAGAGACTTGAGCATGTGGTCGGCCGAGGGGGTCAGAGGGATCGCCCCCACCCTGGTCGGCTGCGGCTCCACGAGATGGATGATGCCTGTGCCATCAGGGCCGAGTTCGACCTCGAGGTTCGACGAACCCGGGACGATGTAGACCAACCCACGGCACACGGGCTGGCCCTCCGCCGCCTCGACCACCCGCAGGTCGACCACCCGGTCCAGGCGCGCCGCGAAGGCCCGGGTGAAACGAGCCGGCATGTGCTGCGAGATGATCACGGCCGCGGGGAGATCGGCGGGCAAGCCAGCGAGCAGCTGCTGGATCGCCGGTGGACCTCCGGTGGACGAGCCGATGCCGACCACGACCTGCGCGGGGGCGGCCTGGAGCGCCTTGCGCTCGGCCTCTTGATCGTACTCGCCGCTCGAGGCTCGAGCTCCCTGAGCAGCCAGGGCCTGGGCCCGCTCCTTGAGACGCACAGACTGAAGCCGGCGGACCATCGAGATCTTCGCCGAGAGCTCGTCTTCGATGTTGCGGATGTCGGGGCTGATGTGGCGCCGCGGTTTGGCGATGAAGTCGAGAGCGCCCAGCTCCAGAGCACGAAATACATTGTCGCGCTGGGCGTAGCCCGAGATCACGACCACGGGGATGGGTCGGCGGCTCATGAGCAGGCGCAGGAACGAGAACCCGTCCATCTCCGGCATCTCGAGGTCCAAGGTGATCACGTCCGGCTCGAGATCGAAGGCCAGCTTGAGGGCCTCCTTTCCATTCGTCGCCCGTCCCACGACCTCCACCCCCTCCCTCGACTCGAGCATGCTCGTGATCGTCTGACGGTTGTATGCCGAGTCGTCGACGACCAGCACGCGGAGGGGGCGGATTTCGGAGGGAGGTGTCATGGCGTGGAGGCGAACTCAGCGCGAGGAAGACGAGAACGGCTGATTGGTGTCGAGGGGCTTGCGGTAGACCAGGTCGTTTTGCAGATGGGCGAGATCAAAGCGGGTCGTCACGTTGAGCAGGGACTCCGAGTGTCCCAGCAGGAGGTACCCGCCGGGGGTCAGGCGGTCGTAGTAGGCCTCCACGACCCGGTGCCGAGCCTCATGGGAAAGATACATCAAGACGTTGCGGCACAAGATCACATCGCAGGGGCCCAGGACCCGAAAGCGCTCGGTCGACATGAGGTTGAGCTGCCCGAACGAACACATGTTGCGGACCTCGTCGCGCACACACCAGCGGCCGTCCTTCTCCACAAAATACTTGCGGCGCAGGGCCGGCGTAGTGGTCCGAAAGCTGTTCTCTCCGTAGACCGCAGCCCGGGCCGTGGCCAGGACCTTGCGGCTGATGTCCGATCCGTTGACCCGCAGGTTCCAGCCTTTGAACAGGCCGGACTCGAGCAGCAACATGGCGATGGTGTAGACCTCCTCGCCGGTCGAGCAGCCCGCGCTCCACACCACCAGGCGCCGGCTCCTCTGCAGGCGCTCCACGAGCGAGGGCAAGATCTCGAAAGACAGGGCGTCGAGCTGATACTGCTCGCGGAAAAAATAGGTCTCGTGGGTGGTGATCCGCTCGACCAGCTCCTCCATCTCCCGGGCTCCGGCCGGGTCATAGCGGAGGTACTGATAGTAGTCGAGGTAGGAGGCGAGACCGAGGGCCTCCAGGCGCGGGCTCAGGCGCCGCTCCAGGAAAAATGCAGACGAGCCGATCGACAGGGTGATGCCGCAGTGCTCCTGAATCGCCTCGATGAGCAGCCGCCGCTCCTCCTCGTTGATCCGCACACGGTCGTTGCCGAAGGCCGCGAACAGGCGATCCGTATTGTCTGAGGAGATCGCCACGCGCGCTAGCCTTGGCCGCCCAGTCGGTCGATGGCCTTGCCCAGAATCTGACGAACCAGGGCGTCCTGCTCGAGGTCACGCGCGCGCACAAGAGGTGCCAGAGCGGTCGCATCGCCGCGCTCGGACAGAACCTCCGCCGCCGCCCAGCGCACATCCCAGCGCTCGTGGGAGAGTAGCCCGAGCAGGGCGGCCGTCGCCCGATGGGCCTCGTGCCCCTGGAGGGCACGGGCTGCCGCCTTGACGGCCTCGTGGTCCTGCGAAGCACACAGACTCATGAGCAGGGTCAGGTCTTGATTTTGGCTGGAGCATCCCAGGCCGGCGATGGCGTGAACGACGACGTTGGTCGAAGTGTCGTCCAAGATGATCTCCCGCATGCGGGCGACGGAGATCGGATTGTCGATCGCTACCAGAGCCTGAACGGCGGCCGCGCGCACGCGGGGGATGGGGTCTGAGGTCGCGGCCAAAAGCGGGTGCACAGACTCGGTGTCGGCGAGCTCCCCGAGGCTGCGGCAAGCCGCCGCGCGGACCTGAGGGTCCTCGTCGGCGAGCGCGAAACACAGCGCCCCGACCCCCTCGTGGTCTCCAGCGACATTGCCCAGAGCCAGGGCCGCCGCCACGCGCACGCCGACGTCACTCGCCCCCAACATGGATACGAGCGGAGGGACAAACTCGACCAGGCCCACGCGGCCGACCACACGACACAGGTTCTGGGCCAGCGCCCCCTCGTGCGGCCAGGACCCGCCGATGAGCAGCATGAGCTCGTCGTGGCCGCCCCCGGGGCGCTGCTGCGCCATGCGCCCCGCGATCTCGGCGAGGGCCTCCGCTGCGTGCTCCCCGACGCTGCCGTCGCGGGCGCAGGCCCGGTACAGAGGCGCCATCGCCGAGCGAGAGCCGGCGCCCTTGAGCGCGTCGCAAGCCGCCGCAGCGATCGCCTCGATGGGGTCGTCGAGGCCCTCGAAGAGGAGGTTGAGCAGACGCGGGTCGAGCACGGGCAGGGCCCCGATGAGCCGATACAGAGGCTCGCGCGAGGGCACCTCAGCGCTGTCGAGGACCGCGACCAAGGCGTCGTTGGCGGCCGCGCCGAGGCGCTCGACCAGGGCCAGACCGCGCTCGTAGACCATGGGGTCGTCCATGCGCTCGAGCACCGCCCCGACAGCGCCGGCGTCCATCGCCAGCCCGGCCAAAGCGATCGCGGCCAGCGACACCCCACGCTCGCGATGACCGATGAGCTCGCGGATGTAGGCTTTGGTGCGCTCACCGATCGCCGCCACCGCCCCGTCGACGACACCGGCCTTGCCCTCCCCCGCCAACGCCATGCGCAGGCGGGCCAGACTTTGGACCGCGGCCGCTCGGACCCCACGCATCTCGTCGTCGAGGGCCGACATGAGCAGACCCACCGCCTCCTCCGAAGCGCTGACACCGAGCAGGGCGACCGCGCCCTTGCGGGCCACCGGATGCTCGAGCAGCGGGGCCAAGCGCTCGACCTCGACCGCTGCGCCTGCGGCTCGCAGCGCGTCCAGGGCGAAGAGCACGAGCATCTCCGAGCTCCCCGACAGACGCTCGGCGAGCGCCTCGATCGCCTGCGTACCACCGATCTCGCCGAGGGCCGCGGCCGCCGATGCGCGGAGGTTCTCGTCGGCCTCTGGGTCGCACAAAAACTGGACCAAGAGCGGGACCTCGAGCTCGCCCCCGAGTTGGCCGATCATATCGACCATGAGCCGGGTCCCCGAGCTGCGGGTGTCGTCTGGATCCAGGCGATCGAGGACCATGGGCAAGCTCGATCGACCCAGCTGAACAAGCACGTCTTGGCAGGCCGCCCGGGCGCTCACTCCTCCGCCGGCGGCGACCTTGGCCTCGTCGCCGCGGCCTTCATAGATGGCGCTCTGGAGCGGATCGATCACGCCATCGATGAGCGCATCGATCAACGCCGCAAAGCTCGAACCGTCTGGTTGCTCGGTCGCCAAGACCATGAGCACCTCCTCGACGGCCTGCTTACGCTCACGCCAGCCCTCGTCTCCAAAGCGACGCAGGCACTCCAGCAGACCCGGGGACAGACCTTTGCTCCCACGACCGGTCACTCGTGTCCCCGAACCCCGCACCCGTCCAGGCCGAGGGGCTCCCAGCTCTCGTTCCTCGCTCACGTTGGACTCTCTCTCTCCACTTCGACCCCAATCGGCAATTCGAGCCCCCGGACCAGGCGTCGAAACGACTCCCCGATGAGGTCGCGATCCGAGCTCGCCGCTTCGGGGTCGATGCCTGCGAACAATTCTCGAGCCTCAGCGAGATCCCCCGCGACCGCCGCGTAGGCCTCGTCGACGCTGTCGGCGTCGCTGACATGGTCGCCGTTGTAGAGCAGCAAGTCCGCGACGATCAGGGCGGCGAGGCCCTCGGGGGTCTGGCGTCCCAGGCGGTCGTCGGCCCGATCGCGCAGGCCTTCGAGCACCGCTTGGAACCCCTCCTGCTGAGCGTAGAGCTCACCCATTCCCAAGTGCTTGCGCAGTCGCTGCGGCAGGTGGTCACCGAGGTGATGGATCTCCACGTAGTCGTCCGCTCCGTAGAGCCGACGAGGCCGCCGTTTGTAGCTGGTGCGCCGAAACACGGAGGCGACCAAGATCACACAGCGGACCCCGGCGACCCGCGCGGGGGTGACCATCTCGAAGCCGTCGGGCATGGCGACGTCGATGACCAGCGCGTCCACGCTGGCCTCGGGGCCGGGGGCCAGCGCAGCCCGGACTGCGTCCGCATCCTCGGCGATGGATACGCGGAAGCCCTGCGCGCTCAGGATGCAGCGCGCCGCGCCGGCGATGACTCGGCCGGAGTGGGCCAGAACCACGTGGGGCTCGGCGTGGGCCTTCGCCTGCCCGGGTTGGGGATCACGCGTCATTCAGTCGACTTGCCCGTGATCAGTCCCTCGATGTTGACGACGAACACGACGTCATCGTCGACTTTACACACCCCTGAGAAGAAGTCTTCGCCCTCGCCTGCAGGCCGGCTGAGCATGGACGGCGCGGGTCGAACCTCGTCGGCCCCGACCCGCAGCTCGCCGAGTACACGATCGACCTTGAGGCCCACGATCCGCCCCTTCACGCTCACGATGATCAGCTTGTTGAAGTCGAGCGAGTCCTCGTCGGGCTCGACGCAGAAGCGCTTGCGCAGATCGATGACCGGAATGACGACCCCGCGCAGGGTGATCACACCTTCGATCATGTCGGGCGCGTGGGGCACCGGACGCACCGGGTAGGGGCCAGCCTGGATGACCTCCTTGATGCGCATGATGTCGATGCCATAGAGGCCCCCGCCGACGTAGAACCCCGCGAGCTTGAGCTGATCGTGTTTTGGAGCCTGGTCCTCATCCCAGCCCATCGAGGTCCCGACCCCGATCTCGTCGCTCATTTCACTCACGAGCGCCCGTCCTGTCCTGCTGTCCTGCCTGTTTTCCTGCTCATGACGTCAGCCGCTCCCTGCGAAATTTCGATTGTAGGAAGTCGCGCTCCGCGAGCACAGTGCCCAGATCGAGGATGATGATCAGGCGCTGCCTGTCCCGACCCAAGCCCCGAATGAAGTCGGCCCGGGTGCTGCCGATGCCCCCCGGAGTCATCTCCATGTCCTCGGGCGGCAGGGAGATGACCTCGAGCACCCGCTCGACGACGATCCCGTGCGGCTCGTCGTCATGGCGAACGATGAGCACCCGAGTCTCGCGGGTGTGCTCGACGGCCCCGAGGCCGAGGCGCTCCCCGAGGTCGATCACAGGCATCACCGAGCCACGCATGTTGCCGATGCCGACCACGAACTCGCTGGTCCGTGGCACCGGTGTGGTCGGAAACACCATCGAGATCTCGACGATCTGCTCGATCGGCAGACCGTAGACCTCACCGCTGATCATGAAGGTCACGTAGCGCAGCAGATCGCTGCGCATCTCACGTTTATAGCCGTGCTCGTAGTCGGCCTCGGTGGCGACCTGCTCACCGGTGACCGCGAGCAGGGCCTGCCAAAGATCGTCGTCGTCAGAGGCCATGGCTACCCCATCCTCCGTGCTCTTTTTCCCGTCCGACGTCGAGTTTCGAGAACACCCCGATCCCCTGGCGACTGCCTCCCACCGCAGCCTCGACCCCGCCGACAGCCTCGCCGACCAAGGTCGCCACGTCGAGCAGGAGCACGGTTCGGTTGTCGCCGAGTTCCGTCGCCCCCGCCAGACCCGGGATCTGGCGCAGAGCCTTGCCGATCGGCTTGATGACCACGTCTTGCTGCCCGAGGAGTTCGTCGACGACCAGCCCGACACGGTGCTGAGCGAGCCCGACGACGACCACATAGAGGCGGTCATAGAAGAGCCGGCGCTCGGCCTCGCGGCTGCCCGACTCGAGATCAAAGACCCGAGAAAGGTGGATCAGAGGCAAGGTCCGACCTCGGATCGAGACCACTTCGTGACCCTCGATGGTCTGAATCTCATCGCTCTGGACCATGATCGATTCGAGCACCGAGTTGAGCGGAATGCAGAAGGTCTGGCCCGCCGTCTCGATCACCAGAGCCTGAATGATCGCCAGGGTCACGGGCAAGGTAATGCGGAAGTGAGAGCCACGACCGGGCTCCGAGGCGACGTCGATCATGCCCGAGAGCCTGGAGATGTTGGTCTTGACCACATCCATGCCCACCCCCCGGCCTGAGACCTCGGTGACGTGCTCCTGGGTCGAAAACCCCGGGGTAAAAATGAGGTTGATGGCCTGGGTCGGGCTGACGTCCGCGGCCTCTTCTCGGCTGATGAACCCACGCTCGACCGCCTTGTCTCGAATGACCCGCCAATCCATGCCCTGACCGTCGTCGGTCAGCTCGATGACGACCCGGTTGCCCTTTTGATAGGCCGCCAGGGAGACCCGCCCCGCGCGCGGTTTGCCGCGCGCGACCCTCTCGGCCGGGAGTTCGATGCCATGGCCGATCGCGTTGCGGATCATGTGCATGAGCGGATCGCTGAGCTCCTCGACGATCAGCTTGTCGAGCTCGGTCTCTGCCCCGGAGATCGACAGCCGCACATCCTTATTCAGATCACGCCCGAGCTTGCGCACGACCCGAGCGAGCTTGTCGAAGACCTGGCCCAGCGGGACCATGCGGACCTCCAAGATGCCCTGCTGGAGCAGGCCCAGGCGCCGATTCATGACCCGCAGCTGATCCTGGAACTCGCGCAGCAGCTCTTTGCGAGCCTGGACACTCTGCTGCATCCGATCCCCCGTCGCGGCGAGGTTGGCGTGGACCAGGGCCAGCTCACCGACCAAGTTCATGAGGTGGTCCAAGCGTCGAAGATCGACGCGCACCGTCTGGCTGAGGCTCTTGAGGCTCCCGAGATCGGTGTTCTCATCGAACCCGGGAGCAGCGTCGGAATTCGAGCTGTCGTCTCCACCATTTCCCCCGTCGCCCCCACCGTCGCCAGACGAGCGCGGCGGCGTGTCTCCCGGAAACTCGTCGTCGCCGATCGCCTCGACGGTCATGCTGCTCCCCCCGGGTGGACCCGCTTCGGTCGAGTCTTTGGAGGCAGCGGCCGCGGCGATGGTGCTCGCCGTGATCACGATCTTCTCGCCCGTGCTGAGGGCCTCTACGGTCACGCCCTCCTCCCCGATTCCAGCCGCGACCTCGGCCAACGGCCGCTTCGAACCCACCAAGATGTCGAGTTCGATGCAGTCGTCGCTCGAACCCTCGGCACTGGGCAGGTAGGTGATGACCTCGCCGTAGTTCTTGAGCTTGGTCTTGAGCGACTCGATCCCGACGTCGATGGCCAGCAGGTCGAAACTCGCGTGGACGCGAAAGATCGCCCGTCCAAGCCGCCCGTTCTCGCGCAGGCGATGCTCCTCGTACTCGGTCAAGACCCCGAGGATCGAGTCGTCGAGCCAGGACAGCGGGTCCTCCTCGACCTCTCGCTTGGGCGCCGAGAGCTGCGCCAACTTGCCCAAGAAGCTGCCGACCTCGACGGTCTGGGCGCGGCTCGGCTCGACCACACTCGCCAACAGCCGACTGAACAGCTCGACCGAGTCGAAGAGCAGATCGAGGGCCTCTTGATTCAGGGGAAGTTTACCCAGACGCAGGGCGTCGAGCGTATTCTCCAGCTTGTGGCTGAGGTCGACGATCTCGTTGACCCCAGAGAGCGAAGACAGACCCTTGAGGGTGTGGACCGAACGAAACGCACCGTTGAGAAGATCCGGGTCGTACTCGTCGCCATCGCGGATCTGACCCTCGATCTCGAGCAGCTGGCTCGAGAAGGCCTCGATGATCTCCTGGGCCTCCGAGACGAATTCGGGAGACTCGGTCATGACGCGGAGTCCTCCCCCTCGACGGCGACATCGGGCCGCGGATTGGCCCGCGCCGAGGCGATCGCAGCCAAGAATTGAGGAGGAGTGAAGGGCTTGGCGACGAAGGCCGATGCGCCCGCCGCCATCGCCCGATCCCGGTCGACGGCCGACGCCTCGCTGCTGATCACCACCAGCGGGGTCTCGGCGTGGCGGGGTGTCTGACGAACGAAGCGGGTCAGTTCGATTCCGCTGACGTCTGGCATGTTGATGTCGGTCACGATCAAGCCGTAGTCGTCGCGGGGCAGTGCCCGCAGCGCGTCGAAGCCGTTCCCAACCTCGTGCACCTCGTAGTCACCTTCGGCTTCGAGGATCGAGCTCACGTAGTCGCGCATCGCTCGAGAGTCCTCGACCAAGAGCACTTGGGTCGGCATCGGGCCCAGTATAGGGGCAGCGACGCCCGGCGGGGGGATTGCCGCGCCGCTTTCAGCAAATCTCGCCCACCCAGGTCCCATGGCCAGATCCCCGTGGCCGGGACCGGCTGCAGCCGCTCAAGTGTGCAGGCTCGAGGCCACGCCCGCTGGCCGAGGAGGACCGCTGAGGACTCGGCGCAGCCTTGTCACGACCTGCTCGTCGGCGACCACCCACCACCGCGCCGGTGCCCGCGGACGCGGCTCCGAGTTCCGCGACGATTGCGCGTGTTCGATCTCCGGTCCGGTCTCCGTCGAACCCAGCTCGGGAGCGCCCTCGCCCGCCGTCGACTCGTCGGTGGAGAGTGAGACTTCGGGAGCGTCGACGCTCCCGTCGACCGCGGGCTCGACCGCCCCTTCCTCGCCCAGTTCGGGTTCGGGTTCGGGTTCGGGTTCGGGTTCGAGGGCCGCACGCACGGCGCCGATCAGAGCCTCGAACAGCTCCTCCGCGAGCTGACGCTCGATGTGCCGAGAAGGCAGGGCGATCAACACCCCGCGGGCCCGAAGCGCGACGGCCGTGTCGACCAAGCGCTGGGCAGCCGATCGGGCCCCGGCGGCGTCGAAATCTTCGCGTCGCCCGAGGCCCATCACAACCAGGCGGTCGACCGGCAGTCGTCGGTCACCGAGGGTCAAGACCTGTTCACCGACCTCGTTCGAGCACAGGCCGTCCCGAATCAGGGCGGAGAGTCGGCCCGAGGTCCGCCAGTCGATCAACCCGGCGAGCCCGAGCAGCGGCCGCTCGTCGGAGAACACAGGGATCAACCCGAGGTCGACACGGATCCGCTGGGCCTCCCCCTCGAGCTCCCGGACCCCATCGAGGACCCCGCGCTCGAGCGGCTCGACCAGGACACGGGCGGGAGCCTCGTCCTCAGGCGTCACCCTCAGACCCTCGGTCTGTGCCCTCGGTGGCAGGGTCCTCGGCCTGATCTCGTAGCCGGCGCGCCAGCGCCTCGGCCAGACCATTGACGAAGCTCACCGATCGCTCGCTGCCGTAGCGGGCGGCCATGCGCACCGCCTCCGAGACCACGACCCCCCTCGGCGTCGTCTCCCCCTCCAGCTCGACGGCGGCCAGGCGCAGGACGTTGCGGTCGACCCGGTCCATACGCGCCAGGCGCCAGCGTTGAGAGACCGCTTCGATGACGGCGTCGACACTCTGGGCCCGCCTGGCGTAGGCCTCGCTCAGCCGCCTCGCCCAGCGGCGGGCGTCTGCGTCGGCCAGGGTCTGGTGAAGCTCCTCACCGACCGGGGCCAAAAACTCGTCGTCCGCGTCCAGATCGGGGGGGGCACGCCAAAACAGGTCGAGACCCTCGGCCACGTCGACGTCGGCGTGATCGACGTGACACAGCAGCCACAGGGCCAGCTCGCGCCCCCGCGTACGCCCCCGGCTCACTTCGAACCCAAGTCCGCGAGGGCCCGGTAGAGGCGTGCCTGTTCGACTGCGGCAGCGGCCGCCTCGGCGCCCTTGTTGCCCAGTTTTGCGCCGCTGCGGTGCATGGCCTGCTCGAGCGAGTCGGTCGTCAGCACGCCGAAGGCCACGGGTTTGCCGTGTTTGCGACCCACGTCGGCGAGCCCCTTGGCACACTCCGAGGCGATCAGATCAAAGTGAATGGTGTCGCCGCGGATCAGGCAACCGAGGGCGATCACAGCGTCGAAAGAGGCGCTCTCGAGGACCTTCGAGGCGAGCATGGGGAGCTCATAGGCGCCGGGAGTTCGCAGCACCACCACGTCCTCGGGTGTGGCCCCGGAGCGGAGCAGCGTGTCGACGGCACCCTCGAGCAGAGGCTCGGTCACGAGGGCGTTGAAACGCGCCACGAGCACGGCAAAGCGCAGGCCGGCCGCGTCCAGCGAGCCCTCGAGGACACGAACCGAGTCTATTCCGCGCGACATCGACAGCCGGAATACCCCTGGGTCGCGGGCAAGGCAAGCCGGCCGCATCTCCCCAAGAACACAAAATGTGCACAAAAAAAGGGTGTCGGCCAAGGCCGACACCCTTCTTGATTGGAGTAGTCCGGGACTACTGCTTCTTGAGCTTGTCCGAGAGCAGGTCGGCCAAGGTCGCGCCGGCCTCGCTGACATTGGAGAAGCCCTGCGCGTCGGCCAGGTCGTCCTGACGGCGCGCGCTCTTGATCGACAAGCCGATCTTGCGCTCCGTGGTGTCGAGCTGGATGACCTCGGCGCGGACCATCTGGCCGGGCTCGAGCACGTGGCGCGGATCTTCGATCCGCTCCTCGCTGATCTCCGAGATGTGGATCAAGCCCTCGACACCGGGGATGATCTCGGCAAACGCACCGAAGTCGGTGAGCTTGAGGATCTTGACCTCGGTGAGCTTGCCGATCCCGAACTCGAGGGGCACGCGGTCCCACGGGTCGACACCGAGCTGCTTGATGCCCAAGCTGATCTTGGGCTTCTCGCCGGTGTTGTCGATGTTCAACACGGCCGCCTGGACCTCGTCGCCCTTCTTGTACAGATCGGAGGGGTGACGGACGCGCTGCGTCCAGCTCAGGTCGGTGATGTGAACCAGGCCGTCGATGCCCGGCTCGAGCTCCACGAACACACCGAAGTCGGCGATGTTGCGGATCACGCCCTGGACCACGGTCCCGGGCGGGTACTTCTCGAGCACCTTCTCGTAGGGGTTCTCCTCGAGCTGCTTCATGCCCAGGGAGATCCGGTTTTGAGACACGTCGATGTCGAGGACCACGGCCTTGACCTCGTCACCGAGGGTGATGACCTGCTTGGGGTTCTTGACGTTGCGGGTCCACGACATCTCGGACACGTGGACGAGACCCTCGATGCCCTCTTCGAGCTCGACGAAGGCGCCGTAGTCCTTGATGCTGACCACCTTGCCTTGAACGACCGTACCGGGGATGTACTTCTCCTCGGCGTTGATCCACGGATCGGGAGTGATCTGCTTGAGGCCGAGGCTGACGCGCTCGGACTCGCTGTTGAACTTGAGGACCTTGACCTTGACCTTGTCGCCGACCTGGAAGAGCTCGGAGGGGTGGTTGATCCGGCCCCAGCTCATGTCGGTGATGTGGAGAAGACCGTCGATGCCACCGAGATCGATGAACGCACCGTAGTCGGTCAGGTTCTTGACCACGCCCTCGACGATCTGGCCCTCGGCGAGGTTGTTCAACGTGTCGTGCTTGAGCTCGGCCCGCTCGGCCTCGAGCAACACGCGACGCGAGAGCACGATGTTGCCCCGGCGCTTGTTGAACTTGATGATCTTGAAGTCGTACTCCTGGTTCAGGAAGGTATCGAGGTTGCGAACGGGTCGCAGATCGACTTGGCTTCCGGGCAGGAAGGCCTTGACGCCGCCTTGGAGCGTGACCGAAAGGCCGCCCTTGACTCGCGCGAGGACCAGGCCCTTGACGATGCCGTCCTCTTCCATCGCAGACTGGATCTCGTCCCAGACCTTGCGCTTGCGGGCCTTGTCCTTGGACAGGACGACCAGTCCATTGATGTCTTCGGCATGCTCGAGCAGAACTTCGGCGACATCGCCGATGTTGACCTCGACTTTGCCGTCCTCGTCTGCGAACTCGCGCAGGGGCACCTGGCCCTCGGCCTTGAGGCCGACGTCGACGACGGCGTAATCGCCGATGATATCGACGACGATGCCCTTGACGATGCTTCCCTCTTTGACCTCAGTGGTGTCCTGGAAAGACTGCTCGAGGAGATCGGCGAAGGACTCGTCGCCCATCTCTGTGTTGGTGGTTTGTGTCATGGTGGTGAAGTGATTCCTCTCTTGGCGTCTCGCGGTCGGGGTCTCGGCGAGCCGGAGCTCGCGTCGACGTCGCCGGTGTGGTGGACCTTGGTCCTCACACCCACCCACGACCGAGAGCGACCCGGAAGCTAGGGAACTCCCCGCCCCCGGTCAAGCAGAGCGTCCGCGCGCGCGGACCTGGCCGAGGATCAGTGCCACCACCTGCTCGCTGCCCAGCGCGCTCGAGTCGACCCGCACAGCATCCTCGGCTTGAACCAGCGGCGCGACATCACGTGAGGAATCCCGCTCATCTCGCCGGATCATCTCCACCGCGACCTGGTCCCGGGTGGTGTCCACGTGGCCCTTGGCGAGCAGCTCGGCGTACCGTCGACCCGCCCGCGTGTCGACGGAGGCGGTCAGAAAGAACTTGTGGGGGCTATCGGGGAACACCACCGTCCCCATGTCCCGACCCTCGGCGACACAGCCTCCGCGCTCGACGGCCCTCGCGGCGATACCGCGCTGAATCCCCATCAGCGCCGCCCGGACCTGGGGATGCCGAGAGACCTGCGACGCCCCCTCTGAGATCTCGGGTTCGCGGATCGCCGATGTGACCTCCACGGATCCACCTTGGTCGGTGCCAGCTCCCAGCAGAGACACGATCTGAGGGCCTGGTTCGGGCGCTGGCCGAAACTCGATCTGAAGCATCGCAGCCAGTTCGGCGAGCCGAAGCTCGTCGTCCCAGCTCACACCGCGCTCCCGCGCGAGCCAGGCCAGGCTCCTGTAGATGGCCCCCGTATCGAGCAGCGCGGCCCCCAGCTTCTGAGCGATCGCCCGGGCCACGGTGCTCTTTCCCGCTCCAGCGGGGCCGTCGATCACGATCAGGGGACCTGTCACGCGCGGAGGATAACGGCGCTCGGCTCTCGGGCCTAGCTGCCCGCGGTGAAACCCCTCGGGTCGCTTCGCGCAGGATTTTTCGTCGCGGGCGCGTCGTCAGGGGTGGCAGGGGTGGTCACAGATGTACCTGGCGGCGAGAATTCAAACCGCTCGCTGCGTCCGAGTGTGCTCGCTTGCCCCCAGGGCCCATGCTCGGGCACGCTCGACCCCATGCCTGTCCCTGCCGCCGGGCCCCGGCGAGTGCTCCGGGTCTGCCGTGAACGCCTAGGCGCGCTCGCTCTCACTGTCGCGGCCTCGGCCTCGACCGGCTGCGTCACCGTCAAAGCCCACGAGCGCGCCCAGCTCGCCAAACCCGAGATGAACCCGGCCACGGACGCGCTCGAAGACAGCTTCCACAGCCACATCGAGTCCGCCCGCGAGGCCAGCTTCGGGGGCCACGGCGCCGCCGGTGGCGGCTGCGGCTGCGGCTGAGCGATCATGTCTGGTGTTCGCCCCGTGCTCCGCGGTCTCCCCCGCATCCTGCTCGCTGCCACCGTCCTGACGCTGGCCTTCGTCGCCACGCTCCTACCTGCGCGCCTGGGCAAGGCGGAAGATCGGGTCACCGTTCGCGGCAACTACTACCGCGAGACCTCGACCCGGGTGCTCCAGCCCATGGTCACCTTCCACAAGGAGCTCCCGGACGAGCGCTTCAGTCTCGAGGCCGAGTACCTCCTGGATGTCATCTCCTCGGCCTCCGTCGCCGCCGGCGCGCTCGCCCTCGGCGGAGACAAGGTGTTCACGGAGATGCGCCACGACACCAGCTTGCGGGCCGCCGCCAAGCTCCAAGACTGGCGCGTGGGGGGCTTCTACCGGTACTCGACCGAGAGCGACTACACCGCCCACAGCCTCGGTGCCGGGCTCTCGCGCGACATCCTCCAGCGCACGGGGACCCTCTCCCTGAGCTACTCGGCGACCCTCGCCAGGGCCTACAGGATCACCAACAACATCGGTGCGCGCTCGCCCTGGACATCGAGCAGGGACACCAACCAACTGCAGATCCACTACCTCTCGGCGGGCTACAGCCACGTGCTCCACCGGCACCTCGTCGGTGGCCTGTCGCTCGAGGGTGTGTACGCGGTGGGGCCGCAGGACAACCCCTACCGCCGAGCCCGCAACGCGGCGCGAGAGATTCACCCTTGGGTCCGCAAGCGCATCGCCCCTTCGGCGTGGCTGCGCTGGGCCGTGCCCAAAGCCAAGATGGTCGTGGAGCCCCGCTACCGCTTCTACGCCGACGACTGGGCCGTGCGCTCACACAGCTTCGACGCCCGTGTTCACTTTCGCCCACACCGCAATCTTCGCCTGCGCCTGCGCTACCGGTACTACACCCAGACGGAGGCATTCTTCTGGCGCGACGACGGGGTTTGGGAAGACCAGTTCCCATGGCGCAGCGACGACCCCAAGATGGACGATTTCCGCTCCCACACCGCCGGTTTGGAGCTGATCTGGGAGTTCGATGGAGTCTCAAAATTGAAGGGGTTAGGATGGCTCGACGGTGCGTGGATCCAAGCCAACTACAACCATGTCTTTGTGCGCTGCGACGACGCCTCGTCCACCTGCATCGACCAAGACCAGGGCTATGGCACCGTCCGTACCACCCGCTATGGTGACCACCGCATTGGCAACCTCGCGTTCTCGATCGCGTTCTAGGACACGCTGGAGATCCACGGGTCGCTCGGACCAGGCCAGGCACCTCCCTCGACCGTCGATCGCCGCGCTCGCCTGCCTGTTGACCTGCGCCGGAGCCTGCCGCGGCGACGACCTCCCGCCCCGCACTCCGGTCGCCCACATCGAGACCGAGGCCGGCCCCCTCACCCTCGATCGTTCTGTGGTCGACCATATCGCCGCGCGGGACGGCCTGTCGGCGGCCGACGCCCGCGAGCAGGCCCTCGACACCCTGCGCCTGGTCGCCACCCACCGAGCAGAGGTCGCCGAGCGCAGCGGGCCCTCGGCGGGGGGACTCGATGACCTCCCACCCCAGATCCGTGAACGCATCGAGCGGGCGGCCATGGTCCGGCTGTGGCTGGCCCGCGAGTTCGAGCCGGAGCACGAGGCCCAGGACATCCCACGCCGGGTCATCGACGCCAACATGAAAGACCCCCGGGTCGCCCGGCGCCTCTTTCATCCCGAGGTCTGGGCGGTCTGCCAGGCTCTGATCGTACCGGCCGTCGAAGCCAGGGCCCCCGCCGCCATGGTCCCGGGTACGGGCGAACCCGGCGAGGCACTCGAGAGCCCCGAGTCGGAGCGCTGGTACGCCGCCGCTGAACTCGCCTTCGCCCCCGCCCTCACCCGAGTTCGACGTGTCGAAGACCACCTCAGCGATGACGACTGTCAGCTGTTCAGCAAGCTGATCGGTCTGAGCGAGCGCCGCTTTTCCTCCGACTCGGGCGAGTTCCTGCTTCGCTACGAGCGCTTTGCCTTCGCACCCAGCGACGCCCAGAGCTTCGACCAGACCTGGGTCGCCGCCGTCACCCGCGATGGCGGCCGGGGCGAACACGCGATCGTCGGGCCGTTCCGCAGCCAGTTTGGGGTCCACCTCGTGATCGTCGACCGCATCAACGCCGCGAATCTGGCCGACGGATCCCTGCCCCCAGCTGCGCTCCGGGAGGCCCGCGAGCTCCAGATCCGTGAAGAGATCGAAGCCCGCTGGCGCCAAGGTGAGTTTCAGTCGGCCGTCGAGGAGATGAGTTCGCGCCGCGTGGTGCGAATGGCCCCAGCCCTCGAGCGTGGGCAGTGACCACGCCCCGGCTCCTCATCAGGGCGCCCACCGAGGGTGAGCCGGACCTCGTCGATCCTGGGGTCTGCGAGTTCGGTGAGCTGCTCGCCGAGTTCATGACCGCGACCCCCGACTGCGCCGGCGCCGTGCTCTCCGACGGGGTCGACGACACCATCGACACGGCGCACAGACCCGCATTGATCACCGCGCTCGACCTCGAGATCGCGGGCGCCCAGATCGGCCAGGCCATGACCCGCCTGACCACCGACGGGATAATTTTCGGGCTCGGCCGTGCTCAGATTGTGCTCGAGGGCGCCAACTTCATGCTCGTGTCCAAGCTCTTGTGGGAGCAATATCTGGTCACTGCGGTCCTCGATCCACGGGCAAACATCGCGCGCGCGATGCGAAACTTCGATGCGATCACTGCGCGAATACTCGCGCTGCTCAAAGGCTGAATCCGCGCGCTGAGGGCAATCTCTGGCAAGTGTTCGACGATCGTCGATCGCTTGACCCCATGGACCCTGTAGGTACACTCCTGCCGATGGCCACCCACATCACCGACGAGTGCATCAACTGTGGCGCCTGCGAGCCGGAGTGCCCCAATGAGGCCATCTCCGAAGGCGAAGAGATCTACGTGATCGACCCGACCCTATGCACGGAGTGCGTGGGCTTTCACGAGTACGAAGCCTGCCAGGCGGTCTGTCCTGTCGAGTGCTGTCTCCCCGATCCCGAGCGCCCTGAAGAGGAGCCCACGCTCATCGAGCGGGCCCGCAAGATCCACTCGGGCAAGACCTTCAACGACGACTTCCCCAGCCGCTTCAAGAAGTGAGCGTAGAGTCGGCCCCGGCTCCCCCCCCGGGCGAGAGCGAAGACAGGCGAAGCACCCGCAGGCAGTGGTGGCTTCGCCTCCTGCTTTCGGTGGTCCTGGGCGCGGGCTTCGTGTTCGCCCTCGTCCGCCGCATCCAGTTCATCCCAGACGACCCCTGGCCGCCGGCGTGGGTCTTACCCACATACCTGCTCACCCTCGTCGCCTACTTCGGGTTTCGAGCCGGTCGCTGGCACTTCTTGGTCCAACCCCTCGCCCCCGTCCCGGCGCGCGTGACCCTGCCCGTGTCGATGGCCGGGACCATGTGGATCATGGTCTTGCCCCTGCGCCTGGGAGAGTTCGCCCGGCCCCTCTTCCTCGCCGACAAGAGTGAGGTCAGCGTGAGTCAGGCCCTGGGTACGGTCGCGCTCGAGCGGGTCGTGGACGGGCTCATCGTCTGCGCCATGTTCTTTGCCGCCCTCCCCCTCCTGCCCGAGGTCGACGGGGCTCAGGCCGAGGCCGTCGAGCGCCTCCGCGCCCTGGGCCTGTTCGCCTCTGGGGGGCTCGCGGGCTTGCTCGCCCTGCTCTTGGGCATGGCCCTCGCCCCTCGACTCGGCGGGCGTCTGGTGACCGCCACTCTCGGTCGGGTCGCCCCGACGATCGCCGAGAAGCTCGAGGGCCTCGCCCTCGGGATCGCCGAGGGTCTCGCAGCCCTCTCTCCCCTGCCCCTGTTCAAATTCCTGCTTGCGACCTTGGCCTATTGGGGCGCCAACGTCTTGGGCACATGGGTGCTCGCGCGCGGCTGCGGGCTCGCCCTGGGCTTCCCGGAGGCCATGGCGATCATGGCCGTGCTCGGCATTTCGCTGCTCTTGCCTGGCGGCCCCGGACAGCTCGGCATCTTCCACACCGGCATGATCTTGGGCCTGAGCATGTTCGTCTCCGAGGCCGTCATCCTCACCCACGGCAGCGTATTCATCTTCTGGATGTTCGTCGCCCAACTGTCGATGGGCGTACTCTTGGGGGTCGTCGCGCAGCGCTACCTCGCGCTCGACTGGCGCCGGGTGCTCGGCATCGCTGCACCAACTCCAGAGCCGGAACCCGAGCCCGCAGACCCACAGCCCGCGGACCGACCGAAGGACCACCCTTGAGCGCCCCGCCGCCCCCCAACAAGCGCCGCAGGCGACTCGAGGCCCTCGCTCGGGCGCTCCTCGGTCTGGGCCTGTTCGCCGTCGTCCTGTACTGGCTGGCCCCTGATTGGGGGGCGCTCGCCGAGCGTGTCGAGCTGCACCTGGGTTGGGCGCTCGTCGGCCTCGCCGGCACGAGCGTCGCCAGCATCGTTACCGCCGCCCGCTGGCGGCTCCTGGCCGAGGCCATGGGTGGTACCCGCCTGCCCTACGCCGCCTACTTCTACGGCCTCGTCGTCACCCGCTTCATCGGCCAATTCACCTCGACCTTGGCCATGGACCTGGTCGGCCGCGGCGTCGCCCTGCGCTCGGCGGGGAGCGACCAGGGGCTCGGCCACGCAGCCACCCAGGTCGTGCTCGAGCGACTCTTGGACCTCGTGCTCCCCCTATTTTTGATCGCGTGGGCCCTGGCCCTGCGCGAGGGTTGGTTCATCGCGTTCGGGAGCGCCGAGGCCGGCCTCAGCCTCGCCCTCTTCGTCGCTGTCTTTCTGCTCGTAGCGATCCCGGCGCTCGCTCCTGGAGTCCGCCTCGCCCTACGGATCTACCTTGGACTCAAGGCCTGGTGGGCCGAGCGCCGAGACAGACACAGGGACGAGCCATCCACACCCGCCGCTCCCCCTCCGCTCCCCGAGGTCGGTCCAAAACTCGCCACCGCCGTAGCAGTGTTCTCGGTCCTGCGCTTCGCCGCGGTCGTGGTCCAGTTCTGGGGTATCGCCCGCGCGGTCGGCCTCGATCTGAGCTGGTCTCAGATGACCGCCGCCACCCCCATCGCTCAGCTCGCCGGCATGCTCGGCTTCACCCCGGGGGGGCTCGGCATCCTCGAGGTCGGCTGGGCTGGTGGGCTCGGCTGGGTCGGCGTCGACACGACCGCGATCAGCTTGTTCGTGCTCGCCCAACGTCTGGGCGTCATCGTGTTCTTCGGCATGCTGAGCGCCCTCAGCTGGCCGTTCTCCCCACGCCCAGACAAGCCCCCGCCGGGCGCCGAGAATCCCCCCTCCACCGAGCGAGCGGAGTCCCCCCAGTGAGCGCAGCCGAGTCCCCCCCTCCGATGCGGGCCGACGGCTACGAGCGCGCTTACCTGGTCTTGGCCGGTCTGTTCATCGCCGCCCTGGTCACCTGCAACCTGATCTTCCAAAAATTCTTCGTCCTCGAGATCCCCCTCCCCGGGGGCTCGACCTACGTGTTCGAGCAGTCGGTCGGCATCCTGGCCTACCCCCTGACCTTCCTCGTCACCGACGTGCTCTCCGAGATCTATGGCGCGCGTCGGGCCAACCAGGTCGTGCTCGCGGGACTCGTCGCCAGCGTGTTCACGACCGCCTTGGTCGAGCTCGCCGATGTCGTCGGCAGCGCCTCCTTCGGCATCGGCGACGCCGTCTTTCACCAGGTCTTCGGCCTGTCCAAGGTCGCCGTGTTCGCCTCGATGATGGCCTACCTGCTGGCCCAGTTCATCGACATCCGCCTGTTCCACTTCTGGCGGCGGCTGACCGAGGGCCGGCACCTGTGGCTGCGCAACAACGCGTCGACCATGACCTCCCAGATCGCCGACACCTTCGTGGTCCTCGCCCTGTTGGCGAGCTTCGGTGCTGCGGGCATCACCTGGGAGGTGGTCCCCCGCCTGTTCGTGGCCGGCCTCGCCTTCAAGGTCTGCTTCGCAGCCGTCGACACCCCCCTAGTCTACCTCGCCGTGTGGTGGCTCGAGCGACGCTTTCCGGCCCAAGTCGCGGCCCTGCGCCGAGCCGAAGCGCAGGCCCACGAAGCGAGCGCCGCCCGAGCACGGGCTGCTAGCTGACCATGGCTTCGCGCACGGCCCGACGCATATTCACCGAGACCAGCTTGGACACGCCTCGCTGCTGCATGGTCACGCCGTAGAGCCGATCTGCGATCTCCATCGTCCGCTTGTTGTGGGTGATGATGATGAACTGCGTGCTCTTCGAGAGCTCCCGGACCAGGTCCGAAAACCGGCCCACGTTGGCCTCGTCCAGGGGTGCATCGACCTCGTCGAGCAGACAAAAGGGGCTGCTCTTGATCAGGAAGATCCCGAAGATGAGACTGACTGCCGTCAGCGCCTTCTCCCCACCAGAAAGCAGCTCCAAGCTCGCCACTTTCTTACCGGGCGGCTGGGCCAAGATGTCGACCCCGGTCTCCAACATGTCGCTGGGATCCGTGAGCACGAGCTTGGCCTGACCGCCGTTGAACAGGCGCGGGAACAGCTCCTGAAATTTCTCGTTGACCTTCTCGAAGGTCTCGGCGAAACGCACCTTGGTGGTCTCGTTGATGCGGTCGATGGCCTCCTGGAGCTGATCGATGGCGTCTTCGAGGTCCTGGCGCTGGCTGCTGAGGTACTCGAAGCGCTGGGAGACTTCTTCGTACTCGGCGATCGCCGTCAGGTTGACCTCACCCATGCGCGCCAAGATCCGCTTGAGCTCCTTGACCCGATCGCGCTGCGCGGGCGTGACCAGCTCCCGGTCGTGGAAGTCGACCAACAAGGTCCGCAGCTCGACGTCGAAGCGGTCGTGGACGTCGGCCTCGAGGTGCTGGCGCTCCAAGAGCAGCTCGCGCAGACCGAGCTCGACCTCCTGGAGTCGCTCGCGCTCGTCCTCGAGGCTCGTCCGCAGCGCGCGGATCGACACGGACAACTCCTCGACACGCAGTTGGGCGGCAGCGTGGGCCTCGGCGGCGTCGGTCTTCGCGTCACAGGTGACCTTGTGCTCGTCGAGCAGGCCCGCGTGCTCCTCGACCATAGCCTCGATGGCCTCACCCAGACTCGAGATCCGAGTATCCGCCTCCTCTGCGGCCTCCGAGAGACGTTTGGCCCGGTCCCGCTCACTCGAGATTTGCCGGCGTAGGCGACTCTCGGCGGCGGCCATGGCGTTGCGCTGCTCCTGCCAGCTGGCGAGCTGGACCTTGAGCTCGGTCAGGGTCTCGCCGATCTGCTCGCGGCTCTCGGTGAGGGCCTCGACCCGGACCGAGAGCAGTTCGAGCTCCTCCTCCAATTCGGGCGCCCGCTCGCGCAGCTCGGCGAGCTCCACCTCGAGCTCCATGCGCTCTCCCTCGCGCTGCTCCAGCGTCCCCTCGAGCTCCGCCCGACCGCGGACCAGCTGCGCGAGCTGGCGATCGAGGCGCTCGCGGGCCTGGTCGATCGAGGTGACCTCTTGCTGGGCCGTGACCCGAGTCTTCTCGGCCTCGAGGACCTCCCCCTCGCTCGCCTCCCGGCCACGCTCGACCTCGTCGAGGCGCTCCGCGAGTCCCTGGCGCCTGCTCTGAACCCGATCGAGGTTGCCCTCGAGCTCGCCGACGATCGCCGTGAGCTCACCGATCTCCCGCTTTTGTTGGAGCAGGGCAGAGTCCACCGCATCGCTGGCACCACCGACGACCACCCCCGAGGGCTCGATACGGTCGCCGTCGAGAGTCACGAAAGTGTGGGGGACGGCCTGTCCTGCCGGGAGCTCCCGGCGCAGGCGATGCCACAGCTCGAGGGCGCGAGACAGGCGGTCCACGACCACCGTATCGCCCAACAAGAGATCCACGATCTCCCGCAGCTCGGGCTCGACCTCGACCAGCGCGGGCAGGGAGCCGAGAACACCCTCGAGACCCTCGAGCAGAAACGGCCGCGCGGTCGTCGACGGGTGCTCCGCCTCCGCCGCTGCGGGTCCCGCCGCATCGCTATCGCTGAGGTCCGTGAACATGGTGCCCTGGACCGCAGATGGACCCAGGGCAACGAAGCTCTCGGGCTCCGGTGCCGGGCTCGGGGCCGAGAGATCGACGACCTCGATCTTGCCCGCGCCCACCCCGGCCGCACCGGGCTCACTCCACCCCGACGCCCGCGACTCGGTCCCGCTCGAGCGGGCCGCGAGCACTGGACCTCGAGTCATCGGCAGGAAGGTGGTCCGCCCCTCCTCCAGCCGCTTGAGCAACTCGGCGCCGCTGACCCCGGTCACCGGCGCGTCGACGACCACTCCCTGCAGACGATCCCCGAGCACGGCCGAGACCGCCGCCTCGAGGTGGGCTGGAGCCGAGATGAAATCGGCCATGATCCCATGAATCTGGTGGCTGGGAGCGGACGGCAGGCCAGGCTCTCCCCCTGCCCCCTGCACGGACAAGCCCGCGGCAGCCGACATCTCGGCGCCGATCTCAGCGAGCTTGTCGCGCTGCTCCATCACGACCTGAACCCCGCCGTGGCAGGCCTGGTAGCGGCTCTGGATCTCCTGCAGAGAGTGAAGGCGAGAGCGGGCCCGAAGCAGCTCTTTGCGGGCCGTCTCGACCTCCACCTCCACCGAGCGCAGCCGCTCGCGCAGCTCGACGCGCTCCCTGTCGAGGTCCTGGCGGCGCGACCGAAGCGAGGTCAGCAGGATATCGGCGGAACTCAGCTCGGTCTTTGCATCTTCGAGGCGGTCGCCATCGCTGTCGTTGCTCTGCTCGAGGTCGGCGGCCTCCATGGCCATGGCCTCGACCCGCTCGCGCAGGTCCTCCACGCTCTCGGCCCGCGACAACATCGTGGCCTCCAAAGTCGCGCTTCGCTGCGAGTCTCGCCCGCTCTCGCTCCGCTTGCCATCGAGGGCCTGGCGCTCCTGGCGAAGACGAAGGGCGATGTCCCCAAGTTCAGCCTCGAGTGCCTCACAGCGGACCTCCAGCCCCTCGGCTCCCCCGCCCTCACCGAGCGCCGCGCGCTGAGTCACGACCTCGCTGAGCTCCCGGTCCAGGCCCTCCAGCCCCCGGCTCACAGCCTCGCTCTCGGCCCGACTCTGGTCTCCCGATCGCCGCAGCCCGTCTTGCTCCTGCAGTTTGAAGCGCCGATCCTGCTCGATCAGCTGGATCCGGTTCTCGAGGTCGTAGAGGCGCTGCTGCTCATGCTGGAGCTTGCCCTCGACCTCTCGCAGGGCGACGCGCTCGACCTCGTGCCGGGTCTCGCGGGCCGCCGACTCGTTGCGGAGGTCCTCGACCTGCTCGTCGAGCTCGGCCCGACGCTGGTCGAGCACCCGGGCCGTCGCCCGCTGCTCGAGCAGCCTGTGGCTGGCGTGCCACAGCTCGAGATCCCGTTGCTCACTGCGGTAGCGCTTGTAGCGGGCAGCCTTTTGAGCTTGGCGCTTGAGCGTGCCCAGGCGCCCGTCCAGCTCCCTGATCACATCGGTGACCCGGAGCAGGTTCTGGCGGGTCTGATCGATCTTGCGGGTCGCCTGAACCTTCTGCTGCTTGAACTTCGTGATCCCCGCGGCCTCGTCGATGACCTGACGCCGGCTCTCCGGCTTGCTGGTGACGATCTGCCCGACCCGCCCCTGCTCGATGATCGAGTAGCCACTCTTGGCCGAGATCCCGGTCCCGCTGAGCATGTCGTTGATGTCGCGCAGCCGACAGGGGACCTTGTTGATGAGGTATTCGCTGGTCCCGTCCCTGTAGAGGCGCCGGGTGACGGCGATCTCCACAAAGTTGAGGTAGGCGCTGGGTCCGTCGCCCTGGTTCTCGAAGGTCAGGGTGACCTCGGCCATCCCAGCCGGGCCCCGGGTGCTCGAGCCGGCGAAGATCACGTCCGTCATGCCGCTGCCGCGCAGGTGTTTGGCGCGTTGTTCGCCCAGAGCCCAGCGCATGGCGTCGACGATGTTGGACTTGCCGCAGCCGTTGGGGCCGATCACCGCGGTGATGTGGTCGTCGAGCACGACAACCTCGCGGTCGGCGAAGGACTTGAAGCCCACAACCTCGATCTTCTTGATGCGCATGGTGGCTGCCCCGGGGGGCGCTCTCGATTAGCAGAGACGGGCCGGCGCTTGGAAGAGGCGATCCCGAGATCCCACAGCTTCGATCTCCCTGGGCCGGGAGATCGTGTTGTAGAGATCTGTACGGCCTAGGGGCGATCTCCAGCCGATCTGGAGATCTCGACCCAGGCCCGGAGATCGGTGGACTCAGGCCGAAGGAGATCGGATCACGAGCGATCTCCGAAGCGATCCCCCTCGACCTTGGTCGTGGCGTTGACGCGGCGTCCCCCGAGTGGCCTACTTCGCGCCAGGCGCCCCATGGGACCCGGAGAGATCATTATCTATATCGTCGTTGCGCTGGCCGTCGGGGCCGGACTCTGGCTCGCGTTCAAGCCCCAGGCGCAACTGCCCGAGGGCGACTCGGGGCCCAGCGAAGCTCTCCCGCCCAAGCCGGGCCCCGACCAAACAGGCGCGGACGCGCCCGTCGAGGACGGCGACGGGCCAGCGGACGAACCTGAACACAAGCCTGCAGCTGAACCCGAGCCTGCAGCTGAATCCGAATCCAAACCCGAACCCGAGCCCGAGCCCGAGCCCGAAGATAAAACCGAGCCCGAGCCCGAGACCAAAACCGAGCCCGAGACCAAAACCGAGCCCGAGACCAAAACCGAGCCCGAGCCCGAGACCAAGCCCGACGCTAAATCTCCCGCGATCCCCCGCTTTGCTCCTCCCCCTCGGGTCGGCGCAAAGCCGACCGCCCCGGTCGTCGCTCCAAAACTAAAATCTGAACAAAAATCCAGTCAAAAGCCCGAGCCGAAATCGGAGCCGAAATCGGAGCCGAAATCGGAGCCGAAATCGGAGCCGAAATCGGAGCCGAAATCGGAGCCTGTTCAGCTCCCTGTCGACAAGCCCAAAGTCCCGACCCGCGAAGACCGCGAGAGCGCCGAGCTCTCGGCGAAACGCTCGGAGCGAGACCGCTACCGTCAGGGCCTCAAGAAGACCAAACGGGGCTTCGTCGCCAAGCTCGCCCGTCTGTTCAAGGGCAAGCCCAAAGTCAGCGACGATCTAAAGGATGACATCGAAGAGGTCTTGTTCACCGCCGACATCGGCACCAAGACCGCCGAGAGCCTCCTCCAGACCGTCACGGCCGAGCTCGACAAGAGCGAGGTCGCGGACGCCGAAGCCGTCTGGGAGGTCATCCGCCAAAAGGCTCTGGCCGCCCTCGATGTCGACGCCGAGCCCCTCGACTACGAGCCCGAGGTCGGCCCCTACACGCTGCTGATGATCGGAGTCAACGGCGTGGGCAAGACCACGACCCTCGGCAAACTCGCTGCTCGCCACGTCGAAGCCGGCCGAAAGACCCTCTTGGTGGCCGGAGATACCTATCGGGCGGCCGCCAGCGAGCAGCTCGAAGTCTGGGCCCAACGGGTCGGATGCGATATCCATATGGGCAAAGAGAACGCCGACCCGAGCTCGGTGCTTTTCGATGGCATCGCCCGTGGACGAGATCAGCACTACGACGTCGTCTTGTGCGATACTGCGGGTCGCTTGCATACCCGCAAGGAATTGATGGACGAGCTGGGAAAAATGGGCCGAGCGGCGTCCAAGGCTCTGTCCAAGGGACGCGATCCGATCGAGCCCCACGACGTGTTCCTCGTGCTCGACGCGACGATCGGCCAAAACGCCCTCGCCCAGGCCCAACTCTTCAAAGAGACCATGAACTTCACCGGACTCGTACTCACCAAACTCGACGGGACCGCCAAAGGTGGGGTTGCGCTGGGTGTGGTCGACGAGCTCCAGATCCCGATCCGCTACATCGGCATCGGCGAGGCCATCGACGACCTGCGTCGCTTCGATCCCGAGGCCTACTGCGACGTCCTGTTCGAGCGGGATTCGGAGGCCGAGGCCAGCTGATGCTCGCGGCTCGCGCTATCCGAGGGCAGCTGCGCTCGCTGAATGGACCGACTGGTCCGCGCGGTCCGCGGCCGATGAGCCGAAATTCCGGCCCACCTTCCCGTTGGCGAGATCGACCCGGCCTCTATTTCCCCACTTCCGTGGGCGGTCGCTCTGATGTGTCCGCGTTATCGGGCCTTCATCATCTTCAACTTTCACCAATCAATTCAATAGGTTGGTACATATTTGACTGTTCCCACGCGACTGCTGAACGCGGTTGTGAGTGCTCTTACCCTATGTTACCGTTCGCGCCGAAAATCGGATAACGGGTCTACCCTTGCGCAGACAGACTGCGCGAAACCCGGGCGTAATCGCGCCAAACGGTCTTCCCCAACCACACGAGAACAAGAGCTGTGTGTTTCACGCACCTCGGTATTCTCTCCACGTTTCACAGTCTCCAGCGAGTTGTCCCCAGAGGTGAGCATGCGACGATTCTTGACTGGCCTGACTGCTTTCGCAGTCTGCGCCTTCCCCCTCCCGGCCCTGGCGGGCCAGCCGCCGGACGAGGGCGAGGTCATCGAAGACGACGACGGTGAACTCGTACTAGACGACGATGATATGGATGCGGTTCCCGAGGAACCGACGTCCGACGGCCCCACAGACACGAGTTTCCTCGATGGTGACGACGGCAGTGACGCCGCGGGCACCGAGGTCGGCGTCAGCGGTGACTCCAGCGGTCCTACAGAGGGGCCATCGATCTCCTCTGACGACCAGCGCAAGGTCGACGAGCAGGAGATCACGGTCATCCAGCCGCAGGCGTTCCTGAACGTCTACACGGACTCGAGCACCGGCAAACTCAAGCGCCGGATCGAGCTCATGCCGCAGGTTGGGCTGACCATCAACGATCCCTACGTCCGCCACTGGGCGGTCGGGGCCGAGATCAACTTTTGGCTGAACAACCGCATGGCCATCGGCCTCAACGGTACGGCCTTCTTCGGATCTCGGACCTCGCAGTACGATCGGATTCGGTTCCAGGAGGGCCTCTTGCTCACCGCCAACCGGACTCTGTGGCAGGCCAGTGTCGACTACCTGTACGAGCCGTTTTACGGGAAGATCGCTCTGTTCAACCGACTGCTTCTCCACTGGGAGACCTACGTGCAGATCGGTGGCGGTGCAATCCACACCCAGAACATCCCCCGGTTCGCGGCGATCCACCCGACGCCCTTCAACCACATCACGGGACAGCTCAACGTCGCTGCCGGTGTCCGCTACTACATCCAGAATCTCGACTTCCTGTCGGTGAACTTGGGTGTTCGGACCTTCGGCTACTTCGACGCCTACGAGCCCCTCGACCGCGGCGTCAGCACAGACCTCAACCAAACTGGGGACTTCATCGACGACCCGACCATCAGCGGTGACGATCCCGGGCCGGTCTACGCCAAAGCCAAAGAGCAGCCGCTCGGCGAGCGTCTGGCATTCAACGTGATGTTCTTTGCGGGCGTCTCGTTCTACCTCCCTCCGAGCTTCGAGTACTCCTACCGCCGGTGAGTGACAGGTGACCGTGACGATGAACAACACGATCAAGACCTCCCTTGCGACCGGAGCCTGCGCAGCAGTGTGTGGCCTTGGAGTCATGCTCCTCCCGAGCATCGCCGAGGCCAAAAAGCCAGGCGTCCTCGAGGGCAAACCGGTCGTTGTCGACCGGCTCGAGCTGCGCAAGCTTCGCTTTCAGATCACGCCCCAGATTGGGATGAGCCTGTCTCAGCCCTTCGTCCACAAGGGCATGGTCGGCGCCAACTTGCGCTTCGACTTCACCGACTGGAT
>Ga0256845_1000586_pt1 | contig 33674 bp, 29 predicted proteins | sample RiftiametaG_FD_189101 | JGI IMG/M metagenome (GOLD analysis project Ga0256845, IMG submission 189101) | Tube worm associated microbial communities from hydrothermal vent at the East Pacific Rise, Pacific Ocean - Riftia | ecosystem: Host-associated > Annelida > Integument > Unclassified ...
AGCCTGACAGAGCAAAATCCCCTTTTTGTTCCTTGTTCATATACAGGTAAGACTTTTGAAGCGGGTATCTGCTTTGTTCATATATATTGACCGAGAATTACTGTGTATATTTTTTTTAGATTGACACCTGTTAACCATAATGATAATTATTTAATTTTAACCACTTGAAGAAACAGGAGCGTACTATGATTGGTGGACTAGGAATGCCAGAATTAATTATAATTCTTGTTATTATCCTTATTATTTTTGGAGCAGGGAAATTACCTGAGATAGGTGCCGGTCTCGGGAAAGGAATACAAAATTTTAAAAAATCCTCAAAAGAAGCAAAATTAGAAGCATCTAAAGAAGAAACCACAAAAAAGATTGAAGAAGACAAAGAGAATAAAGAAGTCTGATTAATAAAAAATATTCCAATTGCAGCTACTGAAACATATTGTAGCTGCAATTCTCATGTTGCTGATTAGTATGTAAATCCCCTGCAGCGCTTAAATTGTTAGAATATATCGAGTCTACCATTATAATAAACAAGTTAGAATGACAAACAACTTAGAAAAATTATTCAATAATTACAAAAATGTAATTATGCTATGGATTTAAATTTCATTTTTGTAATTAAAATTATATACTATTATTATTGATCTGCTTAGACCCTTTATTAACAGAACCTTCAGACTTTTTTGAATTTGGCACAGTCATTGCTTGATATTAAATAAAATGAAAAACAATACTATAAAAATATTAATTCAAAAAAAAGAAAGACTAATTGAAAAATTTCTTAAACAAACCAATTCAAGTCTTTTATCTGATCTTAGCAGCTCCATAGATGAATATTTTTATAAAGCCTATGAAAACAGCATTACCGCGCGCAATATCAATGCCTGCGGCACTGCTTTTACCCTGATCGCCCTTGGCGGGTATGGCAGAGAAGAACAATGCATTAATTCTGATATAGATATCTTAATACTTTTTGAAAAAAAGATACCGGCTAATGCCGAAGCATTGATTCAAGATATAGTATACCCTCTCTGGGATGCAGGTTTTGAAGTGGGGCATTCTGTACGCACAATCAAAGAAAGTTTATCCATTGCTTTTGAAAGATTTGATGTGCTCACAACAATGCTGGATGCAAGATTTATCTGCGGGGCATCCCACATATATTCCAGCCTCATGGAAAAATTCAGAAAAAAATTACAGAAAAAAAGCATCTTCAAAAAATGCTTGACAAATCTGGTAAATCATTCGGAAAAAATGCATTCTGACTTTGGGGATTCTACTTATTTGCTGGAACCAAATCTAAAAACAGGTCATGGTGGACTGCGCGATTATCATTCGCTTTTATGGTACGGCAAAATCAAATCCAATATTAAAACAATTACAGACCTGGAGTATTATGGCATAGTCTCCCATGACGAGCATGCAAGCCTTGTGGAAACTCTGGATTTCATATGGAAAGTTCGCAACCATTTGCATTCCATAACCAAACGAAAATGCGATCAATTACATTTTGAGTATCAAATTGAGCTTGCAAAACTTCTTGGATTTAAATTCAAAAAGGGGCAAAGACCTGTAGAGTCTTTTATGGGAGAACTGCATTCCAAAATGGAGTTAATGAAACATGTAGGAAAGATTATTAAAGAAGGGATTAATGCTTCCACCCATAAAAAATATCCCACAGTGTCCCGGGAAATCAATCTTGAACACGGACTGACAATACAGCAAAACAGGCTCAATTTCACCGGCACAGTATATGTTATTAATGATCCTTCCCTATTACTTAAAATTTTTCTTGAAAGCGGAAAAAGAAAAATATCTTTATCTATTGAAGCAAAAAGAATAGTAAAAGAATTTTCTTATCTTGCAGATAAACATTTCAGGCGAAACAAAGAAAATATTGAGATGTTCAAACAGATTCTTTCCCTCTCTCTCTGGCAATTTAATATATTAAATGTCATGCTTGCAACAGACTTGTTAAAAAAATTTATTCCCGAATTTGCTTCAATAATAAACAAAATTCAATACAATCAATACCATCTTTTTCCGGTGGATAAGCATTCCATAAGATGTGTACAAATTGTTAACAGTTTCCGAGGCAAAAAAGGTCATATTGAAAAGAATCTTTATTCCATAGTATTTAAAGAAATCAGAAATAAAAACATACTTTTAATTGCTGCTCTACTTCATGATATTGGAAAAGGCGCACCAGGGCACGGGCATTCAAAAAAAGGTGCGAAAATGGTTAAAAAACCGCTCTTGCGCATGGGATACTCGCCATCTGAAATTAAAGACATAACCTTTGTAATCAAAAACCATTTATTTCTCATCATCACAGCAACGCGCCGGGATATAAGTGACGAAGAAACAGCAGTATTCTGCGCCAAAAACATTGAAACTCTTGAGCGCTTAAGAATATTATATCTTTTAAGTGTTGCCGATTCAAAGGCAACAGGCCCAAAGGCATGGAATGATTGGACAGAAACCCTTTTAAAAGATCTTTTTTTGAAAATTTTAAGTGTGATGAAAAATAAAAACCTTGTTTCAAAAAAGAATCTAAGGATTACAAATCTTAAAAAAAAAGAGTTATTAGAAGTATGCAAAGAAAAATGGACAGCCAAAACCATTCAGAATGAAATCAATTCAATGTCCCATAGATACCTTCTTAATACTCCTACCCCATTAATTGCAAAACATATCGGACTCAGAAGAGATCTTGGTAAAAAAAATTTCACCTGGGATATAGAAAAAGAAGAGAGCTCAGGATTGCGTATTGTATCAATCTGCGGAAAAGACAAACCAGGTCTTTTTTCAAAAATTGCCGGGGTGTTTTTCTTAAACGATATAAGTATTCAGCTGTCTGATGCTTTTTACTGGGATAAGGACATAGTGCTGGATATTTTCAGAGTGATGCCACCACAAGATATAATATTTGAACGGGAAAAATGGGAAAAAATTAAAAAAGACCTGAACATTGCAATTGAAGATGATAAATTTCTGGAAAATCTTAACAGGGAAATACCACTTGCATACACCCCTTCAGCCGGTCAATTATTAAAACAAAGCAAGGTGAAAATTGACAACACAACTTCAAGTTTTTTTACAATCATTGAAGTATTTACCCATGATTTTCCAGGTATTCTCTTTGCTATCACTAATGCTTTATATGAAAACAAATTAGACGTAAAACTAGCTAAAATTGCTACTAAAATAGATCAGGTTGTTGATATTTTTTATGTATGTTCTGCGGAATATGGACAAAAAATAGTATCTTCTAAAGCCCTTGCAAAAATTAAAACCTGTATTTTGCAATCTCTGCCTGAAACAAACTTTAAGGAGGAAGAATATGAAAAAAATTGAAGCTATAATTAAACCATTCAAACTTGATGATGTTAAAGAATCTCTCAACGAGATAGGCATACATGGAATGACAGTAACAGAAGTAAATGGTTATGGACGACAAAAAGGACACAAAGAGATATACAGAGGCGCTGAATATGTTGTTGACTTTATACCTAAAATAAAAATTGAAATAGTCATAAACAAAGAAAGAGTAGATGAAGTAATAGATACAATTTGTGAAGCTGCAAATACAGGAAAAATAGGTGACGGAAAAATCTTTGTCACATCCATAGAACAAGCAATAAGAGTCAGAACAGGTGAAAAAGGCACCGAAGCAATTTAACAAATATATTTTAAAAAGGAGAAAAGGGATGGAACCAAAGGAAGTTATTAAAATGGCAAAAGACAACAATGTAAGGGTTGTAGACATCAGGTATATGGATTTTCCCGGGACATGGCAGCATTTTACAGTGCCCCTGGGTGAATTCACTGAATCTGTCTTTGAAAACGGATTAGGATTTGATGGTTCAAGCATGAGAGCATGGCAGGAAATCAACAATAGTGATATGATTGTTATTCCCGATCCTGAAACTGCTAAAATCGATCCGTTTTTTGAAGTTCCCACCCTTGCAATAATAGGCAGTATCCACGACCCGATTACCCATGAATCATACAGCCGCGATCCAAGACATATTGCAAAAAAAACCGAGCAATACTTTAAAAGCACAGGCATTGGTGACACTATTTACATAGGTCCTGAGCCTGAATTTTTTATTTTTGACAGTATTAAATATGCTTCTGAAAGCAATCTTGCATTCTATGAAATTGATTCAGAAGAAGGCATCTGGAATTCAGGAGCAGACGAAATACCAAACCTGGGTTATAAAATACGGCACAAACAGGGCTATTTCCCCTTACCACCAGCTGATAAATTTCAGGACATGAGAACTGAAATGATGCTGACTCTTGAAGATCTCGGGATAGAAATGGAATGCCAGCACCATGAAGTTGCAACTGCAGGTCAGTCTGAAATTGATCTTCGTTTTGCAAGCCTTTTAAAAATGGGAGATCAACTTGCATGGTTTAAATATGTTCTTAAAAATGTAGCTGCAAAATATAATCGTACTGTAACATTTATGCCAAAACCATTATACAATGATAATGGAACCGGAATGCATACACATGTAAGTTTCTGGAAAGATGGGAACCCGATCTTTGCCGGCAGCAAATACGCAGGCATGTCTGATGACGCTCTTTTTGCCATTGGTGGAATCATGAAGCATTGCAAAGCATTGTGTGCCATAACAAATCCTACCACAAATTCTTATAAGCGTCTTGTCCCCGGGTTTGAGGCACCTATAAACCTTGCTTATTCAAGCCGAAACAGGAGCGCTGCAATAAGACTGCCAATGTATTCAGAATCACCAAAAGCAAAACGTATTGAATTTCGAACCCCGGACCCATCATGCAACGGATATATGGCATTTTCTGCCATTGCAATGGCAATGATTGACGGTGTCCAGAATAAAATTGATCCAGGCGACCCAATGGATAAAAACATCTATGATCTTCCTCCTGAAGAACTTGCAGAACTTGATTCTGCACCGGGATCTCTTGAAGAAGCTCTTAACGCACTTGAAGCTGATCACGATTTCCTTACCAAGGGAGATGTATTCACAAAAGATGCCATTGACCACTGGATAAATTACAAAAGAGTAAATGAAGTAACAGAGGTTAACAGCAGACCTCATCCCCATGAGTTCTATCTTTATTACGACATTTAATTAATCCTGAAAAGAATCAACCTGACAGGTCATTGGATAATTTTTATTCAATGACCTGTCTGCATTTCCTGGTTGACTATGACAGGATACAGATTATCAAAATTATCATATTGTCTTTCAGGGTATCAGATCGGGCAAAGTGAGGCTTGGACATGCTAACCTTAAAAATAATTTTTATAGTGAAAAAAAACCCAAAACAATGTAAACTAAATAATAAATTCAATTGCAGGAGTAAATATTTAAAATATGAAATACATTTTATTGTACTCATGCCTAATAATAACACTAATATTCCAAGCCACCAATGCTTTCCCAGATAATTTTAATACAAATTATATATTTTCAGATTTAAAAAAACAGCTTATAAAAGACGGCTTTAACAAAAAAAAAATAAATAAATTATATTCAAACAAGAATATTCATTTTGATTCCAAAGGTATATCCTTATTCTTTATCCATTCTGAATACAGCCTTGATTATGACCAATTTGTATCAAATACTGCTTTAAAAAATGCTTCGGTTTACATGAACAAATATAAAGATAATTTAAAAAAAGCTGAGGACCAATATGGAGTTGACAAAACAATAATTACAGCTATTTTGCTTGTTGAAACAAGATTTGGAAAATACCTTGGAAACAGACTTGTTCTTAACACTCTTTCTACTATGGCTGCACTCAATAATAATAAAATCAGGCAACATTTTTACAAATCCATACCAAAAAAGAAAAAAATTTCCAGGAAAAAATTTGAAAAAAAATCTCGGCGCAAAGCAAAATGGGCTTATATTGAGCTCAAGGCATTATTAAAATATTCAGCAAGGGAAAATCTTGATCTGTTTAAAATAAAGGGTTCCTATGCAGGAGCATTGGGGCTTTCACAATTTTTACCCAGCAATGCATTAAAACTTGCAAAGGATGGGAATAATGACGGCGAAATAAATCTTTTTCAGCACTCTGATGCCATATACAGCATAGCAAATTTTTTAAACCATTATGGATGGAATCCAGATATTTCAGGACAAAAAGCATACAAGGTTTTATACAAATATAATCATAGCAGACCATATGTGACCACACTTTTAAAAATATCCCATAGATTGAAAGGATTAAGTTATCTATGAGTACAAGTTCTATTATTATCTTAACCGGTATAGGTCTATGGTTACTTACTACCATAGCGCTTATTGATGTTATTACAAAAAACTTTAACTCTCTTAAAAATAAAGTCATATGGTTTATTATTGCCTTTATTCCCGGAATAGGATGGCTTATTTATCTTGTTTTCGGGTTCAAAAAAGGAGTTCGAAAAAAATTTGAAAATTAATAGGATGAAATCTCTTGGTCGGGGCGGCAGGATTTGAACCTGCGACATCCTGCTCCCAAAGCAGGCGCGCTACCAGACTGCGCTACGCCCCGAAAAAAAGATTAGTATAGTTATCATCTTTAGATCAGTATTTCAAGCTTTATTCACAAATCAGAAAAAAAATTCAATTAAAATCTTTGTTTTAAAAACTTTAAAAACTCTTTAGCTATTGGAGACAAGGTACGGCGCTTATGGGTTATCATGTAAAAACATCTATTTAAATTTAAATCATTAACCTTTAATGCCTTTAACCTGCCAGTGGTAATATCATCCTGAACCGCAATTGTCGAAAGAATTGACACCCCTGCCTTACTGATAATTCCCTGGATAATTGCAGCAGTACTGCCCATACGAGCAGCAATTTTCAAATTGGAAGGATCCAGTTTGACATTTTCCATGCTCTGCAATATTGATTTCCAGGTGCCTGATCCTTCTTCTCGCACAAGAAAAGGGTCTTCAAAAAGCATACAGCTATCGACCTCATCCCTGTCAGCCCATTTATGACTATATGGTACAATGAGTTTCATTTCATCATCAAGGAGTTTTTCCTGGAGAATTTTCCCATTCTTAGTCCTTGCACCTACTATGCCTATCTCAGCCTCGCCATCTTCAACCTTATTTATAATCTGGGCAGTATCTCCTGCAAGCACTGAAATATTAATGCCTGGAAATTGCCTGGAAAAAGGTCCTATTAATCTTGGGATTATGTAGCCTGCCGGGATTGTACTACCTCCAATTATCAAATCCCCTTTAACATTACCGAAAAATTCAAATACAGCAGATTCAGCTTCCTGTGTTATTTTCACAATTCTTTTTGCATATGAGTAGAGGATCTCGCCCGGTTTTGTAGGAACTACTTCTCGACCCAGCCTATCTAAAAGTTTACATTCAAAATAGTCTTCCAAATCCTTGATATGACTGCTAACAGTTGGTTGTGAAAGATGAATCGCTTTTGATGCTAACGAAAAACTTTTTTTTTCAACAACATTTTTAAATATTTTAAGCTGCCAGATATCCATATATTTTATTTATAATTTTTTGTTTTCAATTTCTCAAATTTTTCTTCGAGTTTTAATTTGACAGGGCTTGAGACCATGCTTGTTATATCCCCGCCAAATTGCGCTGCTTCTTTAATAATTGATGAACTTGTAAAAATCCATCTCAAACCTGTCATTAGAAAAACTGTCTGAACTTCTTTTGAAAGTCTTCTATTCATCAATGCCATCTGAAACTCATTTTCAAAATCAGATATTGCCCGCATCCCTCTTAAAACTGCTGTAGCTCCACGCATTTCAGCATACTCTACCAAAAGTCCATCAAAGGAATCAACTTCAATATAATCGCAGCCTTGAAAAGTTTCTTTTATCATTAGAATCCTTTCTTCTACTGAAAAAAGACCTTTTTTTGAAGGATTATGTAAAACCGCAACAATAATTTTATCAAAAATTTTATGACCCCGCTCTATAACATCAATATGTCCGTTTGTCAGAGGATCAAATGATCCGGGGTAGATCGCAACTCTTAATTTTTTTAATTTATTTCCCATGTTGATGTATTCCCTTCAAAATAATTATTAATTTTTTCTAAAAAAAGAAATCATTGTCCTGCCATAAGTTCTCCTGTCAAAAAGACCAAAACCGAGAATATCATCAAAATCATTGTCCCGGATTGAATGTTCAGCAATTAATATTGATTCATCTTTCACCATATCGGACAAATTTACATTCTTAAACATTTTTACAATAAAATCTTTATCATAGGGTGGATCCATGAATATTAAATCAAATTTTTGGTTAAAGATTGTCTTTTGTTTCTGTATGATGCATGCATCCATTAAAACAGTGTCTGCTTTGTTTTCAATGTTTAAAAGCTCAATATTTTTATTGATAATTGTTATTGCATATTTTGATTTATCAACAAAAATTGATTTTGCAGCTCCCCGGCTCAAAGCCTCAAGCCCAAGAGCTCCTGTTCCTGCAAAAAGGTCAAGGACAACAGCGTTATTAAGCTTTTGTGATAAAATACTGAAAAGTGCTTCACGTATTCTATCTGAAGTGGGTCTTATCTTCTTGCCTTTTATATCTATAAGTTTTCGACCTTTGTATTGTCCTGCAATAATTCTCATTTAATTATTAACAATCCCCGAAATATGGGCTCGGGATATCTTTCAGTTCAACAAGATCGCCTTTTACCATAATGGAAAGCCTTTCTATCAAATTTTTAAGTTCGCGTACATTACCCGGCCAATCATATTTATTAAAGGCCTCAATCACATCATCACTTATTTGTTTTTCCTGACCAGTAGTCTGGCTGGCAAATATCTTAAGAAATACATTTACAAGGTCAACTATATCTTCTTTTCTTTCTCTTAATGCCGGAACATGTATTGGAATAACATTAAGCCTGTAGAATAGATCTTCTCTGAAATTTCCTTTTTTTATCTCCAACTCAAGATCCTTATTAGTAGAAACAATTATTCTTACATTCATATGGATAACTCGTCCACCGCCAATGCGCTGAAATGTTTTTGATTCAATTGCCCTTAATATTTTTGCCTGGGTTTTAAGATTCATATCTCCGATTTCGTCTAAAAAAAGAGTCCCGCCTGATGCAAGTTCAAATTTACCTTTATTTCTTGCCGTGTCTTCTCCCATGGCACCTTTTTCATGACCAAACAATTCACTGTCAATATTTGCTTCAGGGATAGCTGCACAATTTACTATAATAATCGGTCCTTCAGGAGTTAAACTTAGTTGATGAATTGTTTTTGCAACAAGCTCCTTACCTGTTCCATTTTCTCCTGTAATCAAAATTGAAGCGTCTGTGGGGGCAGCTTCTGTTATCTCTCTATATAATTTTTTTACAGCAGGGCTTGAACCTGTAATTGAATTTTTTTCAATGGTTTTCTTTCTCAAATATTTATTTTCTTCTTCAAGACGTCTAAAATTCAATGCATTATTTATGGTCACAATTACACGATCAATTGAAAGTGGTTTTTCAAGAAAATCAAAAGCTCCTGATTTAGTAGCTTCGACAGCAGATTCAATAGACCCGTGCCCCGTAATTATTATCACAGGCAAACTCGGGTAAACTTTTTTGATCTCTTTTAATGTTTCAATACCATCCATTCCGGGCATCCAGATATCTAAAAGAACGATATCTGGAGATTCCATCTCTATTTTTTTTAATGCCTCATATCCATTAAAGGCATGGAGAACTTCAAAACCATCATCAGAAAGTATTCCTTCTAAGGATTCAATGATTTTTTCTTCATCGTCTACTATTAAAACTGCCGGGTACATTTTATCTCCTAATTATTAAAATCATAGTGCATACTATAAATATAAAAATTCTAATATATTATACAGGAAGTTCAATTATAAACTTAGCTCCTTTAGGCTTATTATCCTGCACTCTTATGGAACCATGGTGGTCTGTAACAATGGAATTTACAATTGCAAGCCCAAGTCCCATGCCTGACGTTTTTGTCGAAAAATAGGGCTCAAAAAGCCTTATTTTCTCACTGTCTGCAATACCTTTCCCATTATCAGCTATTTCCACGGTTACAATCTTTAACATCTTTTCAAATAAAATATTAACCTGAATAATACCATTACTATTGATTGCTGATACAGCATTGTCAAAAAGGTTAATAAAGGCTTGTTTCATATGCTGGGCATCAAGATTTAAAACAGGTAAATCCTTTGCAAAATCAGCCTGTATTTTAACATTTTCCAGCCCGTCTCTATAAAGCGCAATTGTTTCATTTACTATTATATCAATTTTACATGGTTGCAAATCAACTTCAGGAAACTTGGCAAAAGTTGAAAATTGGTTAACAAGATTCCTTATGTGTTCCACTTGCTCTGTTATTGTATTGGTGCAGGTATCAAAGATATCCTCACTGATCTGCTTTGAATATTTACGTTTCAGGCGCTGGGCAGAAAGATTAATCGGGGTTAAAGGATTTTTCACTTCATGAGCTATTCTTCTGGCTACTTCACGCCATGCTGCCACACGTTGAGCTTTTTCTATTTCTGTCAAATCATCAAACACCATTACAGCGCCGATATTCAGACCTGTATCATCTCTCAGACTATTATAATGCATGGAAAAATATCTTGGGGCCCCATTGATTGCCACAGACAAAGGGAAAACCAATTTATCCGAGCTAGGGCTGATCTGATTTAAAATCTTTTGTGCAATATCCCAATACTCCCCTTTTAAAAAATCTTTCCAATGTTTACCTAAGACAGTTTCACTTTTCATACTGAGCATGGTCTCAGCAGCCTTATTTAAGGTTAAAATCTTGCCGTCATTGTCAAGGGTTATAACTCCTGCTGATACATTCTCAAGAACTATTTCCATATAACGCCTGCTCTTTTCAAGCTCTATATTCTGATTAATCATCAGCTTTTCCGAATGGGCAAGTTTTTTTCTTCCGGTGGCAAGCTCTTTGGTCATTTTATTAAAAGAAGAAATAAGAGTACCTATTTCATCATCTGTTTCAAAATCTATCGTATAATCAAGATCTCCTTCAATTATTCTCTGGGTTCCTTCTGCAAATTGACTTATAGGTGTAGTTATTGATTCTGCAATGTGGAATCCAAACCATATTGCACAAAAGATTACAAGCAGGGCAACAATGGAAAGAGCAATATAGTTGGTGATCTGAACTGGTTTTTTAGCCATTTTTAATTGCTGATATTCCTCAAACCCCGATGCAATTAAAGCAAGATCAGATGCAAGATCTTTTGGAGCTAGTGAAGACACCACAATAAAAGCCTTAGCCTCTTTCGCCCCCACATTAAAAGGGATAGTGGCAATTGTTTTCACAAACTCACCGGCATTTGTTGTCTGGGTAATTGTTTTCACAGTCTCGCCTTTAGCAATGGTTATAAGCTCATCGCTTGTAAGCAATTCAAGAAAATCTGCCTGAAGTTTACTTTCTATGGAAAAAGTAAGGCGTTTTGCTCCTAAAGTATATATCTCAATGGCATCACGATCAAATGCTCTTTGAACGATCTGAACATACCTCGCAAGTTTTTTTTGATTTGCCTTTATTAAAAGTTTTCTTGAATCAATCTGGTAAGCAGCTCTTTCTGCAAAAAACAAATTCTTTTCTTCCACAAATTCATATAATTTCTGTCCAACAGACAAAGAACTGTTCAAGGTTTTTTCCACAGGAGCGTTAAACCAGAAAGCAATACTTGCTGAAATAAAATGTATGGAAAAAAAGAAAAGCACAATGGTGGGCAAAAGAGAAAGAGTAATAAAAGCTATTGTTAATCTGGTTTTAAGTTTTGAGCCTAGGATTTTGCTTTTTTTTTCATAATAAAGTTTTGCAAGGTTTCTAAAAACAAGCAAAAGAAGTGTAAGAAGCAGCAACAAGTTAATATTAATAAGTGTAAACATTAATATTGTATTGGATACCGGAATATCAGAGCCAAAGTCTGTTATCCTCATTTCAATAAAAGTAAAAACTGCAACCAGCAAAATAATTACGACAATTATAAAGCCCTGCTTTTTCATGCCCTGTTTTTCATTTTTCTCATTATTCATGCTGATTTCTTATAAAAATTAAATACTTTTAATATATAAATTTTGTTACATGCTTATCAGTTTCAAAATTCCAGAAAGATACAAAAAAGAAAATATAGTGGAGATATAAAGGAAGAGTGACTTTATCCAAATCAGCTTTAAGTTCAAGTTCATATTGTTTGCCTTTTACAAGGTTTGCAATATTTGTAATCGTTAGGTTATCTATCTCGGTCATAAGTTTTTTTGCTTCTTTAAAAGAATTTGTAACAACTGGTTTTTCATGTTTCCATGACCGATAAACACTAAACTCTTTTTTTAAAATATTATACTTAAGGGTTGATGTCATTTTATAATCTGAAATCTCAGTATCAAAAAAGCTGTTCTTTTTCTGGTCTAATTTAACGGAAAACGAAAAAGAAGCCGGCACTCCTTTAAGTACGGCCTGGCTGATTTCATCTGTAAATGCATTTTCCACCTTAAAGTAAACAATGAGATCATCTCGTGTATTTGTTAACTGCACATTGGAAATCACAGCTTTCTGGGATGCAAACAAATTCACGCAAAAAGTAAAATTTACAATCAATACAAAACTTATAACAAGAGTGCGTTTCTTTAATAAAGCTCTCATAAATTAGTTGCTCAATCTTTTTTTACAGGGCAGGTTTCCCACTTGTCTTTTTCATCTAAAAATTTTTTTATAAATAGATGATTTAAAGCATGTCCTGACTTATAGGTCTTTATATGACCCATTATAGGCATACCCAAAAGAGAAAAATCACCAAGGCTGTCTAATAATTTGTGGCGTACGACCTCATCTTCATATCTGAGACCATCTTGATTCAAAATTTTATCATTGTCTATAATTATAGCATTATCTAAAGAGCCACCCTTGCCCAGGCCAAATTTTTTTAAGTATTCAATATCTCGTATAAATCCAAATGTCCTGGCACAGCTTATTTCCTCTGTAAAATTATCAACATCAGGGTCAAAAGAAAACTCCTGTTTCCCAATTAAAGGATGATCAAAATCAACAATACAGGTAATTTTTCTGGTCTTTTCAGGGTAGGCAACAACGAATTTATCATCTTCTAAAATCTTGATAGGTTCTTTAACTACAAAAAAATGTTTAGGTGCTTTTTGCTCTTCTATCCCTGCCTCTAAAAAACTTAATGCAAATTCTCTTGAGCTGCCGTCCATTACAGGCACTTCATAATCATTAATTTCAATTAACGCATTATCAATACCAAGACCTGCAAAAGTTGCCATTAAATGTTCTATGGTTGAGACGATTGCTCCATTCATGCCTATCACAGTTGCAAGGCTTGTATCAACAACAAGTTTAAAAAGTGCCTGGATATCATATAAGCCGGGCAGATCTGTTCTCCTAAACACAATACCATGGTTAACAGGAGCAGGTTTAACTTTGATAATTGCCTCTTTGCCGGAATGAACCCCAATCCCACTGCATATCACTTCTTTTACAAGAGTTTTCTGTAGATAATATTGTTCATTATTTATTTCAGTTCCGATTCTTTTCTCCCATTGTATTTATTTTATCAATAATATATATATCGACTTTTATATATCTGATTTTCATGATGAAATCAAAGTAAAAAAGATTTCTTTGAAAGGAGTTAATCATGCTTGCAAGGATATACAGCAGTGCACTCTCTGGAATCAACGCATACATAATTGAAGTTGAAGTCGATATCTCGTTTGGGCTGCCTGGTTTTAATATTGTAGGTCTGCCTGAAACATCTGTCAAAGAAAGCAAAGAAAGGGTAAAAGCTGCCATAAAAAATTCAGGATATTCATTCCCTCCTGATAAAGTAATAATCAATCTTGCTCCGGCTGATATCAGAAAAGAAAGCACAGGACTTGACCTGCCTGTGGCAATAGGTATCCTTGCAGCATCAAAGATAGTACCGGAAAATACACTCACAGACTATATGATAGCAGGAGAACTCAGCCTTGACGGTAGAGTAAAGCCTGTCAAAGGTATATTGCCCATTGCAATTTCTGCAAAAAAGAAAAAATTTAAAGGCATTATCGTACCCTTTGACAATAAACTCGAAGGTTCCATGGTTGAGGGTATTAATATTATAGGAGTTAAACATTTAAATGAAGTTGTAAATTTTTTTTTAGGTCTGGTGAATATAGAGCCTGAACAAAACCAATATCTGGAAAAATTCCAGGCAGATACCAGGCAAAGTAAAATTGATTATTCTGATGTCCGGGGTCAGCAGCATGCAAAGCGTGCTCTTGAGATTGCAGCAGCAGGCAGCCATAATATTTTGATGACAGGTCCTCCCGGATCAGGAAAAAGCATGCTGGCGAACCGCCTTGTAACCATTCTACCCTCTTTGACCTTTGAAGAAGCCCTGGAAACCACTCAGATATATTCCATTGCAGGTATTATTGATAAAGATATGCCAATTATCACACAAAGACCTTTTAGATCGCCCCATCATACTATTTCAGATGCAGGACTTGCAGGAGGAGGAGCACGCCCTGAGCCAGGCGAGGCAAGCCTTGCTCACAACGGTGTATTATTTTTAGATGAACTCCCTGAATTTAAAAAAAATGTTCTAAACGTACTAAGGCAGCCGCTTGAAAACGGTTTTGTCACCATAGTACGAGCAAGGTCAAGAACAAGTTTTCCTTCAAAGTTCATGCTTGTAGCTGCCATGAATCCTTGCCCCTGCGGTTATTTAACCGACCCAAACGGGAAATGCGTCTGCACTCCTGCACAAATTCAAAGGTATCAATCCAAAATTTCAGGTCCTTTATTAGATAGAATAGATATTCACATAGAAGTTCCGCCAGTGCCCTATAAAGAACTTGCGACTCAAAACCCTTGTTCAGAATCATCTTTTGATATTAAGCAAAGGGTTGAGGCTGCAAGAAAAATTCAAAGGGCAAGATTGAAAAAAGACAAACTATTTTGTAATTCTGCCATGGATTCAAACCATATAAAAAAATATTGTATTCTTGATAATGACTCGGAAATTTTAATTGAAAAAGCAGTCAATACTTTTGGACTCTCGGCAAGAGCCTATGCAAGGATTAAAAAGCTCAGCCGTACAATTGCAGACCTTGATAATTCCCGAAATATTCAATCAGTTCATCTGGCAGAAGCTATTCAATATAGAAGTTTTAAATAAAACAACAAACTCATCTCCGTAGGAACGCCATTATAATGAGTAGAATAAAGGCTCCTGTTATGGCTGCAATCAAATCATCAAAGGAAAGAACTATTTTACCAAAACCCAGCCTGATATTGAATAAATCAAAAAGAAAACCACCGATTACTGCACCGATCAACCCAATTATTAAATTTGGGAAAAACCCAAAACCTTTTTTTTTGCCTTTAAACAGCAATCCTACAATAAAACCTGCAAGACCGCCAATAATAAGCCAAACAATAATTTGATCTGTTGTAAAACTGATATTCATAATTTTTCTCCTAATATCAAAACCAATATATTTATCTGATTTCCTGCTTTAATGTATTTATAAGCTGTTGAATAAAACTTTTAGCATCTTCAACAATAACATAGTCTGATATATCGTTTATCAAAGCTTTCTCGTCATTATTAACAGAGACTATGATCTCAGATTCGACAATGGATGAAGTATGCTGTATCTGACCTGATATTCCCAAAGCAATATAGAGTTCAGGTTTAACTGTTTTACCAGTCTGCCCGATCATTCTTTCTTCACTACACCAATTTTTAAAAACAGGGACTCTGGTTGCTCCCACCTCACCCTTTAACAAGCCTGCAAGCTCATGGAGCAAAGTAAAAGTTTTTTTATCTTTAAGTCCACGCCCCCCTGCAACAATCAAAGGAGCACTCTCCAACGGGACACATTTTTTATCCCACCTTGTGGGAGGATCAAGATTTTCTATCCTGATTGTCTCCATATCATAATCAAATAAAATCTCTATTTTTACGGATCTGTCATATTTTTGTTTATCATTTGAGCTGTTAAACTCATATTTACTAAAAACTCCAGGCTGGACAGTTGCCATCTGGGGCATGGTATAAGGTGAAATAATTGTTGCAATCACATTGCCTGAAAAAGCAGGACGTTTCATCATAAGCAGAGATCTATTATATTCTTCCATATATTCTATATCAAGATCAGTGCAATGGGAAGTGCATCCAGTTGCAAACCTCTGTGCCAGTCTTGGTGTCAGATCTTTTCCTGCCTCGGTAAATATCGAAAGAAAAGCAAAGGGCTTATATTGATTTATAAGTTCAGTCACCATATCAGGAAAAATCTGACTGTCATAATGTTTAAGGTTTTTATGACTGCAATAAAAAATTATATCAGGATAAAAAGGCTCTATCTTTGATAAATATTTTTCAACATTTTCCCCAAACACAACAGCATATAATTTTTGATCTATCTTGTCTGCAAGCAAGCGGGCTTTAGACAAAAGTTCCAAAGATCCTTCAAGAACCTGCTCGTGATCCTGTATTTCAACAAATACCATTATGCCTTGGTATTCTTTGATCTTTGTGAGTTCTATCATACATTGTCCCTTTTAATATTTCAGGATATTTTGTTTTTTCAATATTCCAATAAACTTGTCAACTTTTTCATCAAGACTGCCTTTAATTTTTTCATATTTTCTTTTATGAGTAAAAGATTCGGTCTTGATCACTATGCTTGGAGAACCTCTAAGTCCATATTCTTTTTCTGATCCACCAAGGTCTTCTAAATTAAAAACAACAATCTCTTTGTCAAAACAAAAATTTATATCGGCAAACTTAGGAAACCTTACTTTATTTGTTTCTTTGTCAGAAGCTAAAAGCACTGGAAGGTCAACTTTAATTTTCTGATATTCATGACCATATAATCTTTTTATAATTGCATGGTTATCAAGAATTTTCATAGCATTAATCTGGGTAATAAGAGGAATATTTAAAAATTCAGCAATCTGATACCCGACATGGGAGGTATTCCCGTCTATAGCAGTCACACCTGTCAAAATAAGATCAAATCTGCCAAGTTTTTTAATGGCTTTTGAAAGAGTAAAACTAGTGGCATAGGTATCTGCACCTTTGAATCGTTCATCGCTTAAAAGCACACATTTATCAGCGCCCATTGCATAGGCTTCATACAAAACATCTTCAGCACTGTCAGGTCCCATGGTAAGAACAATAACAAAACCCTGGTATCGGTCTTTTAAATCAAGAGCAAATTCAAGGGCATGAAGATCATCGGGATTTATTATATTTACTGCTTCTTTTCGTTGTAGAAGACCAGTATGTTTATCAATTTTAACATTACTCGTTTCAGGCACCTGCTTTATACAGACAATCATATTTAACATAATTTAAATCTCTAATATTTTTCAATAAATTCGTTAAGAATATTATTTCCAATAATAAGTTTCATAATCTCGCTTGTGCCTTCATATATTTCAGTAATTTTTGCATCTCTGAAATATCTCTCCACAGGCAATTCTTTTACATAACCATACCCGCCAAAAATCTGTAATGCTTCCGTACATGCCCGCATTGCAACAGCTGGAACATAGGCTTTACACATGGCTGACTCCAGTGAGAAAGATTTATTGGCATCTTTTAAAAAACAGGCTTTATATATGAGCAATCTTGATGCTTCAAGCTCTATTTTCATCTCTGCAAGTTTAAAAGAAACAGCCTGGAATTTACCAATGGGTTTATTAAATTGTTTTCTCTCCGATGCATATTTTGCAGCTGCTTCGTAGGCAGCCATTCCAATACCCAATGCCTGGGATGCAATACCTATTCGCCCCATATCCAATGCCTGCATTGCCATGGAAAAACCTTTCAAACTCTTGCCGAGCAGATTTTCCTCTGGAACTCTAACATCATGGAATGATAGCTCAGAAACCATATTCCCACGCATACCCATAAGATTTTCAATTTTACCGGTTTCAAACCCGGGCATGGATTTATCCATAATAAAAACAACCATCTGTTTTTGTCCTGGTTTTGCCTCATATTGAGCTCCCACAAGAAAGACTTCACCATTCCCGCCATTGGTTACAAAAGCTTTTTGACCATTAATAATAAAACTATTACCATCTTTAACAGCACAGGTTCTGATGCTTGCTGCATCGGAACCTGCCTGGGGTTCTGTAATGGTAAACCCGCCGATTTTTCTACCGTTTGCAAGATCAGAAGCATAACGATCAATCTGGTCCTTTGTACCGAATTTTAAAACAGGTGCAAGACAAACTGAGTTATGTACAGTGACACCAAGACCTGTGGAAGCGCAAACACGTGATATTTCTTCAATAATAATACTATAACTTATTGTATCAAGACCTGCTCCTCCCAATTCAACCGGTGCCTGAATGCCCCAGATATTTAATCTGCCCATAAGTTTAACAACTTCTGCGGGTAAAGGTCTTGATTCTCTATCAAGGATATGATCCCATTCTCCAAGAACTTTTCTGGCAAATTTCCGGATATTTTTTTGTACCATCAATTGTTTTCTGGTAAACTCAAAATTCATAATTAAAACTTTCTAAAATAATTCCACCCGATTTCTTCCATTATGTTTTGCCCTGTAAAGAGCTTTATCTGACTGGTTTATCATTGCTCGAGGGGTATCTGTCCTGTTATTAGTAGCCAGCCCGACACTGATTGTAATGCAGATATTGATATCCTCATATTGAAATCTAATATTTTTTACTTGTTTCCTTATTTTTTCAGCTGTGGAAGACGCCTCGTACTGATCAGTATCAGGGAGTATGATTACAAATTCATCTCCGCCATATCGGCAGACAACATCACTTTTTCTAACGCTTGCACAAAGTATATCAGACAAATCCGATAACACTTTATCACCTGCCTGATGCCCATATTGATCATTAATAGTTTTAAAATAATCAATATCAACAATAAGAAGAGAAAAATTCCGCTTATATCGATGGGCTCTTTCAAACTCTATTCCCAATGCTTCCATAAAATAGCGATGGTTATACAATCCGGTCAGACCATCTTTTATTGAGTTCTCGGCAATTTTCTTATGAACAAGCTCAAGCTCTTTTCTCAACCTTGCTTTTTCTATGCTATTATTAATTGACCTGATAACCGAGTTTGCATCCAGTTCAGATTTTGGAAAATAATCATAAGCACCTGCTTTGATCAACTGGGATGCTATTTTCTCATTGCCATAACCTGTAACAACGATAACAGGGATTTCAATACCTGCTGCCCCACATTGTTCCATAAAATCAAAGGCTGTGCCTGATTTCAAAATATAATCAAGAAAAATAATATCAATATGTGATTTTTTCTCTTTAATCACTTTAAATGCCTGCTGAATAGTTTTCACATGCTGAATATCAATTTCATGATTCAATGTGAAAAGCTTTTTAAACCGATTAAAGTCCCTTTTACTATCTTCAACATATAAAATATTTGTAGACTGATGAATATCAATCATTTTGGTACTTGCATCATGGGTTATTATGCGATCATGCTTTAAATTTTGAATTTTTTTTGCAACCTGAGCAATACGCCTACCTGATTCTTTTATTTTCCCAACATATTCTGAGATATCCTCACCATCTTCCAATACCATTTCCATAAGTTCCACATTGCCAATAAGCACCTGAATTGGCTGACTCAACTCATGGGCAGTAGCACCTGCCATTTGCAAGAGCACCTTAAGTCTTTCTTCTTCAATGAGTTTTTCCTGCTGCTCAAGTATTTTCATATTAACTATTTCTATTTGCTCAATACTTGCCTGCAACTTTAAATTAATATTCTCCACCTCTTTTTTTGAATGAAAAAAATCCAAAAAAACCTTTACTTTACTCTGAAAAATTTGATGATCTATTGGTCGAAAGATATAATCGACACAACCTAATTCATAGCCTTTAGCAATGAGCTTTGTATCTCTGTTCTCACCTGATATAAATACAACAGGGGTGAATTTTATTCTCCCGTTATCTCTGATAATCCTGGCAGATTCAAACCCATCTAACCCAGTCATATCAAGGTCGATCAATATAAGGGCAAACTCATGTTCAAGTGTAAGAGACACAACATCATCTTGGGAATATGCATCAATTATTTCAGCTTCAATATCCTTAAGCAGGTCTGCAATGGCAAGGATGTTCGCCTTTTTATCATTTATAACTAATATTTTTATTGTATTGTCATCTATCGGTTTAATCATCCATCCACACTTTATTACATTTTATAAATTTCTATTTATTACATATATAAATAAAAATGTGACCATTTTTTTTAAAAAAATTATTAATAGAATAATAAAATATTAAATGAATTGTTAGCAGAATAGGGCTGAGACAATCAGCTTAATACCTTTTACTGACAAATTTCACAATTTTCGAATTCTTAAAATTCTTAAGCTGTGTTGCAATATCATGTTCCTGCTTAATCTTAAGAATATAAAGCCCTGTCTCTGTAGGTCCATTAATAATAGTTGCTCCGGAACCTGTCAATAATTCTCTGATTTCTTTTTGCAAGGCATTGTCTTTAAAAATAATATTTATTTCAATACTTTTATCTGTTGCTGTATTTATACTCAAGGTATTAAAACTATTGATATTTGGACCATTGGTAGTAAAAAAAAGAAACAGGATCACTGCAAACTGGGCACCTGCAAGAGCCCAACCCAATTTTGGAACAATTATATTCCCACGAAAAAACTCAATTATACGTGATAATAAAAATTTCCTGCTCTCTTTATTCTGTTTATTTTCTTCTATATGTATTTGATCCATTATTCTTGAAAACGAGTTAGAAGGTGGAAGAGGCAAATTTTCAGACAATTCATGATAGCTTTGTCTGATTTCATCTTCAAATACGTCATTAAAGGTATCTATATCAGAATTATTAATATCATCGTTTAATTGATTATTCATATGATCACCCCATGCACTCTTATCTATTCATTTTCATAAGCTTTTCTTTAAGAGCTGCCTTTGCATAATACACTCTTGTTTTAACCGTATTTTCAGGAATCTCCAGTAAACTTGCAATTTCAGAATAATTAAATTCATGAAAAAAAACCAAATCAAGAATTTCTCTGTGTTTTTCTGAAACCTTCATTAAAGCCTCCTGAATATATTGTTTTCTTTCAAATTTATCATAATCTACAGAGGAATTCTCATCTTTTACTGGTTTATAAATACTTGTTGTTTCTCTGTATTTTTTCCGCAACTCATTTAAAGCAAGGTTTCTGGCTATCCCGAATATCCATGTTGTTACCTTTGATTTACCCTGGAATCTTTCAGCATTTTTCCAGACTATGGTATATACTTCTATATGGATATCTTCTGCGCTCTCCCTGTTCTGAAGCCATCTATATAAATATAGAAATAATTTATTTGAAGTTAACTCATAAAGCTTTTCAAAGGCTTTTTTATCTTTTTTAACAACTTTTTTTAAAAGCCTGGTTTCTTCAGCTTCAGTTTTTTTTGCCTTATTTGGCTCTCTATTCATCTAAGTAACATCAACCTTACAAAAAGTTCATTACTTTATATATTTAATGGTTCTCCTGGGTTACTATATTTTTTGACCTTAAATAATTATTTATCCATTTATTCATATCACCATCAAAGGTTTTAATATTCTTTGTAATATAATCTTTATTTTTTTCATAACTAAGTGCTAATAATCCTGAGACTACTGCGCCTGACAAGGATGTGCCACTTAAAAAATTATGTTTATTATCAGGAATCGTTGAAAAGAGATTATTACAGGGAAGATAAAAATCAGATTGGTCTGCAACTTCTTTATTTGGAAAAAAATTACCCTGATCCGTTATACCTGCAACAGAAATAACATTCGGGTGTGATGCAGGAAAACAAAGCCTGGTTATTGCAGTATTATTCCCTGCAGGTGCTACAAATATAATCCCCTGTTTAGAACCTGAATCAATTAATTTTGATATGAGTTGATCTTTAATATTTGTCCCAAGACTCATATTTATAATCTGAACCTTATTCTGGATCGCAAGGTCTAAAGCCTTTGAAATAGATGCAGAATAGCATTCACCTCGGGGCTGAGTTTTTGAAATCTGTTTACAAGCTCTTATTGCAAAAATCATGGACTCAGGCGCATACCCATCAATCCCAAAATCATTCCTTCTTGCTCCTATTAAACCTGCAACGGCAGTCCCGTGGATTTCAGATTTATATTTTTCATGGGTAAAGCAATTTGCATGGGAAAAAATTGCACTTTTTAAATCTTTATGGTTAAGGTCCACACCAGTATCAATAATTCCTATTGTAACTCCCTTTCCCTTAAAAGGGATATCAGATCCTAACTTGATAATTTTTCTTATACTCTGAAACTCATTCAAAGGCTCATCGGTTTTCCCTGACATTGTTGAAAATATATAATTAGGCTGAACTGCTAAAGCACCTTTATATTTTTTTAATTCATTGATAATGCCTAATATTTCTTTGTCAGTAAAAAATTTTGTAACCTTTATTCCAAGCGTTTTAATAAAATATGTCTCAAGGATTTCAAAACCATATTTTGTTTTCACCTTCTGAATAACTCTATCACCACGCTCTGTTGCTTTAGTCATAAAAAGGATCTGACCCGGCAGAAACACAGTTTTTTGATTAAAAAAGAAAGCTGACGGCATACTTTCTGCTGTAATATTATTCTGATCATCAAACCCAACAACATTCCAGAGGTACTCTTCTCCTGGATGCATATGCATATTTATGGCACTCAATTGCAGCTTATACCTGCCATGTACTGTATATGCCGAAAAGATACGCTGTTTTTTTGATTTTGAAAAAATACTTAAAAGATATAGGGGGCTTTTTTTAACAGGCTTCCATTTAAATATCAAAGAATCATATGCAATAGTTTCGCCTTCAGAGGGGTGAATCAAAGAGATTATAACAGATTTATCATATTTTCTATCTGAAGTTACAAAATAAACCCCATGGGGAAAATCTATAGGCATTTCAGGGCTTGTAATAATAAAACGTACCTTATGAGTTCCAAAATGGTAAGTGGGAATGGGCGGAATACCAGGGTACTTTAAGGTTATGGAAGGTCCTCTGGAAAGATGCTTGAAAACATGGGCATGTCTCCTGCCATCAATTTCCCAATATCCTTTAAAATAACCTGATCCTGAATAGTCAATCTTGACAAACAGATCTGGTGCTTTTTGATTCATGTTCAAGGTGATTTCCGGTCTGTTATTTTCAAAATACAGTCTGATACGACTTATATCAAGCATGCCTACCTGCTGAATCATGGTACCTGGGTTAGGAGCTATGATGGTTGATGGAGCTGTGATAACTGCCCTTGCTTTTACAAGATAATTACCCTGGTTTGAAAAAACATGATCAGAGTTTATATTGATTATGTTAAACTGACCAATCTCCTGATTATATACCTGTACTTCGCTGGTTCCATCGCCATAATTAATAAATACTTGTAAAGTTGCAGGACTTCCAGTGCCATTTAAACTGACCTGGACCACAGTTAAAAAAGATACGCTATGACCTGCTTTTGCAAAACTTTGATTTGATGTAATTGTAATAGCACCTGCAAACTCATTAGTACAAATTATCAATATACATATTATCAATGGAATATATATCTTTTTACTTAAATATTTTAATATTTTCATAGTTCACCTCCTTAAAAGGACAGTTCAAAATCCCCTGATAATGTAACATAGACTATAGTCTCTTCTGTGTCAGTTTTCTGTATTCTATCTTTTGTTTTTGAATAATTAGTACAAAGACTTGCTCTGGGAGAAAAGATACCCCAGAATCTGCCGGGATGTTCATATGTGAATTGTAATTCATTGGCAATACAATCCTGATCAATTGTATTATCACTTGAATTTGTATATGAAATCGTGCCGGTATTATTAATAGAAAAATTTTTTATGACCGCAAGAGCTATAGTGAGGCTATATGTATCAGTGTCCGTGTATACATTTGTTAAATACTCTTTATATCTATTAAAGCCAATTCCCGGCTGAATTGAAAATATCTCTTTAGAATATGAACCTGAAAGATTAAGGCAAAGATTACTGGAATCATTATTCTCTGTAGTCTTATCATTGGTTTTGGAATAAGAAGGGGTAAAAGAAAGGCTGAAACTATCTTTTGTGTAGGAAAGATTTGAAGAATATGTATCTGTATAATTATCAATAATAGAATCATGATTTTTTACTATATTATGGGTCCAGGAAAATGTCATGGGCACACTTTCAAAAGCATTTAATCCATAATCAAATATATAATCCGTATACTCTGTCTGCCCCCTTACAGAATCTTTTTTATCAATATCATCATTGTGCTTTGCATAGGAAAGTCCAAGCATATGTTTCTCAAAATTCAAACTGGTTCTTAATGTATAGCCTTTCCAATCACTCCTTATTGTATTATTCCCGGGCACCTGATAATTACGCCCTGTATATTCATACTCTGCACTATAAATAAATTTTTTAATGTTTCCTTCTGCTTGTAAAAAATATGCTTTATCAGATTTAGACTTAAGACTGTCTGACAGATCACCATCATAATTTGATTTATCATATTCAAAGGTTGTTGCAAATTTCTGATTAAAAAAATCTGTTTTGACAACTATTCCCTTTACATGACCTTTTGTACCTCCTGTTTTATTCCAGGTTCCAAAAGTATCGTCATCAGCCCGGGTGCCGCCGGTTATATAAATGGCTTTAATAGTTGTTTTCTTATCAAGCAAGTCAAGGCTGCTGGATATACCAATGATGTGATTATCATTATCAAGTCTTAATCCGTAATTACCATCAGACCCATAAATCTGATCGCTTCTAACAACAAACCCGGACAGACCTGCTTTGCCATAGCTGGCAACAAGGTTTCCACCTCTTCTGGAAAGGTTGTTAACAGTATTTCTGGATTCATTAATCAAGAGATCACCAACTGAGGTTCCAAGCATATATTTATCTTTTTCATACTTTCCTGTAAAAAGGAAATCAACCAGTTCAAAGGGATCACCCAAAGGTTCTTCCACTGAATCCTCCTGATCATGATATCGTCCATTGGCTTTAAAATTAAAAGACAATGGACCCCGGGACAGCAAATTTTCAGTGCTCAAATTTGCTTCTGCCTGCCAGGTCAACATTTTTTTTGTCTTTGCATCCTGATATTTTTTAAGAACCCTTGTATATCCACCAGACACTTTATTTCTTGAATAAGCTGTTTCAAAGAATTTTGAATGGCGCGATACAAATTGGAATTGTTCCACAATCTGTTCGCCATTTTCATCATTAAAAGATACCATGAGCTGATGATTTCCTGGCGGCACAACCTGAACAGGGCGAAATCTAAATTTATTCCCATCCAATTTTACAAGGGTACTGATATCTGTCATGTCAAACTCAATATATAATGATTCTTTAGCAAAGGGTATCTTAATAATACATTCAATCAAAGGCTTTTTAGAAATTACCATCCCGTTATTTTCAGGCGCAAGCATTTGCACGGTCTTAGCTTGTATCGCCCCATCAAGATTATTATTTTCCTCGGCTATAGCAGTAGAATTAAATACAAAAAAAACAAATAAACCGATTTGAAATAAAGCGCATACCCTGCTTTGATGTAATAATTTTTTGCTTAGATTTGCCATTAATCAAAATTCCTTATTATATGAGAATTGATCTTAAACATATTAAATTAAATCAATAATATATTACAAGTTTGTATCTTCCCAACAAAAAAATGTCAAATTTTTCATTAACAAAATTTCTAATATAATTTAAGTAGGTTGATAAAGGCAAAAGGTTCAAAAATATAAATTTATAATTGCGACCCTGCTTTTATCATAAGATAATTATTAATAAGTGCCGAAGGGAGTTGATCAGCAAGTAAATCAAGGGCAATGATTCCCTGATGATTTAAAAATTTATGGTTATGTTTACGATCTTCAAGATATGCGCTGACAACCTGGAATCGTAATGCTGTCTTATAATCTATGATCGCCTTTTGCATTGTATTGTCCAGAATATCTTCACGCAGATCTGCCAATATTGTAAGATGCTGTTTTTTAAGCATATGCAGAGCTTTTATAAGGTCTTCATGGTCTTCATTGCGTGTATTGGTAATAAGCACAATCAAAGCACGCCGCCTCTGAAGAGCAAGTAATTTTTCAGCAGCCTCAAGATAATCAGCCGCATTCACAGAGGAATGGATATCATATACCTGATGTAAGATATCCCTTACAATTTTACCGCCTTTTTTAGGAGGATACCATTTATTATTTCCACCAAAAGTCATAAATCCCACGGCATCATCCTGACGGGATGCAACATAGGACAAAAGAAGCATTGCATTCAATGCCTGATCAAGATGCGATTGCCTGCCATCTGTGTGGCGCATATGCCTTCCACAGTCTATAAGAAAAATTAGCTGCTGATCTCTTTCGTCCTGGTATTCTTTTGAGATAAGCTTTAAATACCTTGAGGTCGCGTTCCAGTCAATCTTACGGAAACTATCACCGGAACGATACTCTCTGAGCTGATGAAAGTCATTACCCTGCCCCCGTCTTTGTTTCTGCTTTATACCGATTTGACTCAATCGATTATCGCTTGCAAGAAGCATATATTTCTTTATTTCCCTGAAATTTGGAAACACTTTAACCTTGTCTTCATGCTTGATAAAATATTTTTTCCACCAAAATCCTAACCGGGATAGAATAATCAGATCAACTCCTTTAAAAATCATATCTCCACGTCTATTTGGCAACAGATCATAGCTTGTGACAAATTTATTGTTTAAAGGCAGAATACTCTTTAAAGGGAAAGCATCTGTTGTAGAATGATCAGGATAATGGTCATGAATTATAACAGAAATATCAAAATTATTACGATTTTCAAATTCTAAAATTACTTTGGATAAAACTCCCACAGAAATACTTTGTTTCACTTTGCGTTTAAATTTAATATCCATGTCTTGTTTTACAAGGAAAAAATCAAATAATAATAAACCACACCCAAGGGCTGCACCAATCTTCCATATCAGAAAAAATCCAGAGACAAAAGGCAGGACAAGGGCTGTCAAGGTGATAATTAATAAAAATATTAATGCATTACCAGATGGTCTCATGTTCTTGGGGCATCCACATTTTTTAAAATATCATTTAAAATATCATCGGGTTTATATCCTTCGATTTCAAGATCTGTGGTCAATTTTATTCTATGTCTAAGTACTGATAATGCTACCTCTTTCACATCATCAGGGGTTACAAAAATATTTTGGTTGATCAAGGCATTTGCCCTGGCTGCTCTTAAAAGAGATATGCTGCCTCTGGGACCTGCCCCTATTTCGATCCCACCTGATTCTCTGGTGGCACGGATTATCCTTACCGCATAATTAATTATATTATCATCGGTTTTAAGTGCTGCTGAAAATCTTTGAAGCTCTATAATCTGATCAACACTTAATACTGGTTTGATTGCAGAGACATCAAGCTTATCACCAATGGCATTTGCCGTAATTTTTTTGACAATTCTTTCCTCATCTTTAAAATTTGGGAAATCAATAAAAACATTGAGCAAAAATCTATCAAGTTGAGCCTTGGGCAAAGGGTATGTTCCTTCATGTTCAATGGGATTCTGAGTTGCTAATACAAAAAACGGACTTTTTAGACCAAAAGATTTACCCTCAATAGATACCTGCTGTTCCTGCATAACCTCCAAAAGAGCCGATTGAGTTTTAGCAGGAGCGCGATTAATTTCATCCGCCAGAAGAAAATTACAAAAGACAGGACCTTTTCTTACTTTAAAAGTATTAGTCTTTAATTCAAACATCATATGCCCGCTTATATCACTGGGCATCAAATCAGGGGTAAATTGTATTCTTCTGAAAACTCCATTTATGGCAGCAGCTATGGTCCTGACCAAAAGTGTTTTGCCAAGCCCCGGGACTCCTTCGATCAGGGCATGCCCTCCTGCTACAAGGCAAATCATGACCTCTCTTACAATTTTATCCTGACCCAGAACTGCCTTTTTAACCTCATTTTCCAAAATTGCTAATCTATTAAATTGCTCCTGCACCTTCATTCTTATAATTATCCTTTATTAATATTTTTCTTATAATCATTGAAACTACCGCGGCCATTGATTAAATATTGCAAAATCGCACTATTATTAATAAAATTATCATTCCCCTCAATACTATCATCAAATAAAGCGCTATAGATTTTTTCCGCCGGGATATCAGTCTGTTTAGCGATCAGTTGACTTTTTTCCAAATTACTTGTTCCCTTTGAAAAAAGGTATCTTTCTTTTAGTGAGTTCAAAGCTGCCTTTTGAACTTTTTTCACCATATACCGCCCCTTACTTAATTTAAAATAATAATTTCCAGAAGCTTTAAGATGATCCATCAAGTTCCTCATCAAAACAGGATTCTCAACAATTAAAGGACCTGTTCTTAAATTCAATCTTAAAATACAAAATAATAATAAAACTGCTAAACATATTATAAACACAGCAATATTATCCCACAATATAGAAAAGATAGACGGCATATTGCTACTATATAGCAACCATATTTTGGATCTGTTCTGGACAAGTTTAGCAAGATAATATGAATGATCATTTTTCCCAAGGTTAGTATTCCTTAAAAATTCATCATCACTCAATATTATTAATTTACCTTGCTTTATCTGTATTACAAGAACATGATTTCCATTCTCATCATAATATTTTTGTTTTGCAATGCCCTTGGAATCTATTAGAATTTTACTAGTTATGAACTCAACTTCCAACTTACCATCTTTACCCAGATCAATATCTGTAACAGCCTTTTTATAATAATTTTCTTTTGATTTCCTTGTTGGTCTGATATTATATCTATCTAAGAGATGATTCCCGGTTTTCAGAAGTTTTTTATCCCAGAGTCTGTTAGCTGCAATTATCAGGTTGCCACCTTTTTCTATCCACGCAATAAGCATCTGCTCTCTGTTATCAGGCAAATTACCGCCTAACCGGTTAATTATTATAGTATCATCCTTATCAGGCAAATTGATTAACAGGCTTCTACCACTTATGCTTTCGGCATTTCCCCCGATTTTATTAATGAAACGTTCTGCTGCAAGAAAAGGATTTATGATCGCTTTCATTGAGGGAGATGTTCTTATTTCCCTTTCATATTGTATAAAAAACATCCTGAAAAAAATAATGCTCAAGGCAATGATTGCTGCAAGTATCAAAACTATTATTATTGCTGCTTTTTTATTCATATATCCTTATAATCTATGCTGCCTCGTATAAACGCTGCCATTTCTGGCAAATCTGTTCAAGTATCTGCCTCTCTGGAGATATATTCCCATATGCCATCGCAAGCCATATCTTTGTCAATGCACTGAAAAATTCAAACTCATTATGGTCTCTTTTTATTTTGACAAGAGCTACACATTCATTTTCAGTGGCACTTTTTGGAATCTGAAGATTATACTCGGTTATTAATTTAATAAGAGATCCTCTATACAAAAGGCTTAATGCTTTTCTAATTTCGTTATTATTTAATAATTCTCTTACCCTGAATATGATATTGTTTGGCAAGGATTCCTCAGAGAGTTTTAAACCAAAAAGCTGGGTTGGAATATCTCTTTTGTGTTTAAATTTCTTCCCATAACCTTGAATCCATTGCCTGTTCTGCACAATCTTATATATTATAACGGCAATAATTAATCCTCCAATAATCCATGCAAGTATTTCAAGGGTAAATCCTATAAATTTTGAAATATTTTTCACCCACCCAATGTCTTGTCCAAAGGATTTAAAAAAATCTTTAAGCCATTGGGGTAATTCAAAATTAGTTTTATGCAACTCTTTTAACTTCCAGGAAGTAACTAATTTTTTTTTACCGAAATCTTCATGGTCAAGTACTTGTTCTATCACATGACATGCCGTGTCCTTAGAAATTGTGCTGTTTATTTCAGCAGATACAATATTTGGAAATAAAAAATTACTCGATATCAATAGAACAAGCAAATAGATTACTATGTTTATCATACCCTTTGTTGTTTTATTAATTTTTCTAATGCGCTGCATAAAAATTTTTTCTTTTTCAGCTCCTCTGGCAATTAACCTTTTAAAACTCATCTCGATATCCCATGCTTCAAGTTCTGTGCGCCGATTAATATAAAGAGCAAACCCTGCTCCTGTATAAAACGGTGCAATTATTGACATTGCAAGCATAGCAATAATTTTTATTAAAACAGCATGAATAAGTCCCGGAGTAAGAAAAAAATCTTTAAAACTGACCTGACACAAATCTTCAGGCAGTATAAAAAAAATAAATAATAATATTGAAGTATCTAAAATTGTATTAAAAATTATACAGACAATGGTTAAACCCATGCCTGCACTCTGATTATGTCCAAGAACCTGTACACGGTTTAAATAATCTTTACCTTTAAGATTTTCAAGGATTGCAACCGGCATAAAAAACGATCGATTAGGGCTGAATCTTAAATATGTAAGGTCTGCGATCAGCCTTGGTTTTATGATTTTAAAATATTGTTTTCTAATATCTTTAAATTTGACTTTTTCGTTAAAAACTGCCCTGGAAAACCAGAAAACCAGTGGTCGTTCAAAAACAGGTTTCAGCCACCACACGATAAAACCTGCACCCGCAATATGTTTAAAAAATACAAGATGGGAGATAAGACAAACAGGTATTGCTGCAGCAATCCACATCAGCCACAAGGGGAAAAACCAGTGGCGCGCCATGGCAAAGCCAAGATCCATAGCTTCAAAAGAGGATCGAGGTTTAATTTCTACCCTGATGTTATCAAAATTCATCCATAGACCTCTTGGTACCTGCCAATGAAAAGTATAATATCACCATCAGCCATAAAATCGCTGCAACCAAATATTTAATAAAATTTGCAATACTGCTTGAAGACCAGAAAGCCTCTATAAAAGCTGCGATAAAAAACATAAGAGCAGCGCCAATTATTAATTTTAATGCATCAGGAGCCTTGTATTTTAATGCCTGAATCCGTTTCATATTGCCCGGAGCTATTACAGCATGGGCAAGTATAAGACCTGATGCTCCACTTATTACAATAGCTGTCAATTCAAATGCCCCATGGCCGGATACAAATGGCCAGAATGTTTCAAGAAATCCAAGACGCGTGATATACCCTGATATACCACCTAATAACATTCCATTATAAAACAAAAAAAATAATGTCCCTGTTCCTGCAAGTATGCCGCCTGCAAAAGTCCTGAAACCAATACTGGTGTTATTCTTTATATAAAACCCAAACATTGCAATATTTGTATCTGCACCCCGTTCTTCTGTACGTCCGACTTTTCTGTTTGAAGGGTCATACATATATTCGATCTGGGCAACCTTTTCATCACTCAGGATACTATAAATCAATTCATGCTTTTGATAGCAAAAATATCCTGTTAATAATGCCGGCAAAAGAAAAACTAAAAGCGCTATCACAAAATATATAATATTCTGCCTAAAGGCTCTTGGAAAACCCACAGCAATGAACTTAATTGCTTTAGGAAACCAGGGGACATGGTATTTATAAAAATGGCGATGACCTTCCAATGCCATTGAATGAAGATAGTCCACCAGGGCAGGGCTATATTCCCTGCTCAGGGCAAGGGCATAATGATTACAAATCTGCCTGTATAAAACAGGTAAATTTAAAAGCCGTTCTGAGTGTACTTTTTTTATTGAAAACTGTTTAATCTCTTTAATTATAAGACTAAACTCATTCCAAAGTTTTCTATTTTGTTTTTCGAAACTCTCCTGGCGCATATTATTTCCCTTTGGTCAGCCAATTTGCATAGGAATAAATCTCTCTCACCGCTTCGGCTCCATGCTTCCCGGTTAGTCCATACAAAATTTCAGCAAGTTCAACGCATCTATCTTTTGAAAGAATTTTATGCCGTTCGGCAAAATCAAGGATAGTCTGCTGTTCATGGGTTTTTAGATATAAAGGAAGTTGTTTTGCCTTAATTGTTACTATTCTTGTAAGCTGTTTTGAATCTTCCTTGTAGACAACAAGAGTTGCTGCTGCTATATCACCAAGCCTTTTAAACTCAGAGTTCAATAACATTGATATTAGACCTGTACAATAAAAAACAGGAAAAAAATCTGCCACCCTTAAAAGATTTCTGAGCATAGAAGATGTAAAGTAAACAGGAGTACCGTTATCATGGACTACACAAATCCCCACGATTTTTTTCCCGGGTGTTGCACCTGAATATAGTTCAAAAATTACAGGGTAAAACCATTCCACTAAAAAACTTAATACTAAAATCATGCCAACACCTGCTTTGCCAAAATAAGCAAGTATTGAAGATATGACAATCATAACGCCTGCACGTATGCAAAAATCAATGAGCCATGCATAGGCACGGACTATAGGTCCTGCTACCCTAAGCTTTAAAACAATTCCTTCAGGGGTCTCATAGTCTAATGCAGTATCAAGTTTATGCATAAAGATATATTTTTAATTTGAATAAAATATATCTTTATAAGCAGCATAAGTTGATGCTAAAAATATCGGCATAATTAACACAGCCATCAAAACCGCGATAACAATCCCTATTATATAACCTAGGGTTTTCAAAAGAAAACCAAATAATCCTATGATACCACCAAGAACCAAGGCAAAAACAATAAAGACCCCCAGGGCTGCAAGCCCATATAATAAAAAAGGAATCATATTGCTCAGACAGGCTTTAAAACTCATTTTTATTGCATCGAAAATTGATATTCGATTTATTGCAATTAAAGCAGGTCCAAAATAATAAGCCATCATTATTGGAATAGCAAAAAACATTGCAACAAGAATAATCAATAAAGGAATCATTGGAGATGAACCTAAAAGCCCTGCAATAGCAGAAAGGTCGGTAATATTAATATGTCCTAACCCCCCAGCAACAAAAATCAATACAAAAACAACCCCAATAAAACCAAAAATTAATAAAATTGTGACAAAATAAAGAAGACCAAACAAAACCAATTGACCAAAATTATTTGAAAATCCTGCAAAAACATGTCCTATTCTAATACCATTGCCCTGATCCTGCTCCCTTGCTCCAATCATAAATCCAGCAAGAAAAACAGGGTTGAGTATATTTGTAATAATACCTCCAATAAAAGGTATAATACCTACCACAGCTGAAATAAGCCAAAAGATAAAAACCGAGCCAATCCATTTAGAAGGACTGTGTTTAACAAGAGCAAAGCCTCCAAGTAACCAGTTTATGCCATTTTTATAGGGAAGTTTTTGAGGATAAACAAAATTATCATCGTCAATAAATTCATCTTGCTCCAGGTCAGCCTGGGGAGCTGCATACACATTTTCTTCAAGACCGTCTACTATAAAACCATCATCAGAATCAATATTACCAAATTCAAAGTCAGGATCAGAATCAAGATCGGGATCTAAACCAGACTCAAACTCAGACGTTAAATCAGGTTCGCCACCTACAATCTCAAATTGTGATTCATCCTCCACAATTTCCAAATCAGGTTCTGATGCTGAATCAGGAGGAGTATCCAAATCAGGCTCCTGCTCGATTTCGGTCTCAGTATCTGAGTTTGAATCAATATTAGATTCTGCTCTTACCTCAGACTCAGATTGAAGTTCTCCTTCATACTCTGGTA
>Ga0256845_1000587_pt1 | contig 33629 bp, 30 predicted proteins | sample RiftiametaG_FD_189101 | JGI IMG/M metagenome (GOLD analysis project Ga0256845, IMG submission 189101) | Tube worm associated microbial communities from hydrothermal vent at the East Pacific Rise, Pacific Ocean - Riftia | ecosystem: Host-associated > Annelida > Integument > Unclassified ...
GTTTGGGCGCTGCCGGTTTGGGCGCTGCCGGTTTGGGCGCTGCCGGTTTGGGCGCTGCCGGTTTGGGCGCTGCCGGTTTGGGCGCTGCCGGTTTGGGCGCGACCGACTTCGCTGCTGCCGGCTCGGCCTCGGCCGATACCGATTGGACCGATTTCGCGTCTGCAGCCCCCGCCGCCGCGGCTTTGGTCGCCACCGCGACTTTGGTCGCCGCCGCGGCCGTCGCTGCGCTCACCGGCTTCGGGGGTCGAAGCGGCTTGGTCGACCCAGGTCGCGCCACAGCCTTCGCTTGCGAGCGACTCGGCGGCCTCGGAGCGACCGCCGCGACCACTGCACTCGCGGACGCAGCCAGACCCTCGAACCCCTCGAAGGCACTCCCGAACTCGGGCATGTCGCCGAGCCGAACCCAGCGGTGGCCCGTACGTGAGACCTGATCGTCGGGGTGCATGCGGCCCTCGTCGATCCACTCTCGCAAGGTCGCCACGTCGGGTGCGGTGAAGCTGGCCCCCTCGGTGGTTCGAATCTTCCAAGGCTTGGGTGCCGCGGCGGGTCCACCGACGGTGAAGACGTGCTCACACACGGAGCAGCGCACGCTGATGCCGGCCTCGTCGGGTTGGCGGTCCCCAAAACGGAACTCGGTTTGACACCCCTCGCAGCGGACGATCATGCGGTTGCCCGGGCTACGAGATCAACGCGAGGGCCGAGCCCAAGACCGCGAGGAAGGTCGCAAGCGCGAGCACGGTCCCGAACAGTTGCATGGCCATGGGGACCTCGGTCTTGACCGGCTCGAGGCCCGCCTCGGCGTGGCAGCTCGGACACGCCATCTCGTGCGCGTCGGCCTCGGCGTCGAAGCGCGTGTGGCATCGGCTGCACAGGTAAGGCATGAAAGCGGCGTACGACGGGGCTCCAGACATGTCAAGGCGCCCGACCGGCGCTCCTTTACGCCCCCTTCACCGACCGGAGAACCGGGCTGGACAGGGCTGTGGCACCATGCGGAGGTGCGGATCCTGCTCATCGAGGACGACCAGAAGCTCGCCGAGCGGACTGCCGAGTACCTCCAGTCACACAACGCCGAACTCGAGGTCGTCAACGACGGCGAGCGGGGCCTCGAGCGCGCCGCATCGGGCGAACACGACATGGTGCTCCTCGATCTCATGCTCCCGGGTATCGATGGCCTCGAGCTGTGCCGGAGGCTGCGACGGCGCTCCAAGGTGCCGGTGATCATCCTCAGCGCCCGGGGTGAGGAGGTCGATCGGATCGTCGGTCTGGAGGTCGGTGCCGACGACTACATGCCCAAGCCGTTCTCACCCCGGGAGCTCCTGGCCCGCATTCGCGCGGTGTTGCGCCGCAACAGCGCCGCGAGCACCGATGGGGAGAAGGACACGATCCGGGTCGGTCCCCTCGAGATCGACCGCGGCCGGCGCAGCGCGTCGGTGGGCGGGCACGCCTGTGAGCTCACCGCCTACCAATTCGACCTCCTGTGGCTGCTCGCCACCCAGGCCGAGCGGGTGCTGAGTCGCAACCAACTCCACGCCCAGGTCCGGGCACTCCGGGGGGAGTCCACGCTGGAGTTCGACCCTGCCGTCGACCGGTCCATCGACGTGCACCTCAGCAAGATCCGTCAGGCCCTCGCGGCCGCAGACCCGAGCGCCGGCGCGGGCCTGATCAAGACCGTCCGCGGGGTCGGCTACGTGCTCTCGGCCCCCGACGCCCCACCCTCGAGCTAGCAGCCCGTGGCAAAACCCCTCACGCCACCTCGCTTGGCCCTTCCGCCGATGACAGTATTGCCGAAAATTGCAGTGCGCCCAGTACAGCGGCGTTTCAGCGCCGCGCCCTCGACGAAAAATCCTGCGCGAGGCGACGCGATGGATTTCACCACGGACTGCTAGCCGCCATGCCGAACTTGGCTGCCCCTGAACCCGAGCTCCCCCCCGAGGGTGCTCCGGCGCCCGAGCGCGCGCGCGGCCGGCTATTTGTCCGCATCTACGCGACCTCCGTGCTCTCCATGCTCGTGTTCGCCCTGCTCGCGGCGCTGCTCATGGGCGCGTGGTTCTCGTCGTGGGACCAAGACTGGATCGACGCCACCGTCGACCGTATCGAGGCCGAGAGCGAGCCTATCCTCGAAAACTTGCACGGCGACCCGGCGGCCATGGAGGCTGTGATCGCCGCCCTGGCCGACGAGCTCGACGTCACTATCGAAGTCTTACCCCGTGACCGCAGGCGCAAGTCTCAGTTCGGCGGCCCCCCCCCGGCTCGGGGACCCCGGGCGGGTCGGCCAGATCAGCCGGGTCGGCCAGATCGAGTAGATGGGCCAGATCAGCCAGATCGGCCAGATCGGCCAGATCGGGCCCAGCGGCCCCCACCGCGCCCTGACACACCGCTGCAGAGCCTGCACCACCTCACCCGCGCCGAGCTCCGTCAGCTCCGCCGCGGTCGCCCCGTGATCCGCCGCCACGGCATGGCCCCGCCGGTCATCGGCGTGCCCCTGTTCGCCCCTGCCGATCCCGACACCGATCCGGACGCACAAACCGGGAGGGGGCGCCCCCGCCCCGTGGCTCTGGTCGGTGTCTTCCCGCGTCAAGACCGGCGCCTGGGCGTGGTGCTGGGCGGCGTGCTCCTGCTCCTGGCCCTGGCCGGGGGAGCCTGGCCCCTGGCCCGCTCGCTCACCACTCGCCTGGCCAGCCTCGAGCGCAGCACCCGGGCGCTCGCCGACGGCGAGCTCTCGCATCGGGTCCCGCTCGATACCGACCGGCGCCTGGACGAGATCGACGGCCTGGCCCTGGCCTTCAACCAAATGGCCGACCGCCTCGAGACCCTGATGACCGGCCAACGCACGCTCCTGGCCAACGTCTCTCACGAGCTGCGGACCCCGATCTCCCGCATCAAAGTCCTGGTCGAGATCCTCGGCGAGCGCATCGAGGGGATGCAGCGCGGCGACTCCGAGGGCGAGCCCACCGACACTCAGGGCCTGGCTCGGCTCGAGCGCGGACTGGGCGAGATGCAGGAGGACCTCGCCGAAGTCGAGGCCCTGATCAGCGACCTGCTGACCTCGGGGCGCCTCGAGCTCGGCCGGGACAGCGCCCTGCGCCGGGAGAGCATCGAGATGGCCGAGCTGTGTATACGCGCCGGAGACCGCTTCGAGGCCCGCGTCGAGTGCCCGGCGGACCTGCGCTTCGAGGGCGACCGCATGCTCCTCGATCGCCTGCTCCGCAATCTCTTGGCCAACGCCCGCCGCGCCTGTCCCGACGGTGTGATCACGATCCGGGTCGCGGCGATCGACGGCGGTCCGGCAGTCCCCGCAGGCCTGCGCATCGAGGTCGAGGACGAGGGCCCCGGGGTCCCCGTCGAGGCGCGCCAACAGATCTTCGAGCCGTTCGCGCGCCTCGATGCCGCCCGGGCCCGAGACCAGGGTGGGGTCGGTCTGGGCCTGTACCTGTGTCGGCAGATCGTCCGCGCCCACGGCGGGCACATCAGCGCCGAAGACCGGGTCGACGGCCGCCCTGGCGCCCGGTTCTCGATGGTGTTTTAGTCCCCGACGTGCAAGCTCACCAGCAAGCCTTCGTCGACCTCCTGGTTCGCTACGAGGTGATTCGCTTCGGCGAGTTCACCCTCAAATCGGGGCGCACCTCCCCCTATTTCGTGAACGCCGGTCAGCTGCGCACAGGCCGGGCGATCGCCGGTCTCGGCCGGGCCTACGCCGCCGAGATCCAGCGCGCCGAGCTGGCCTGCGACCTGGTCTTCGGCCCAGCCTACAAGGGAATCCCGCTCGCCGTCTCGACCGCCATCGGCCTCGCCGAGGCCGGCCTCGATGTCCCCTACGGCTTCGACCGCAAGGAGGCCAAAGACCACGGTGAGGGCGGCGTATTTGTGGGCACCGCCCCCCGAGACGGGATGCAGGTCGTGCTCGTCGACGACGTCATCACCTCGGGGCGGTCGATCCGCGAGGCCATCGACCTCCTGCGGGCGGCTGCCCCCGGGATCAAAGTCAGCGCTGCAATCATCGCTGTGGACCGGTGCGAGCGGGGCCGCAGCGAGAAGACGACCATGACGGAGCTGCGCGAGGAACTCGACATCGATGTCCGTGCGATCGTTGATATCCGAGAAATCGTGGCCTATCTGCATGGGCGAAAGATCGATGGTGAGGTCGCCCTCGACGACGCCGGCAAAGTCGCCATCGAGGCCTACCTCGACCAGTACGCGGGCGAGGCCTGAACCCGACCCGGGACGCCTCGACGACACATCTCTATATGGTGAGTCCGCTCCCCGACTGGTAGGCTCGCAATATGTCATCTGGATCGTGTTGGAGTCTTGGATTGTGCTTGGCCACCCTGGGTGCGGTTGGATGTGGGAGCGAGCCTCCCACCGAGGACGACTCGGACACAAACGCGACCGACGAGAGTGAAACCCAGAGCGGATCCGGCTCGAACGAAGACGAGGTCGGCGGCGATCAAGGCGAGAGCAGCTCCGGTGAAGACACGAGCACCGCCTCGACCGGAGACAGCTCGGGCTCGGACGACGCCGAGGGCTCGGGTTCTGAGGACACGGACGGCTCCGACGACGCAAACTCGGAGTCGGCCGAATCGAGCTCAGGCGACGGCAACGACAACGACAACGGCAACGACGACGGCAACGACGACGACGGCAACGACACGGGCCAGCCCTGCGGGACCACCCTGTTCTCGACCGTGCGCGACTTTCAAATCTCCCATCCCGACTTCGAGGCCTTCTCGGGCTCGGACCACACCATCGTCGAGTACGACCTGGGCCCGGATCACAAGCCCGTCTATGCGGGCATGCCCAGCACCCCTACGACGACGACCGCTGAAAACTTTAACCAATGGTATAATGATACCGAAGGGGTCAACCAAGACTTCGAGGTCCCCTTCGAGTTGGTGGAGATCGCACCAGGGACCTACGAGTACTCCAACAACGCGTTCTTCCCGATCGACGATCAAGGTTGGGGCAACGAGGGCAACTCTCACAACTATCATTTCACCCTCGAGCTCCACACCGAGTTTCAATACATGGGTGAAGAAGTGTTCACATTCGCGGGTGACGACGATCTCTGGGTATTCGTGAACGGTCGACTCGGCATCGATCTCGGCGGTGTCCACGGATCCCAACAAGGGAGCATCGACATGGACGCCATGGCCGATGAGCTCGGTCTGGAACCGGGCGGCTACTACGACCTCGATTTTTTCTTTGCCGAGCGCCACACGACCCAGTCGAACTTCACGATCACGACGACCATCTCCTGCTTCGAACCGCAGTGAGAGAGGGCCGCCGGGCCCCGCGACCAGGTCGCGGAGTTCGGCTCATCGCTTCCGCGGGCGCACACGACGACCCAGGACCCCCCGGCCCCCCCCCCGGGCCAGGACCCCCCCGGCCTCCTCGTCGTGACCATGATGGTCAGCTGGGACCAGTGCAGTCTGGATCAGAGCGTGCGCCGGGGGCTCAGCGCACGACCTCGGGCGACCCTTTACGCGCCGATTACAGCCCAGGCACGGTCCTGCGGCCCATCTGCGCCACGCTCTACCCATGAGCAAGACGCCCGTTCGCCTCCGCAGCCTGTTCGCTACTCTCTCGGGTCTCGCCTTCGCCGCGGCCCTGTTCGTCCCTAGCCTCGCCCACGCCGGCGAGGGCAAGCACAAGGGCAAACGCGCCGACAAAATGTGCGAGCAGATCTCGTGTACCGACCGCCAACAGAGCGAGGTCTCGACGATCTTCTCGGAGATGCATACCGACATCAAAGTCGACCGCAAAGCCCTGCGTGAGCTCCGAAAGGCGCTCGCTACCGAGTGGGCGAAAGACCGGCCCGACGCGCGCAAGCTGGCGAGTTTGGCCGACAAGGTCGCCGCCCACGAGCGCAACGTCGCCGACCGCCGCATGGAGGCCATGCTCGAGCTGCACACGATCCTGACCCCCGAGCAGCGGAGCCGAGTGGCCAAACACATGGCCGAGGGTAAGCGCCACCACGGTGAGAAGGGCCCCGACAAGCAGGGCAAGAAAGCCAAGCAGGGCAAGAAAGCCAAAAAGGCCAAGCAGGGCAAGAAAGCCAAGCGAGCCGCCTGACAGACCCCGCCCTCCGACCCCGAGCCGCCGCAGCCAGTGTGGACCCCGACGGTCCCCTGGCTGCGCTCTTGTGTAGCCGGTCAGTGCCCCGAAGACAGGGGCCCGGACAGACGCGAGACCACAAAGGGATCGGCGTCGATGTGTACCGTCGTGAGTGAGGAAAACACGACCCGGCGACCGTCGGCGAGGACACGGGGAGCGTAGTGCGAGGACCGGGCCGGGACCCCGGGCATCACGATCTGGAGGGCGCCGCCCTCGGGACGCAACGCCAAGACCGCCAGCTGCGTGGGTCCCCTATCGAGATTTCGCGCCAGCAGAGTGACCAGGCGCGGACCCTGGCCCGAGACAGACGAGACAGGCGAGATCGCAACGCTGTGCAGGTCCGCCCGAGTCACGAGCACCCGCGCATAGAGGTCCTCGGGGCTCAGGGTGAGCAGCATGGACTCAGAGAATTCAGAGGAGCCAGCGTCGGCCTCGGCCCGGGCCCGACCTGAGATCTCGGCGAGCGCGAGACCATCGATGTGTAGCTCGATGAGCTCCAATTCTCCCTCGGACGACCTCCCCGTCAACAGGAAGGTGGGCCCGAGCGGGGTCCCCTCGGCCTCACCGGCTGGGCCGCCCCCAGACACCAGCACCAACTCCCGCAGGCGTCGACCCGGGGCGAACAGCTCGTTCGAAATCCGGATCCGGACCTGTGGGTGGCGGCGGTCGACGAGCACCAAGGCGTGCTCTTCGACAAACACGCCGTCGAGCAGGCTCGGCTCCCGCCGGGTCAGCGCCGCGAGCCTCCACGGATCGACAAATACGAGCGACCCGAAGTGGCCCTCCCCCGACAGGGTCAGCAGGGTCTCGACTTCGAGCGCCCCCGACCGCGGATCCAGCGAAGACACACGCAGGTGCTCCACAGACCGCAGCTCTCGCTCTGGGCCATCCTCGACGAGTCCACGCTCGACGTCGGCAAACAACGGCGGGGGCAGGTCTTCCACCCCCGCTTCCCCCATTTGGCCCGGCTCCCGATCAGCTGCGAAACGCGGAGCCAGGCGCTCGAGGGCCCCGCGCTCACCGAAGGTACCTCGCGGCAGCTCCCCGACCTGCACCCACTCACAGCCGGGACCCGGCTGCTTGCGCCAGATCGAGATCGGCCCGTCCGCAGTCACGAGCGCCAAGGCCGATCCGTCACTGGAGATCCCGGCGACCTGCGGCGTCGAGGAGGTCGGCATCGAACCGCCCGCGAGGCTGGTGCAGGCCTCCCCCTCGCGCACACCCTCGGCGAGGGCCCGGTCCGAGAACCAGTCGAAGTTCAGCGCCGACCCGAGCTCGAGCTCGAGGGTCTCGGCCGTCGTGCTGAAGGGCACGAGCTCGTAGCGAAGCGAGATCAAGCCCCCGTCGGGCGTGGGTATGGCCGTGTTGGTATGCAACCCCGGGCCGAGCAGGGAGAGCGCCACAAGCCCCTCACCCTCGGCCCGCTCCATGTCTGCGCGCAGCTCGGCATCGAGCAGCTTGAAAGTCGCGGGGAAGCGGGCCGCCAGGGTCACCATCTCCCGCCCACGCTCGGTCTGGTCCTCGAACAAGAGGTCCTCCAAGGTCGGCAACTCCGGGTTGTCCCGGGCTCCGATCTTGGGCTGCTCAAAGACGGCGTCGAGGGCCGCGAACCCACCCAGGCGCACCGCTGGGTGCTCGCTCGTGGTCCCCACCGTCAGGGCATGGGGAAAGGCGAAATCGCCGACGCTGAGCACAGCGAAGTCGCTGGTCTCGAAATCGTCGATCTCGCTGGGCGCGGGCTCGACCTCGAGCCCGCCGAGCGCCTCTGCGAAGCGCGCAGGATCCTCGATGACGACAAAGCCGAAGCCGCGCTCGTCGGCGAGCTCGAGCACCAGCTCGATGCCCTCGGCCTCGCTGTCGGAGACCTGCTCACGAGCCAACTCCGTCCACTGCTCCAGGCTCCCGGCCTCGACCACGAACCCGCCCCGAGCCAGCGCCGGGAGACCCCCGGCCTCCCCCGAGTTCGTGACAATCATGAGCTGAACGCGCTGCTCGGGCGCCCCCCGCCCCTCGTCCCGGGTCGCCGCCCAGATCGCCGCCGCGCTGGTGCCGACGATCAGCAACCCCAACAGGCCAGCCCGAGCGCGAAAGCTCCGACTCAGCGCGTCGACGTCTCCAGACCCCATCGCCTGAAGTATACGGGCTCAGCGGACTCAGCAAGCCATGGCGGCGCGCAGACCGTTGGCGAACAGCTGGAGGCCCGCGCCGACCCCAGGGTCCTCCCCCGCGTCACGCTTGCCGATCCAGCGGGGGTGATTCTCGGGATAGAGGAACGCCTCGGGGTGCGGCATCAGGCCGAAGACACGCCCGCTCGGGTCGCACAGACCCGCCGCTCCCCCCGGCGACCCGCTGGGGTTCGCCGGCCAGGCCTCGGTGCTCGCGCCCGACTCGTCGATGTAGCGCAGGGGGATCTGGTGGGCGGCGGACAGGCGCTGGGCGAGGGCGTCATCGGCGAACACGAGCTTGCCCTCGCCGTGCCGGCTCGGGCTCTCGAGGGTCTCGATCCCGCGGGTCCACACGCAGGGGCTCTCGGGGTCGATGGCCATGCGCACCCAGGCGTTGCGGTAGCCGAGCCTGTCGTTGCCGATGACCGAAGCGGTCTGAGCCGCCAGCGCCGTGTCGGTCGAGTCGCCGCCCTCGGTCGGGGCACCCTCGCTCGAGTCGTCGTTGTGTCCGGGGAGCAGGCCGAGCTTGGTCATGACCTGAAAGCCGTTGCACATCCCGATTGCGAGGCCGCCGTCGGCGACGAAGCGCGCGAGCTCGGCCCCCAGCCCATAGCGCAGCCGGTTGGCGAATACCCTCCCGCTGGCCACGTGGTCCCCGAACGAGAACCCACCGATGAACGCCAAGATCGAGACAGAGGCCAGGCGCCCGGGCTCGGCGAGCAGATCCGATACGTGGATCAGCTCGACCTGGGCCCCCAACAGGGCGAAGGCCGACGCCGTCTCGGCCTCGCAGTTGAGGCCGTAGCCGGTCGGGACGAGCACGCGGACGGCGGCCGTGGCCTGGGGATCGATCTCGACGCGCGCCGCGGCGCGCTCGACAGCAGAGGAGGGCAGATCAAAGGCCATGGAGGGTCTCCGTAAAGCGTGCGCGCAGCTGTGTGCGAGGGAGGATGAGGCGCGGATGGCCCGCGTGGGTGAGCTCGAGGGTCGGGTCTCCCGTGACCTCCCCCAGGGCAGTCAGCTCGTGGGTGTCCAGAGCCGCCTCGAGCGCGGGGCCGTCCTCGGGTCGACAGCTCAACACGATCCGACCCGTGGTCTCGGAGAACAGGGCACACGCCGGGGTCTGGGCGACGTCGCTGGTGTCGATGCGCAGGCCGAGACCGCTGGCCATGACCATGTGGGCCAGGGCCACGCCCAGCCCACCCCGGGCGCAGACCTGGGCCGAGCGCACCAGCCCTTGGTCCCTGACCGCCACAAACGCCCGGTAGCGAGCCCAGCAGCGGGTCAGATCCGTATCGGGGACCGCCGTGCCCGAGAGGGCGACTCCGGCCTGGGCGAGCGCACGGCCGAGCTCGCTGCCGTCGAGCTCGAGGCGGGTGGCCCCCAGGAGGTAGATCCGATCCCCGGGTGCCCGGGGCTCGAGGCTCAGGCTCGCGGCGACGTCGGCGGTCTGGCCCATGACGCTCACGAGCAGAGTCGGCGGGATCGAGATCTTCACGCCGCCGAGAAAGGCGTCGTTTTTCATCGAGTCCTTGCCCGAGATCAACGGGACCCCGTAGGCGAGGCAGGCGGCGTGCAGACCCTCGCAGCAGCGCACCAACTGGGCCAGCTTGTGGCGGCCGTCCGGGGTCCGATCCGAGACGATCGGATCGGGCCAACAAAAATTGTCGAGGGCGGCGATTCGCTCGGGCCGGGCGCCGGCGCAGAGCACCCGGCGGACGCCCTCGTCGACGCAAGCCAGGGCCATGGCTCGGGTGTCGAAGTCCGAGAACCACGGGTGGATGCCCTCACCCAAGATCACGCCCTCGTCGCGGCCGTGGCGGACCCGCATGACCGTCGCCGTCCCCGGCACGTCGCCGTCGACACCAACGAGCGGCTTGAGCACGCTCAGGCCCTTGACCTCGTGGTCGTAACAGCGCGCACGATCGTCGTTGGCGCTGAGGTTGGGGCGGGCCAGGAGCCGGCCCAAGAGCGCGCCACAGTCGAGCGCACCGAGCTGAGCCCGGGCTGCTATGAGGTCGCTCCCAGCGACCGTGGGCGGCTCCCAGCGGGCCTCCAGAGTCGGCAGGGGCACACCCCCGTGCATGAACTCGAGGCCCAAGGTCGCTACCTCGAGCTCGCCATAGGCGACCCGAAAGTAGCCGTCGTCCGTGAACTCGCCGAGCACGCTGGCCTCCACCTCCCGGCGTCGCGCCAGGGTCAGAAAAGCCTCGAGTTGGGGCTCGGGGACGGCCATGGTCATGCGCTCTTGAGCCTCGGAGATCAGGATCTCCCAGGGGGCCAAGCCCGGGTACTTCAGGGGCGCCAGGGCCAGGTCGATGCGGGCCCCGCCGGTGGCCTCGGCGAGCTCGCCCACGGAGCTCGACAGCCCTCCCGCCCCGTTGTCGGTCATGCCCGAGTACAGGCCCCGATCTCGGGCCTCGGCCAAAAAGTCCCACATCATTTTTTGGGTGATCGGGTCGCCGATCTGCACGGCCTGGACCGGCGACTGCTCGTCGAGTTCGACGCTCGAGAAGGTCGCGCCGTGGATGCCGTCTTTGCCGATCCGCCCGCCGACCATCACCACCTTGTCGCCCACGCGGATCTGCTTGTCCTCGGTCGGCCGGGCTCCCGCGCCCCCGGGCCCGGGCACGGTCACAGGCATGACCGCGACCGTGCCGCAGTAGACCAGCGGCTTGCCGGCGTAGCGGCCATCAAAAAGCTCGAAGCCCCGGCTGTAGGGGACCCCCGATTGGTTGCCCCCGTCGATGACCCCGCCGTGGACCCCGTCGCGGACCCGCCGCGGATGCATGAGCCCAGGCGGGAGACCGCTGAGGTCGCTGGGGTCGCCCTGTGGATCACCCAGGCAGTAGCCCCAGACGTTGGTCAACAAGTCGGCGCCCAGACCGGTCCCGAAGCTGTCTCGATTGACCCCGACGATGCCGGTCATGGCTCCCCCGTAGGGGTCGAGGGCCGAGGGCGAGTTGTGGGTCTCGACCTTGTAGACGAGGTGGTCGTCCTCGGTGAAGCGGACCACGCCCGCGTTGTCGTGGAACACGGACACGAGGAAGTCGGCCCCGGGCGGGTCGCAGGCGTCGGCGCGGCGAGCCTCGGCGACGGCTTCGGTCGCACCGCGGACATAGGTGCGAAACAGACCGTCGGGGATATGGTGATCCTGTCCCTGGGGGTCCACATAGTGGATCGGCGAGGCGAAGATCTTGTGTTTGCAGTGTTCGGACCAGGTCTGCGCCAGGCACTCGACCTCGGCGTCGGTGGGGTCCCGCCCCAGCGCCCGAAAGTGCGCCGCGATCCCCTGCATCTCCGCGAGACTCAAGGCCAGCATTCCCGACTTGGAGAGGGCCTCGAGGGTCGCGTCGTCGGCCTCGCGCAGGGCCACCCGCTCGACACTCGCTGGCGTGAGGCTGCCGGCTTTGGGCACGCTCAGATCCAAAGTCCGCGGCGCCCGAGCCAGATCGCAGCGCTGGATCAAAGGATTGTAGAGAAGCTCGCGGGCGGCGGCCTCCACGACCGCGCGCTCGAGACCCCAGATGCAGTAGAGGATCGAGCTGTAGGCCTGACCGGTCAATCGACGGCCGAGGCAGTCCTCGGCGGCCCGGGTCACGCTGTGGCCGATCGCGTCCGTGACTCCGGGCAGGAAACCGACGCTCAGGACCCAGGGTGTGCCCAGTTCACCGTCTGGTTCGCCCTCCGAGGGCGCGCTGGGGTGGACATCGGCGAACATACCCAGCGCCCCGATCTCCGCGACAGGATCGACCAGCGCCTCGAGTACACGCGCGGCCTCGCCCGCGTCGAGTTCATGATCGAGGTGATAGATCTTGCGGGTCCGCAACGCCGAAACCTCGAGCCCCAGCCACGTTTTGAAACGGAGCTTGGTGGCCTCTGCGAGCGGGTCGCTGAGCCCGGGTCGGACCTCAATCTCGAGCCGATGGACGGTCACGGGCGGATACGTCGCGCGGAGGCGGGGGCCTGTCAATGGTCGCCGAAGCCGCGCTCCGGTCTGAACATGCGAATTCATGGCCCCGTCGACGCCTGGGTGGCCCAGGAGCCCGTGCAACGAGTGGACGTGGGGATCTCCTCATCATTGGAAGTCACCCTGGTGGCCATCGGGTCTCTCGATGACAGCCCGGATCTACATGGGTGGATCCACATCGGCGGATCCACCCAGGTCGGCGTACATTGGGACCCAATGCGATCGCCTCTCAGGGGCTGCCAGCGCCGATCTACCCCGAGCCCTCGCGCTCGGGACCGCGCCGGGGACCCCTTGACACCCACGCGAGCGAGCTGCACCATTCCAAGACGCACCGCATTGTTCGTGTTGGCGCTGCCTGTTTGAGGCACCCCGCGAACTTGCGTGAGAGCCAAGGCGCGAACGCATCGCGCCGAGAGCCATCCGCCGACATTCAGTTCCACGGTTCATTCACGATGACAGTCCGTCTCTCCTCCGCACGCCGAGCGTCGCGCTCATGACCATGACCGCCGACGCCCAATTATCCTCCGAGAACCTCGACCACACGGCCGAGGTCGATGAGCAGTGGCGCCAGTCGCTGCTCACAGTCATGCGTCAGGTGGTCAACTCGCTCCCCGACGAGACCTCCCTGGGCGAGCTGATCGCGGCCACAAGGGCCAATCCACACCTCGCCCCCATGCTCGGCTACATGTCCGTGCAGGAGCTCATCGACATGGCGGTGGCCCGCCCCGCTCGAGTCGAGCCGCCCCCCCCGCCACGCCGGGTCACCCCTGAGCCCGAGCTCAGCTTCGACGAAGACGGCAACCCGGTCATGAACCTGCCCGACTCGGGGCCAGCCGTGATCAGGCGCCGCGCGGACATCCCCGATGGCGACCACCGCATCTTGCGGACCTTGGCCGACGACGGCCCGCTGAGCGAGTCTGCCCTGACCCGAGCCACGCGCCTCACCCAGGAGCAGCTCAAGTTGATCCTCCGCCACCTCAAGACCCAAGGTTGGATCCACGTCGAGGGCAGCGGCTCGAAGCGCAAGCTCAAGATCACCCGAAATGGGGGCTCTCAGCTGCGCAAACTCAACCGCCGCCGCCGCCACTGAGCGGGGCCAGCCGACGGTCATGGCAAGTTGGTCATGGCCATTGGTCATTGGTCATTGGTCATTGGTCATGAGCGCGACGCTCTCCCGATCACGACCACTCTCGAAATCAACAAAAAGGCCGCCCACGGAGGGCGGCCTTTTTGTTGGTTTTCGGGTGATTTTATTCTGGGGGTCCGAGTCGCTCAGCCCACCGGCGGGAGCGTGTCTTGGATGATTCCGGTCATGCAGTTGATGGCGTCCGAGAAGTCGGAGTCACACACCGACTCGATGCAGCAACGGATCTTGTCGTTGGCTTCGTCGTTGAGGGCCTCGCAGACCTCTTTGATACGAACCGGCGGGATCGCCTGGCCGGTGAACCCACCCAGGCCGTCCTCACCGGTACAGCCCGGCCCAATCCCAAACTCGAACTGCTTGGTGCCCGCGGTCCCGTCGTCCCCAGGCAGGATGTCGCCCGCTGGGTACTCGCCGTCGATCCACTGACGGTAGACCAGCGCCTCGACGCCACCCTCGGTGGGCTCGAAGGGCGGGTCAGGGTTGTGTGCGGTGACCAGCGGAACACCGAGGATGCCGAGCATGATGACCTCCTTGTTCTGCTTCGCGATCAGCTCGTTTTGCAGGTAGGTCAGGTAGCGAGAGGTCGAGTGCAGCACCCCCGTGTCGATGGAGCTGCAGTCGGCGTAGACGCCGTTCATGTCGGGTTGGCCACAGTCGACACCGGCGTTCCAACACACGGCGGAGGTCGCCTGGGTCTTGGTCATGGTCTCCGGGTGGACCTCCCAGTAGGTGTCCTGAGCCGGGTCCGTAAAGTAGGCGTAGCCGTCGGGGGAGCGCACCGAACAGTCGGCCTCGTCGGTCACGAGAGCGATCGCCAAGACCGCGCCGTCCCGCAGGAAGGGCGTCGAGCCCTGGTTCCACTGAGCGCCGGGGTTGATGGCCTGGAGCATGGCCTCGAGGGGCGCCTCGTAGCCACAGCCGTTGATGCCCTGCGGCCCGATGCAGCTGAGCGCGCCGGCCACGTTGTTGCCGGGGATGTTGGTGTTGTCGCCAGCGAAGTGGATGAAGTCGCCGTTGGGCTCGATCGCCACCGGGCAGCCATTTTGGCAGGCCTCGGGGAACTCGGGCGGGTTGTTGCCCAGCCCGGTGAAATCGTCGAGACGATCGATGCACGCGGTCGAGATCGGCGAGCCCTGAGCCGGCTCGTAGCCCTCGGGCTGGAACCCGGTGCACTGGGGATGCCCGAGGTCCGTGGTCGTCACCATGATGTTGACGTCCGGGTTGAGGGCGTTGCCGTTCTCGTCGGTGAGGTTCTGGAGCTTGTCGACCAAGAGCGGGAAGTTGGCGGACAGGTTGACCTGCTCCGCGCCCATCGTGCCCGAGTTGTCGACCACGAAAAGGAGGTCGATCTGGTTGCAACCACTGTCGCCCGAGGCACAAGGCGGCGGCCCATCGGTGGTCGTGGCCATCATGTCGAGGCAGCCATTGGGCGGACAGGGTGCGTCGGTGGTCGCCGAGTCGGACTCCTCGTCGTCCGAGTCGCCTTGGTCGTTGCTGGAGATGCCGTCGGAGCCCCCCTCGAGGGTCAGGGTCACGTTTGTGGTCCCCTCCGCACCACCGTCGTCGCTGCATGAGACCACGAGGCCCAGAGCACCGAGCAAACCAGAAGCGAAAAGCAAGTTGAATGTCGTACTACGCATCAATAGTCCTCCGCGAGCGCGGTGGCCCGAGCCTACACGCTTTTCAAGCCAGCCGCGATACCAGTCGATGCTGCGCGGGGACCGTGATTTGCACTCCCAGGGGGGGTCTGCCAGCCGTCTGCCAGCTGACTGGGACAGAGCCACAGCAAGCAATGCTGTGGCTCTAGGGATCAACCAACCGGTACGAATACCTCTTGAATGACGTCCGTGAGGCAACCGATCGCGGCGCTGAAATCCTCGTCGCAGACCGATTCGACACAGCATCGGATCTTGTCGTCGTAGTTGAGCCCTTCACAGACCTCGAGCATGCGCACCGGCGGCATCGCCTGTCCCGTGATGCCACCCATGCCGTCGTGCCCCGTACAGCCTGGACCGATTCCAAACGCCCACTGCTGGTAGTCCACGCCGTGATTGATCATCTCGTCCTCGGGCAGGATGTCGTCCTCGCGCCACTGCCGATAGACGAGTACATCGACGCCGCCCGCGGTCGGCTCGTGCGGCGGGTCCGGGTTGTGGGCGGTCACCGGCGGGACACCCAAAATCCCGAGCATGATGACCTCTTTGTTGAGCCCCTCACGCATGTACTCGGTCAGGAAGTCCTCGTAGCGGGAGATCGGGTGCAGGGCGTCATCGCTGTCGTCGGACGAACAGTTGACGTACACACCCTCGGCGTTGGGACCGTTGCAGGTCACCCCCGCGGTCCAACAGATCGAGCTGCTGGGCAACTTCTCGCCCTCGTAGCTCGAGTAGAAGTCGTCGTCGGTCATGATGGAGTAATCCTTGACCGAGCAATCCGCCTCGTCGGTGACCAGGGCGATCGCCAAGATCGCCCCCTCACGCAGGAACGGCCGGTTGGTGCCTCCGTTGGGGCAGGCCTCTGGACCATCCGCGTTGTCGCAGTTCCAGGGCGCCGAGGGGTTCAGGGCCTGCATCATGGTCTCGAGCGGAGACTCGTAGCCGCACCCGTCGATGCCCTGGGGCCCGATGCAGGCCAGGGTCTGGGCGATGGGGCTGTCCAGGACCCCATCTCCATTAATGTCGACATCGGGCACGGGCGGGACGTTGTCGCCGTCGGGGCCGAAGTGAATGATCAGGTCGTTGTTGACCGGCTCGATCCCCGGCGCAGCGCAGACGTCGGTGCAGGCCTCTTCGTGAACCGGGGGGTTGTTCGTGGCCAGACCCGTGAACCGATCGAGACGCTTGACGCAGGCGCTGGAGACCGGCGCCCCCTGTTCGGGGTCGTGCTTCGCAAGCGGCTTACACAGCGGGTTCCCGTAGTCCGTGGTCGTGACCATGATGTTCACGTTCGGCTCGAGAGGCTGATTGTTGGCGTCGGTCAGACCCTCGAGCTGCTGGATCAACAGGGGGAAGTTCCTGGCCAGGTTGAGCTGCTCCTCGCCCATCGTGCCCGAGTTGTCGATCACGAACAGGAGGTCGATGAGGTTGCACTCGCCCTCCATGTTGCAGCCGGGGGGGTTGTCCTCCTCGTCGGGGAGGTCGAGACAACCGGTGATCGGCGGGCATCCGTCTTCATCGCCGGCCTCGGCCTCGGCCTCGGTCGCTTCTTCCCCGCTGGCCGCCGCGCTGTCACCGTCGTCTTCCAAAAATATGGTGGTGCTCTCCGCTTCATCGTCGGCGCCACGGTAGGCCTCACAGGCCACCGCGAGCGTCGAGGGGAGAGCCACGAGCAATGCAATAATGTAAGAGCGCTTCATGGCAGCGGGCCGAGCATAACAGCTTTGATCCTCGCCGCGGCTCTATAGGTTCCGGCGCCGAGGGTTCCGGCACCTAGACGATCTCAGCGCAGCAGGCGCTCGCACCCCGACCCGCAACACGCGCCACGGTCCCCCTCTCACCATCCCCGACCGCATCGAACACCTGCGAAGTGCGAAGCGGTCGCATGGGCACGGTAGCTGCCGCCCGAGCCCACATCGAAGCCGGTCGACAGAGCACACCGGGACGCCCTCGCGCTCGGTCGACGACTTCGAAGTCGATGCCCTCCAAGACCGAGGCCGAGCCGGGTCCTGTGGCCCAGACCAACGTGGACACGGTCCGCGTGACCACGGGACCGACATCGACCTCGCAGAGGCCCGCGCAGGCACTTACACTCCCGCCGTGCTCGAGCTCCACGGCCTGCGCAAGCGCTTTGGTGGGCACCTCGCCCTCGATGGCGTCAGCCTCCGGCTCGAGGCGGGCGAGGTGTTCGGGCTGCTCGGGCCCAACGGTGCAGGCAAGAGCACGCTGTGCGCCATCAGCGTGGGTTTGATCGAGGCGGACGAGGGCATGGTGCAGATCGGAGCCCACGGCTCCCCTCGAGATCCGGCGGTCCGCCGACACATCGGCTTCGCCCCCCAGTCGCTGGCGATCTACACCGAGCTCAGCGGCAGGGAGAACCTCGAATTTTTCGCCGCTGCCTACGGCCTGCACGGCGCCGCCCTACACGAGCGAGTGGCCTGGGCCCTGAAATTCGCGGGCCTCGAGGACCGCCGCGACTCGCTCGCCCGAACCTATTCGGGAGGCATGGCCCGACGCTTGAATCTGGCCGCCGCCTTGGTCCACGATCCCCAGCTCGTGCTGCTCGACGAGCCCACGGTGGGCGTGGACCCCCAGTCTCGCAACGCCCTGCTGGAGAACATCGAGGGCCTGCGCGATCGGGGCGTGACCGTGCTCTACACCACCCACTACATGGAGGAAGCCGAGCGCCTCTGTGACCGAGTCGCGATTTTGGATGCCGGCCGTCTGCTCGCTCTAGACACGACCGCGGCGCTGCTGCGTACCCACGCCGGGCCGACTCGCCTGTGTGTGGAGGTGCCGGGCGAGGGTCCGCGCAGCATCGAAACCAAGACCCCGGCCGAGACCCTCGCGGCGCTCACGGCCGAGCTCGGCCCCGGGCGCACGCCGACCCAATTTCACGTCGAGCGCCCCAGCCTCGAGCGTGTGTTTCTCAACCTCACGGGCCGGAGCCTCCGGGACTGATGGGCGACCGCGATCGAGCTGGGCTTCCGGAGACGCTGCGCGCCCTGTGGGCGCTCGCAAGCAAGGATCTTCGCCTGCTGGTCCGCGACCGAGCTGGCCTGTTTTTGACCTTCGCCTGGCCCCTGGTCCTGGCTACGTTCTTCGGGGCGCTCGGACCCGGGTTTGGAGCCGGGCTCGAATCTGAATCTGAATTTATTCAGGGTGACAAGGGCCGAGCCATGGCTGTGCTCGCGGTCGACGAGTCCGGCAGCCCGGAGGCCAAAGCCTTGCTGGCGGCCCTGGAGGCTCACCCGCGCATCGAACTCGAGCCCGCGCGCCTCGACGACGCCCGCGAGCGTGTGCGCCTGGGCGAGCGCCCTGCCTACCTGCACCTGCCTTCGAACTTCCAGGGCCCCGCCCCCCGAGCCCTGACCTTGGGCGTCGACCCACGCCGCGTCGCCGAGGCTCAGGTCCTGCGCAGCGCCGTCGAGCTCGCCGCCTACGCGGGCACCCACGAGGGCCCCCCGCCCCTGGCCATCACCCAGACCAGCATCCACGGCGGCCCGACCGACTCCGGGCCGAGCGCGCTCCCACCCAACCCCTTCGCGGTGACCTTCCCTCAGGGCATTATCTGGGCCGTCTTGGCCTGCACGGCGACCTTCGCCGTGAGCCTGGTTCAAGAGCGCGAGCGCGGGACCTTGCTGCGCCTGGCCGTCGCCCCTCTGGCCCGCTGGCAGCTGCTCGCCGGCAAGGCTCTGGCCTGCCTGATCGCCGTGGTCTGCATCGAGCTCGTGCTCATGACCGTGGCCCTCGGATTCGGGGTCCGGGCCCAGAGCTACGGGCTCTTGGTGTTGGCCCTGACCTGCACCAACTTCGGGTTTGTCGGCGTCATGACCCTGCTCGCGGTGATCGGTCGCAAGACGAGTTCGGCCGCGGGCCTGAGCTGGACGATCTTGATGAGCATGGCCATGCTCGGAGGCGGCATGCTGCCCCTGTTCATGATGCCCCCGTGGCTGCGCAGCGCGGCGCAGGCGAGCCCGGTCGCCTGGGCCCTGAGCGCGATCGAGGGCGCCGTATGGCGGGGCTCGAGCCTCGGGGACCTCCTCCCCCACTGCGCCGCGCTCGTGACTCTGGGCCTCGCCTGCCTGGTCGTCGGCTCGCGCAGCGTCCGTGAACTCTGAGCGGCGTCCACCGAGTCTGGTGTCCCCGCTGATGCGGTGCTGCGCTGGTAGGGTGGCCTATGTCTATGTCCGACCGAGACGTTGAACGCGACTGTAGCCCCCAGAGCTTCGTGGAGTCTCTGCGCCGACTCGCCGACGCGATCGAAGCCGGAGAATCATTCAGGATCCAAGTCGCGGGGAAGCGCTTCACCATCCCTGCGAAGGCCACGCTCTCGATCGAGCACGAGGCCTCGGAGGGCGACGAAGAGCTCGAGTTTCAGCTACGCTGGAACACCCCGAGCTGAGCGCCGCTCTGAGCACCGAGCTCCGCTCAGGGCTGCTCTGGGCTGGCGCCGGCGAGCACCTTGCCCATGTCCGCGGCGAGCTCCGCGTCGGGCTCTCGACCGACCACCGGCCCGAGCACGGCGCGGACGACCTCGTCGCCCTCTTCGTCCCACGCGGACAACACCTGGAGAACCCCCCGACGCACCCGGGTCACCGGAGAGGCGAGGGCGGCCTCGATCAGGGCGACCCCGCGACCCGGGCGGTCGACGAGCGCATCGATGATCACCAGCAGGGTGTCGTGAGTGTCGAACTCGGGGCCGATCCCCGACTCCTCGGCCGGTCCCGCGGCGATCTCCGTCAGCGGCATGCGGGCCTGGGCCCGAGCCAGCGCCTGCGCGAAGCGTTCGTCGTCGGTGGTCTGCAACAGGCGAAACCATGACGCCGAGCTGTGTGGGCTGTGGGGGTTGGCCTCGACCCGCTCGAGGTGGCGCGGCCAGCTGTCGACACCCAGGAGTTGGGCGGCCGCGTCGGCTTGGTAAAAGACCTCGGGATCATCCTCGCCCAGCCCCGTCTCGACCTGAGCGCGCCACGCCGACCACTCGCCGACCCCCGCGCACATGTCCAAGACCTCCCGGCGGACGTCCATCGTCCAACCGAGATCGCTGAGCAGCTCGTCGTCCTCGAGCTCCTCCCCGACCGGGCTGATGAACTCCCGCAGCTGCTCGATCACCAGGAGATGGCGCAGATTCAGAGGGCGACCCGCGCCCTCGATATGGCGGACCAGGTGGCGCAGGTAGCCGGTCGAGGCCTGGGGTGCCTGGTCGTAGTCCTCGATGCTCTCGGTCGGCCCGACGCTGAGCAGACCGCCGAGCAAGCCCGCCGCTCCCTCGAGCAGAGCGTCGTCGATGATATCGGCCTCGAGCGCCCCCGCCAGGTCGCCCGCGACCGCGCAGACGTGGACCAGGTACTCGTCCATGACCTCGTTCTTGAACCCCTCGCGCAGGAGCCAGGCCTGGATCTCCGGGTCATCACTCTCGCCCAGACGCTCGACTGCGTGGATCCGCCCCCAAGCCCGGACCCCGCGGGCCAGGGTCCACAGGGCGGCTCCGGGCGACTCCAGGGTGCTGCTCAGGGCCACGGCCGCAAACAGGGTGAACTCTTCGTGCCGACCGACGCTCAGCAGGGTCTCCCGCTCGTCGCAGCCCACGAGCACACCCAGCATGCTGATCCCCAACTTGAGGACCTCGCGATCGGGGGCCGAACAGACCAGGAACATGGCCAGGGCGTGAAAGCGGTCGGGTTCCAGATCCCCGCTCCCGACCAGCTCGGCGAGCACATCGTCGAGCACCCCCAACACGGGCGCCCGGGTGAGCAGGCGGGTCAGGTGTCGCAAGTTCGGGGGCGTGGCCGCGTCGAGCGAGTCCCGCAGGGCCTTGGCGATCTGCTTGGCCCGCAGGCGTTCGTCCTGCTCCACGCCGGTTTTGGCACCGAGGCCTCCGGCCCCCCTTCGCCCGCCGTGGAGCTGGCCCTCGTCAGGCAGGGCGAGTTCGGCCAAGGGCGCAAACTCGGGGAGGCCGTCGATCGCCGCTTCGATGTGGGCGTAGATCGCCGGTCGGCCCGCCCAAATCGTGCCAGCATCGAAGTTCGCGATGTTCCAACTGCTCGTCTCAGACATGTACATACGCGCCACGAGCGACCCTCGCTGAGCCCTCGCCTCTACAGGGTGCTGGTTTTAGCGACCGGCGGCAATACGAGCCACCCGCTCAGATACCGAGGCTTACACCTGCGCTCGATCAGGTCGAATGTACAGCTGAACCCATGACCCTCGTGATCACTCAAGCCGCCTCCCTCAGGCCGAGAGCCCGACGCTGACCGCGAGGCACAGCTGCCCCAGATAGTAGGCGGGCAGGCCCCACAGACGGTTCTCGAAGCTGCTGACCACGAAGCGATCGCGGGCCACCGAGAGATCCGAGAGATAAAACGCGAGCGCACCGACGAGCAGCACCGGGGAGGCGCCGGCCCACCAGGCGCCCACCGCCAAGCTCACCATCAGGGAGATCACCACGATGTAGGCCAGCACCGGCCCGCGCATCGAGGCGTCGACCCCCGGCCGCAAGCGGCGCTCGACGATCACCCCCGCGACCACCATGACCGGCGCCGCCACAGCGCTGGCCTGAAGATCGACGCCGTGATGCCAAAACGCCGCGCAATAGGCGACGTGCCCGAGCAAAAATGCTCCGAGGCCGGCGAGGAAGGGCCCCCGGGCCCGGCTGAGCAGACAGGCGTCGCCCACCCATGAGGCCGCCAGACCCACGACGATGAGCCGCCCCCAGGCGAGGTCGAGGGCGCCTGCGCTGAGCGCCGTGAGCAAAAACCCGGTCGAAGCCAGGAGCTTGGTCGCCACCCACAGGCCGCGCCACTCTTTTCGCTCGGCCCACAGATGCAGGGCCAACATCGCCAGCGTGGCCACAAAGCAGATCTGCGTCGATTGTCCCAGGGTAGGCATAGTCGGGTGCTCAGGAGCAGCGGGGGTACGGTGAGTTTTATGATCTGGTCAGCGCCCAGTCAGCGCCCAGTCAGCGCCCAGTCAGCGCCCAGTCAACACCCGATCAGCGCCCGATCAGGGCCAACAGGCGCGTGTGTATCGGGGTCGCGCGGGTCTGGGCGGCCGCCGTGTCGACGAACCATCCGTTGCGCCAGCGCCACTCTTTGACGGCGCCGCGGTAGCTTGGGATCGAGCGGCTGTACACACACAGGCGCTCGACCAAGGGCTCGAGTTCGAGCTCGACCTCGAGCGCCTGCTCGCCCACGCAGAGCATCTCGTCGACCAGGCCGGCGAGCAGCGCCCGGTGGTCCTCGACCACCGTGCCCACGTCGCAGGCCTCGGTCTCACACAGCAGCCCAAACGCCGAGTTCCAGATCAGCTTCTCGAGCTCGATAGCCCGGAAGCGGGGCTCGTCGACGACCGACGCAGGCAGGCCACAGGCCTGGAAGGCCTCGACCACCGCGGCTGCACGGGGACCCGTGAAGGGGCTCTCCCCCCCAGGCTCGATCGGCGCGCCGCGGCTGGGTACGGCCAGAAACAGGAGCCCCCGGGTCGTCCCCTCGAGACCGACCTCACGCAGCCACGGGCGCAGCATGCCGTTTTGGATGAACACCAGATCGTCGCGGCGCTCGCTGGGGATGCGGGCCAAGACCTCGGGCAGGGCGTCGTTGCGGACCGCGAGCACGATCGCCTCGCCCCGGGCCGCCGGGTTGTCGAGCTGCTCCCAGCCCCGCTCTCGATCGATCAACCTGAAACGATCGGGATCCCGCTGGGCCAGCGCCCCCCCCACCCGGCCCGCGCCGATGACGATCACGCGACCCCCTGCTGGGCGCGCCCCGACGCCTGGTCGACCGGCTCGACCGGCTCGAAGTGTTCGCGCAGCGCCCGGTTGACGGCCTCGGGCGCCTCTTGTTGAACCCAGTGTGACGCGTCTTCGATGAGCACACGATCGAAGTGCTCGACCCAGTCGCAGTAGTGGGCCGGGTCCGCGTAGTCCGAGCTCAGGGCCGTGTCCCGCAGGCCCCAGATCAGGCGGGTCGGGACCCGGATCGGAGTCAGCGCCCGGGGCAGACGACGCACCGCGGCCCGATAATAATTGATGCCTGGGACACCGCGATCCCGCAGCTGCCGGAGGTAGGGCGCCATGCGCTCTCGGGTAAAGGGCTCCGGATTGTAGGCTGAACCTCGAAACATGCGATCGAGCAGCCGGCTCGGATCCCGGGTCAGGTAGCGCTCGGGCAACACCGGAAGCTGGAAGAAAAACATGTACCAGCTGCGGCGCAGCTGTCTGAGGTCGAGCATGCCCCGAGCCATCACCTGGAGGGGCGGACAATTGAGCACGCTCAGGGTGTGCAGCCGATCGCCGTGGCGCTGTCCGACCTCCCAAGCGATGACCCCGCCCCAATCGTGACCCACGAGGTGGACCTTCTCGACCCCGAGCGCGTCGATGAGCTCGACGACGTCCTGAACCAACAAGTCCAGGCTGTAGTCCCGGACCCGCTCGGGGGCGTCTGTGCCTCCGTAACCGCGCATGTCGGGGGCCACCACGCGGTAGTCGGAGGACAGGCCGTCGAGCTGCTCTCGCCAGCTCACGGCGAGCTCGGGAAATCCGTGCAGGCACAAGACGGTGGGCAGCTCGGGATCGGGGGTGGGCGACCCCCGGACAGCCCCAGCCGCCGACCCGGCGATCGCCCCGGCTGCCGCCCCGGATGCCGCCCCGGATCTGGGGCCCCGCTCGTACCAGCGCACCCGCAGCCCAGAGGCCAGACAGCCCACGTAGGTCTCGGTCCCGGGCGGAAAATACGCGAGGTCGTCCATGTGACAACCTGCCTATCACATACGACCGGAGCGAGGACTATCATCCTCTCGATGGTCCAGCCTTCGCCCGCGCGCGCCCGCCTCGTCCGCCTTTGCCTATTGGGGCTAGCGGGCCTGTTGGGACCGACGGCGGTCCTGGGCCTCTCCGCCTGTCCCGCCGCGCCCACCGAGGCCCGAGTCGAAACCGGTGAGGCGCCCAGTCCAGGCCCGGCCGCCCACCAATCCCCCGCCGCCCACCAATCCCCCGCCGCCCACCGAACCCTGGGCCCGGAGTTCGTGCTCGCCCCGGAGACCGGCGAGGTCCGGGCGATCGTCGCGGCCGAGCAGACCCGGGCGGCGACCGAGGGCCGCGAGCTGCTCGTCTACGTCGGCGCGACCTGGTGCGAGCCCTGCCAGTATTTTCATGGCGCGGTCGACGATGGTCGCCTCGACGCCACCTTTCCGACCTTGCGGCTGCTGGAGTTCGACCTCGACCACGATCGAGAGCGGCTTCAGGCGGCCGGCTACGGCTCCCGCCTGATCCCCCTGTTCGCTATCGCTGGGCCCGGCGGCCGACCCAGCGGTCGCCGCAGCGAGGGCGGCATCAAGGGCCCCGAGGCCGTCGACCTGCTCACCACCCGACTCCAGGCCCTGCTGCACGCGGGTCGGGCCGACCGGGCGTCGCTCGACGCGGCACCGTGACCGCGGGACCGGCCGGCCGAGCCGGCATCCGGGGAACAGTCCCGAGCCGAGGTATGTTCGCGGCGCATGAACCCCGAGGAGGCCCAGCACGAGGCGCAGCTGCAGGTGGGCGCCCACCACGAGTTCTCCTGTAGCGACTGCGGGGCCAAGCTCGAGTTCACCCCGGGCACGGTCCACCTCGAGTGCCCCTACTGCGGGGCCAGCCACGAGATCGGCGACGGCGACGATCGGGAGGTCGAGGAGCGCTCCTTGCACGAGGCCCTGGCCCGCATCGCCACGGCCCCGGTCAGCGAGCTGACTGCAGGGGGCAGCGAGATCGAGTGCCGTGGCTGCGGCGCAAAGACCATCGTCAGCGGACACGCGAGCGCCTGCCCGTTTTGTGACTCGCCCCTGGTCACCCAGATCGAAGGGAGCAGCGAGGCCGTCGTCCCCGAGAGCGTGCTCCCCTTCGTGGTCCCCGAGCGCGACGCCGGCGAGCAATTCAAGCAGTGGGTCGCCAGCCGCTGGTTCGCCCCCAACGACCTGGCGCTGCGGGCCAGCCGGGCGCACATGGACGGGGTCTACCTGCCCTACTACACCTACGACGCCGACACCTGGACCCAGTACCGGGGCGAGCGCGGCACGACCTACTACGTCACCGAGACCTACAGGGACTCCGAGGGCAACACCCAGACCCGGCAGGTCCAAAAGATCCGCTGGTCCTCGGTCTCCGGCTCGGTCCGCCTGTTCTTCGACGACGTCCTGATCTGCGCGTCCAGCTCTTTGCCCCTCGAGCTCATCGAAGCCCTCGAGCCCTGGGACCTCGGCGCCCTGCTCCCCTTCGAGCCCGCCTTCCTGAGCGGATTCATGGCCGAGCGCGCCGCCTTGAGCCTCGAAGATGGGTTCGGCATCGCCAAACAAAAGATGGGACCGGGGATCCACTCGGCGATCTGCAGCGACATCGGTGGCGACCGCCAGCGGATCTCCGTTTCACACACCGACTACCAGACACCGACCTTCAAGCTCTGCCTCCTGCCCCTGTGGCTGTCGAGCTTCCGCTACGAAGGCAAGGTCTACCGCTTCATCATCAACGCGCGCACGGGCGAGGCCAGCGGCGAGCGCCCCTACAGCACCATCAAGATCGTGCTCGCGGTCTTGGGCGGCGTACTCGTGGTCTCGCTGCTCGCGTTTTTGTGGGTCCGGTTCAGCTCATGACCGCAGGTATCGCCCCCGCTCGGACCTTCGCCCAGACCCTGCGCGCCGGCGCCCGTGGGGCCGGCTTGGTGGGCTGGACCGCGGCCATGCTCGGCGCGGCCGAGGTCCACAAGCGCGCCGACCGAGCGCTGACCGGAGGCGCCTGCCAAGAGCAGATCTTCGACGCCTACATGCGGCGCTGGACCGCCGGGGGCCTGCGCCTGGTCAACGTCGATCTGCGCCTGATCTCTGGGCCGCCCGCCCCCGCTCCCGCCGGGCGGGGCCGCCTGGTGGTCAGCAACCACCGCAGCGCCGTCGACATCCCGATCTTGTTGACCCACTTCGGCGGCTCGGTGCTCAGCCACATCGGTGTCCAGTCCTGGCCCCTGCTCGGGACCGCGGCTCGGAGGGCCCAGACTATTTTTGTCGACCGCGAGTCCAGGCACAGCGGCGCCCAGGCCATCCGCGAGATCCGTGCCCAGCTCCGACGGGGCCGCTGTGTGAGCGTGTTTCCCGAGGGCACGACCTTCGTCGGCGACGAGGTCCGCCCCTTCAACGCCGGCGCGTTCGCGGCCGCTCGGGGCCTCGACATCGAGGTCGTCCCGGTCGGCCTCGCCTACCCGCCGGGCTGCGAGTTCGACGAGCCTACTTTCTTGGACCACGCCAAGTCTGTCGCTGGGCGCCCGCGCACCCCCGTGGCTGTGGTGATCGGCGCAGCCCGAAGTCTGCAGGGTCGCTCGACCGCAATGGCCGCCGAGCTTCAGGCCGAGGTCCAGGCTCTGGTCGCCCGCGCCCGCGCGGCGCTCTGAGCTGCTTGACCCCAACCTCGGCCCGGCGTAGAGCTGCGAAGTGCGCAGCTTGCAAGATCGGGTCGCCGTCGTTACAGGAGCCGCCAGCGGCATCGGTCGGGCGACCGCCCTGGGTCTGGCCCGGGAGGGCTGCGACCTGGCCCTCGCCGACATCGACGAGGTCGGCCTCGCCGAGACCGCCCGCGGCATCGAGGCCCTGAACCGGAAGGTCAGCACCCACCGCGTCGACGTCTCCGATCGGGCGCGCATGGAGGCCTTTGTCGACGAGGTGATCGATGCCCACGGCCGGGTCCACGTGGTCATGAACAACGCCGGGGTCTCGGTCACCGCGCCCTTGAGCGAGCACAGCCTCGAGGACTTCGAGTGGATCGTCGGCATCAACTTTTGGGGTGTGGTCTACGGCTGCAAGCTGTTCTTGCCCCACCTCGAGCGTGCCGGCTCGGGCACCATCGTCAACCTCTCGAGCATGTTCGGGTTCATCGGCCTCCCGACCCAGACCTCCTACTGCGCCACCAAGTTCGCCGTCCGCGGGTTCTCCGAGGCGCTCGCGGTCGAGCTCGTCGACAAGAACATCGACGTGATCAGCGTGCACCCGGGCGGCATCTCCACGAACATCGCCCGCAACAGCCGGCACTTCGACGAACAGCACAAAAAGAAGGTGATCCGCTACTTCGAGCGCCGGGCCATGGCCCCCGAGCGCGCGGCCGAGCAGATCATCCGGGGGATCAAACACCGCAAGCGTCGCGTGTTGATCACCCCCGAGAGCTGGGCCACCGACATCGTCAAACGTGTGTACCCGGCCCTGCCCCCCAAGCTGATCAGCTGGGCTCAAAAGCGCTTTTTATAGCGGCGGGGTCACGCTCGTTGGCCGGCGCGGCCATGCAAAAATCCCCGTACATGTTCCTCGGCGTCCCAAGCCCCCCGCAGTGCCTCGGGCGCGTGCTCCCCCAACAAGGTGGGGATGAGCAGCGGGGCCAGCAACGCAGCGACTGCTCGCATCGGGGGCTCGCTCTCGAGCAGACCTTCACGCTGGTAGCGGGCGACCAACTCCCCGACCGATTCGAGCATTCGTAGGGGCGGCCCCACGACCTCGCGGAGCTCGGGGTGCCGAGGAAGCTCGGCGAACAACATAGGAACCATGCGCCCCCGCCGACGCAGCAGCTCGGCGTAGGCCCGCACGACATGGGTGAGGTCGGCGTGGAGGTCTCCCGTATAGGGGATGCCGTCGGAGCCGCCGAAGTTCTCGACCTCGGTGAGCATCGCCTTGCGCAGCAGGTTGGCCTTGGTGCCGAAGCGACGAAACAAGGTGACCTCGTTGATCTGTGCCGCCTCGGCGATCTGCTTGGTGGTCGCACCCGCGTAGCCGCGGCGAAGCATCACCTCGATGGCGGCACCGAGGACCTGGGCATCGGGGATCCGTGGCACGGGGCGCTCTTATACAGGTAACGGCGCGTCCAATGAATGCAAGCACATGCTTGCATATGTGGAAAATGCGCCATAGAATCGAGGACATGAGGCTCGATCTACTGTCTGGAGGAGACCGACCGTGGCCGCTGCGGCTCGCCCTGAAGCTGGCCAAAGCGCGACTCGGGGTCATCCCTGGACCCACCCAGATCCTGTCCTATCGACCCAACCTCCTGCCTGGGCCAGTGCGCGGCTACATTTTGAGGGGCATGGCAGGCCACGGAGAGTGGAGCCCCAGTGAGGCCGAGCTGTTCGCCGCCTACATCTCCAACCTCAACACGTGTCACTTCTGACTCGAGGCACACGCCGCAGTTGCGGTGTTGGGAATGGACCCGGAGCTGGTCTCCGCCGTGCTCGAGGACGCCAGCCAGGCACCCGTCTCGGCGCGGCTTCGGGCCGCGCTGGAGATCGCCGAGGCGATCACAAGAGATCCTGGCGGCTCCTACAGCGACCTGCTCGGGCGAGCCCGAGATGCGGGGCTCGACGACGCAGCGATCGAGGACCTGGCCAACGTCGCGTTCCACTTCAACTTCATCAACCGGGTCGCGGACGCCCTCGACTTCGAGCTGCCCACGGCCGACAAGGTCCCGCTGCTCGCCAAGTTCCTCGATCGGGCCAAGACGATGGCTTCGCGCGAGCGGCCCTCCCCCTCGCTCGTCACCGCCCCGGGTGGACAGCTTCGACCCGTCGAGATTCAGATCGGCCACGAGGCGATCTTGCACGGCTCGGCGACCCTCGACCCGGCGCGACGTGTCGCGGCTGAGGCGTTCACGGCCCGGCTGCGAGGCGGTGTACGCCCGATGCTCGAAGTGCCCGCCGCCCTGAGCCCCTACCTCGAGAAGCTCGCCAACAACGCCTACAAGATCACGGATGAAGATCTGGAGGCGCTGCGCGACGCGGGCTACGACAAGGATGGGATCTTCGAGCTCACCCTGGCGGGAGCCTGGGGCGCCAGCATGGCCGGCCTCGAGGGTATCCTCGGTGAGCTCTCCGCTGTCCCACGAGCCCGGCCAGCCGAGGCCAGTCGTCCTCGATCGGCCGTCTGAGAGCGGGCCAGAGTCGAGCTCGTGCGGGCTTCAACCCGACTCCCCATCTTCGCTCGACCCTCGCTCGGGCGTGCGCAGCCGGACCACCGTCGCCCCCCAGCTCCCCTCGCCGTGTCCACCCAGCCGATACCGGGCGACCCCTCGATGGCGGTCGAGTTCGGCGTGCACGGTCCGGCGCAGGACCCCCTTCCCCTTGCCGTGGACGATGCGTAGATCCAACACCTCCTGTTCACGGCAGGCGTCGATGTAGGCCCGGACCAGCTTCCCGACCTCCCGGGGCGAGAAGTTGTGCAGGTCGAGTTCCCCGTCGAGGGGCAGCTCGGCCGGCTCTCGAGGCCGAGACAGGGCGCCCGCGGCTCCCGCCCAGGGCGCCCGAGCCAGCCCAGAGGGACCCGCCTTCGCCAACTGCCCGACTCGCTCGAGCCGGGCAACCTGTCCTGCCTGCCCGACCCCGCTGTTGGCGCGACGCACGATCTCGACCTTGCCCACCCACGCCGCCAACACGGCGCCGAGACCGAGCCTGCCCACACTGCTGTGTATACGCCAGACCCCGCCCACGCAGACCTCGAGGCTTCGCGCCCGCGATCGCCCCCGGCTGCGAGTGGTCACCCGCAGTTCCCCGAGCAGGGCCGCCGCCGCGAAATCGAGGGCGAGCTCGAGGGCCTCCTCCCGAGTCTCCTCCCCCGGGGTCCTGTCCGCGCCTGGGTCTGTAGAGACGGGCAGGACCTCGATCGACTCCCAACCGGCGAAGCGCAGCCCCACCTTCGCAGCGGACAGGCCGACCGCCACCGGCTCGAGCGGCGCCGCTCCCAGGTGCGCCCAGACCAGGGCGGACCCACACGTGGCGCTCGGCACCTCGACCGGGACCCCGAGCACCGCCCCGAGTTCGGCCCAGACCTCGCACCAGCGTCGATCGGCCTCCCGGCTCACCGAAGCTCGGCCTTGGCCACCGCCTGGCGCTCGGCCAGCACGGCGACCAATACGGCCCGAGCGGCCGACTCTCCCAGACCGCGCAAGCTCTGCATGATCTCCTCGGTCCGCGACTGGAGCCCGACCAGCGACAGACCCACGGGTGTGATCGGAACCTCGATCTCTCCGCGGTGAACGTGGCGCAGGAGCTTTTTGAGCGACTCCGTGGGCATTCCGGTGAGGGCCATGGGGACCTGGGGCATGGCCCATGCCATAGCGCGCCCGCGAAGTTTCGGCCAGGTGATGTGCGCCCGCGCATGCACTTCGGTGGGCAGACCTGGAAATAGAGCGCCCATGCTCGAGTTGGCCCCACCGACTCCGAAACCCGACATGTTCTTCACAATCGCCGCAACCGTCACCTGTCTCTCTGTCGCCCTCCTTCCCGCCGCCGCCGAGCTCCATCGCGTGGTCAGTGATCGGGGCAACCCCCTGCGCAACCTCTCAGTCCCCACCCGCCGCTCGCAGGTCGCTGCCCAGACCACCGAGAACACCCCGCGCCGCTGAGCCTGCTCCACCGCCCACCGCTGCTTCAACGCCCAAGTCGTTCGAGCGTCCGGTGGGCGACCTCGTTTTACTGCAGGGCTGTGCGTCTTGTTCCTGGCTCCCGAACTCCCCTGGGTCTCAGCGAGCCGCGACCCAGCGCTCGAGCTCCTCGAGGTCGGCCTCGGCCCGCACGCCACCGATCTCGTAGTCTTCGCGGGCTGTCGTGAGCAGCGCTTCGACCCGCTCGGCTTCGCCCTCGGCGAGGGCCCTGGCCAGGGCGAAGCGCGCCTGCCCCCGGTCGATGGGATCGCTCTCCCCGTCCTCGAACAGCCGAACAGCGCGCTCGAGCGGCGCGATGGCCTCGCGGGTCGCCCCCTTCGCGGTCAGCATGCGCCCGATACCGAGCAGCGACAGGCCGTTCTCGACGTGCTCGGGGCCCAGGTTGGCCTCGCGAATGGCCAGCCCCCCCCGGTAGCTGGCCAGCGCCTTGTCGTGGTCCCCCTGTCGGGCCTCGAGATGCCCGCGCATGGTCAGCGCGCGACCCATGGCCAGGTGATCCCCGCCCACGCTGGCGTCGATGATCTCGATGGCCTCGTCGAGGAAGCCGCCAGCCTCGTCGAGGCGACCGGCGAGGGTCAAGATCCCGCCGAGGTTCATCTTGATCACCCCCACGGTTGGGTGATCGGCTCCCAGGGCGACCTCCAAGATCGTCACGACCCGGGCGAAGGCGAGCGCCGCGTCGTCGAATTTGGCCTGCCGCTCCCGGACCATACCCAGGTTGTTGAGGACATAGGCGACCTCGGGGTGTGTGGAGCCGTAGGCCCGCTCCCCGATCGCCAGCGCCCGCTCGAACACGAGCCCGGCCTCCGTGTACTGACCCGCCCGCAGGTGGGCGGCGCCAACCACATTGAGGGTGTTGACCAGCGAACTGTGCTCGTCACCGACGAGCTCGGTACGCAGCTCGAGAGCGAGCAGGCCGGCAGTGAGGGCCTCGCTCAGGTGGCCCGCCTGAAGCTCCACAGTCGAGACCCGATCGGCGAGTTTGGCCCGCTGTCGGGTCCGCGCGCTGTGGGCTCGCCCCCGGTCGATGATCGCCGCACCGAGCCTCGCCCAGCGCATACCGGCCTCGTAGTCGGCGTCGTCGTAGCCGACGATAAACACGAGCTTCACGATCGCGTCGCTCACGAGCTTGTCCTCACGCAATGCCAGCGTGTCGTAGACGACCTCCTCGAGGGTCTCCCGGGCCGCCTCTTGCTTACCGTTGACCGCCAGCGTCCGACCGTAGCGATAGCGGGCCTCGGCGACCACCGGGAGGTAGTCCGTCGCCTCGGCTCGACCCAGCAAGGTCTCCGCGAGCGCGAGCGCGGACTCGGACTTCCCCGCAGCAAGCAGGGAGTCGACCTCACCCAGCACGTCACGGATCGCCGCGACCTCCCGCTGGATAGCCGGTTCTTCGGGCGGCGGATAGCTGGCGCGCAGGGCCTCGGCGTCAGCGCAGATCTCGAAGCCCGCGAGTGAAGAGATCAAAGGTACGCCCTCTACGAGGACCTCGGGGTCGGCCTCCGCCAACAGGGCGACCCGGGGCGCGACCTCGGTCAGAACCCGGTCGTAGCAGGCGATGCGAAGATCCATGAGCCCGACAGACTGCTCTCCGGCGACCTCGCTGGCCTCGCAGGCCTCGGTGCGCGCCGCCACCCAGGCCGCCCCCCAGCGGTCGAACTCTCGCTCGACCTCGGCGCCCATGGCCGGGGCCCAGTCCTTGTCGAGGGCCGCGTAGCCGGCGTGGATCCCCGCCCGGACGTCGTCGCTGTAGACCGCGGCCCAGGCCTCGGCCGCGCCCTGGCACTTGGGGGGCGGCGCGACCTCGGTCGAGCTCCGCAGGGCACCCCAGGTGACCGCGCCTGCGAACGCGGCCACTGCTACCCCACCCAGCACCCAGGCCCGACGGCGCTCGCTCGGATCGTCGCCGAGCGCGAACAACAGCGAACCCATGTCCGGCCAGCGCTCCTCGGGCTCCCGGGCCAGGCCCCGGGCCAAGATCGGCCACAGGCGCTTGGGTACCTTGGAGGGCGGCGGCGGGCTCGGATCTTTGGTGACCACGCTGAACGCGAGCGCCTTGAAGGTCTTGCCCTCGAAGGGGCGGCGCCCATAGAGCGCCTCGTAGAGCGCCACACAGAAGCTGAACTGATCGCTGCGTGCGTCGGCGGGCCGGCCCAGAAACTGCTCGGGCGACATGTAGCCAGGCGTCCCCATGACCGCGCCGACCTGGGTCAGAGCAACCGACAGCGCGCCGCCTTCGGTGCGGATTCCCACCAGCTCTGGATCGAACTTCGCGGTCGCAAGCGCGGTCCCACCCGAGTCGAGGCCGGCCGAAGCCCCGGTCGGGCTGGGCCCAGTGTCGCCGGCCGGACTCGTGCCGAGGCCAGCCGCGCCGGCCTCGTCCCCCTGCCCAGCGTCCTTGACCGGCTCGGTCTCGAGGCTCTTGGCGAGGCCGAAGTCGAGGACCTGGACCCGGCGTCGACCTCCGTCGAAGCTGACCATCGCGTTGTCGGGCTTGAAGTCCCGATGGACGATAGCGTGCTCGTGGGCGTGGGCGAGCCCTCGGCCGGCACCGTCGAAGACCTCGAGAATCTCGGCCCAGGATCGGGTTTCCTCGCTCAGCCACGCCCCCAAGGTCTGGCCGACCACGAAGTCCATGGCGACGAAGACTTGGCCGTCCACCGCGCCGACATCGAACACCGGCACGACGTTGGGGTGCGAGAGCTGAGCCATGGCCTGGGCTTCGCGCTGGAGTCGGCTCCGGGCGGCCTCCGTGGCGCGACCTCGCAGCAGCTTGATCGCCACTTTTCGGTCCAGCTGGGGATCGTAGGCCGTGTACACGACGCCCATGCCCCCCTCGCCCAGCGTCGTCAAGATCAGGTAGCGACCCAGGCGCTCCGGATGCGAGCGAACTCGAGCTTGGCCTGAGCCGAGCGCCACGCCCTCATCGGGGCTCGCGCGGCGGAACTCGGCGGTCTTGGTCTCCGTCAGCCCCTCGTTCTCAGCACCCGCGCGCAAGGTCGGTGCTGCCGATTTGGGGGCCAGCTGCGTGGGGTCGGTCATGGTTTCAGTACCAAATCGGGCTCGTCCAGGCCCGCTCCTGAATGGTCGCGGGTGCGGTCTCACAAGCCGCAGGCAGCTCCGTCGCCCCCGCGGCCACGAGCGTATTGCA
>Ga0256845_1000588_pt1 | contig 33627 bp, 27 predicted proteins | sample RiftiametaG_FD_189101 | JGI IMG/M metagenome (GOLD analysis project Ga0256845, IMG submission 189101) | Tube worm associated microbial communities from hydrothermal vent at the East Pacific Rise, Pacific Ocean - Riftia | ecosystem: Host-associated > Annelida > Integument > Unclassified ...
ATAGAAAGCGAATACCTATTAACTAGTGAGGTTTCTAGCTATTCTTCAGGCGATTTTAAAATCAGTCTCAAAAAAGAATTAATCGCTGATCGTAGTCTAGTGTTAAATGCAATATCTGATGAGAATATTACTATAGTAGATTCTCTTCCTCCGGCGCATTACCGAGGCGATTTTGTAATGTATGCCCGAAAAGGTCATATTACTAGCGCCATTAATTTACCTTCTTCAAACTTTGTAGATGAATCTGGGCAATTTCTACCGGTCGATGAACTCGAATTAATGCTGGATGGAAAACCTACAGATAAGATGATTACTTATTGTGGCGGTGGAATAGCAGCATCTTCTGTAGCATTCAATTTACATCGCGCAGGATTTTCAAATGTTGCTGTTTATATGGGATCACTTCAAGAATGGGTAGAAGATTCAGATAATCCAATGAGTGTTGGCGAAAATCCTTAAGATTCCTTTTAAAATTTGACTAACTAGAAATTATATCATCTAGTTAGTCAAATAAAGAAAACCTTATAACAAGTTACTGCACTAATAAAGAATCCAATTGTTCTAAATCATTCAACACTCGCCATTCACCTCCTCCATTTTCAACTCGTAACTGCCAAGCAACTAAACGTTTTTTATAGTCTCTTGGATCAATATTATCGGATCTTAGTTTCGTTACATTTAAAGCAACCACTTCAATACCTTTAACATCAATTGGAAAATCTCGAATATGACCTTTACTTAAGTCCTCTTCTAGATCTGAAAATATAAGAACATACTTTTCACCGGCTTTTGTTTCATTGACAAAATCGGTAGCCTGCATTAACCCACCTGTAATATCAGTATTGCGGCTACCCCACTTGGTATTGGCGACAAACTTATCAACTGTTTGTTTGAATAAACGCTTTTGATTATTGGTTGTACTAGGGCGTAAATCAAAGGTTGCTTTAGCAATAATATCTTTCTCACTAAAGCTGCCACTATCAATTCTAGCAATCGCAATTGAATCTCCACTATTTAGTGTCGCTAATAAATAATTGATAATGCTTTGTGCTTTTTTCAACTCTTCCGTATAGGTTCCTGAAGTATCAATCAACAAATAAACAGCTTTATTTTTTGGTTGGTATTCACCGCAAGAAACTAATAAAAGAAAACTAATAATCAAACTAACAAGTAAACTAAATTTATTAAAATATTTCATGATTTTACTCCACTTGTATTTGAGGTTTTTGAGTCAATCTCATCTTGATGATTAGATCCCATTTGGCTTTTGATGAATCTTTCTATACTCAATGGCAACATAATTAAGAGGTCAAAAAAGTGAGTTAACATATTGAAAAAATGCTTTGATACTCCGCCCATCAATCTAACTAAAATGCGCAGCACTCTTAAAATGCTGATGCTAATAAGACCTATAACAATTCTCATTGAATGAATAAAAGACTCCAAAGGTATCGCAATAAAAGCGAGAGCAAAAGGTAATATAAATCCCATCACCATTTGTCCAACAGATGGTATCCATCTAAATTGCGCTTCGATTACATCACTGCTTGCACCAACACCAATCAATGATTGTTGTAAAGCCTCTCTATCCAAGGCTAAGAGATCGCGCATGTAGGCTAATGAAGATTCGATACTGGCCAATATTGCCAAAATCGCAAAGGATACCCACATCATTCGACGTCTCATTTTGTCATCCATACTACTGATAATTGGGAAAAGATTAGTGATACGAAGTGATTCTAATAAAAATAAGCCCATTGCAATTTCAACTAGAATAATGACCAAAGCCGCAATATCAGATGTTTTCAATGATCCAATATAACTTGCACCTCCCACCATTTCAGCCATTGGCATAGCGATTAACTGGAAGTTTATCAAACCACCTAGAACAGCTATCACCAAGACCAAACCAGAGATAAAAAACTGAGTTAATGCAGAAGAACCCAGTGCATTAATAGCAACATCCTGATTAGATAAAATATTAGAATAATTTTCAATTTGCTCGTCAATATTTTTTGAACGTTCTGCTAAACCACTAATTTTTTCATCTACGATGGTAAGCTTTCCATCTATTTCACGCCAAACTGGCAGCATACCTTTCAATAAACGATGGCTTTCTGCGCTCGACTTTTTAAAGGCTTTGAGTGTCTGTTGATGAGATTCGTCGACCGCTTTTTTGATATTAGTTAATATTTTATTAACGGTTGGATCACCATTAGCAGGCAAATTTGCAATAGTCTCAACCACGTTTCCCCACGCAGGTGGTAACAATGCAGCGCTAGAAGAGTTTTGATAATCGATTTCTATTTTATCAATAGATTCTGCTATTTGTTTATGCAGAGCAGGATATTGTGACAAATCTCGCTGAACAATGTCTGTGATACGAGTAAACTCTCGTTCAATGGTTTTCTCTGATGCTTTTGCGCCACTCGCTAATAAAATGTCTCTATTACGTTGAGACACTCTATTTTCTAATTGGCGTAAACTAAAGCCCCATAGACGTAACGTAGAGTATAAGCCTTGCCCAGTTGATTTGAACATTTGATGGGCTTGTTTTCTGCCTAGATAAAAACTGATTATGATGATGATACCCCAAATCATTAGGGATGTTGATGGATTGTCCGACCAAACGGTTAGTAGTTCATTTGACATGTTTCACCTCTTTGTTAGGATTAATACAATGATTGAATAGGAACGATGCAAGTATCCAATAGCCCTGTGAAAAATTGGTGAAAATTGTGTTAAAAGGATCACCTCAAAATGAAAGATAAAATTTTATGATTAAAATATTTTGGGTGGAGGATCAGTTTCACTGGATTGATCGCTTTAAGTCAATACTAGAGAAAGCAAATTTCTCAATTGATTCCTCTCCGACAGAAGAACAATCAGAAATTCCCAAAAAGGATAACCAAGTCGATATTTATCGTTTTGAAGAGTCTGCTCGTCACGAGATAAATCAATCTATCAAAAATAGGGCTTTTAAACTTCCAGATATTATCATTTTAGATGCTAATATGAACGGCGATAATGATGCCGGTTTAAGTTTGTCAAAATTGATTAATAAGGTTTGGTCTCAAGTTCCCATTATTTTCCTTTCAGAACATAGCGGAACTTCCACAGAAGAAAAGGTATTTGAAAACACACAAACGAGAGATTTTATTGCAAAGCACCAAGAAAATATTGAAAAGGTCTTATGTTGGCGAATTAAAGCATTGCTACGAGCAACCTCAATGATTCAATCTAGTCGTCATGATAAAGACAATTCACTGAGTAGTGATAAACAAATAAAACAAGGTGAACTGACCATTGATTTGGTAACTTGGAATGTTTATTGGTATGGTGAGAAACTAATGAACCCTAAAAATATTCAAAGGCCGCTAGCCCCTACTCCTAGAAAAATATTAAGGTACTTAGTTGAAGCTTCACCACATCCTGTGAGTACATTACAAATGGAAGAAAAACTTAACCTTGATCGATTTAATTATGCCAGTTATAGGCAGCATATTAAAACACTAAGAAACTCATTCCAAAACACGAGTAGTGTAAAACAACTAAGTTTTAGTGAACTCTGTGCAAAAGGTGAAGGCATAGTCACCTTTGGAGATGATGGTGCTTACTGTTGGAAACAAATTAAATCATGAATGAAACTAAACAAACTAGTGTAAAAAATCAATCGTCATTAACTGATAGTTATTTTCCATGGTTAAGTATTATTTTCTCAATATTTTGCATTTATATTCTCGCAAGCCAATTAGAACTAGACCTTCCATTCAACTCGAGCATAAAAGAGTTATTATTTCACCCAACACACCTTAAAGGTTTATTAGCTAGCTTAATATTGGTGTATTTACTTGAATTACTCATATTTAATAGAATCCAACAAAATACGCAATTACATTTTCAACGCCTTAATAAACAAATTGAAAAGACCTGGGAGCAAAAAAACAAACAACAACAACGAGCGAATACCCAGTCAGATCATTCTAACAAGTTAAAATCATTTATTAATGACAAATTGATTGAATATATGGACTTTGATGAAAAATTTATTCACTTTAAAGGGATAGCATCTGAAGTACGACACAACGGAGTAATTAGTTATGACAAAATTAATATCGCATTAAATAAAGCGATAGAACAACAGAGGTTCCTAGCTCTATATGAAAAAGAAAATGAGGAAATCGCTGGCTATAACTATAATGATAATACTGAAAATGCACTCTATGATTATCAATCAGCAAAAGATGCTATTGCCTACCTTTGGGATCTACTCGATTTATCTACAGCCGAAAACATGTCGCTTTATATTGGAAATAAGTTAATTCAATATGAAGAAAGCTACTTTCAAACACAACTAAACTCTAATCAACATACGGACACTTCATTAACAATTGGATATCATCCAACATTTCATCCTCTTCAAGCTCTATTAATGTCGCTACAACTATTTACAGAAGCTGACCAAATAAAATATTTATTGAGTAACGGTAAAATTAATTCATCTCTATTTAACGATATTTTTCATTATGAAAATGAACAATTCATAATTTCCTCAAACACCAGTGAAGAATTATTAGGTAATCCAAACCATATTGTCTTACTTCTAGAAAACTTAATTAAAAATGCACAATTTTTTAGTCATAAAGTACGGTTCAAACAAAGAAGTGATCGTATCATTGTTAATATCAATTCGCATAAAGATAAAATAATGCAAAAACCAGTAGATGACTCAGATCAAACAGAGGAAGGTATAAGATTTTCTATTTATAATCGCGGCAATAATATTGCCGAAGAAGAGTTTGAGCAAATATTCAAACTTGGTTATACAACTAGACGTAAAAAAGATGCACATGGACGCGGGTTGGGTCTATATTTTGTAAAAGAGATCGTTAGTGGTTATCAAGGTACAATAAATGCCGTAAATATTCTTAATAAAAACGTTCATTATAAATTATCATTAGGGCTTGCAAGTGGCGAAAATTTTATCTATTACATTCATTGTAAAAACATGAATCAACGAATGGTTTCCTACCAAACGGGATCAGATAATATCCCAGTACATTTTGATAATAAAACGAATACAGAAGACAACCAAGTAGCCTATCACAATGAAATTAAAATTGAACATGATATTCCAATAGAAAACATTCAAGTCATGAACATTAAAAATGAACAATTATTCTCATTAAATAACTTAGATAGCTCAGAAAAAAACATTAGTTTTTGGGTTGATAATGTATCACAATTTCCCAGATGGGAAATATCTCTTAGCGGCTACAAAAAAAAACAAATTTTCACATTTAAAGCTCTCGATATTACTGGTGTCCAATTTGATATTAATATACCATCTGTTATTGAATAATAAATAAAATGAATCATTCTTCGGGACATCCTAATGAAAAATAAATACTTACTATTCTTCTCATCTATCATTTTTAACATTTTTATTTTCGGTTGTTCATCATCAAAATTAATTTACCAAATAGACCCCGATTTTTCTCGCGTAGCGCCAGCTCTTGAAAATAAGGAAATTATTTATGTAGAAGTTATCGATAATAGAACTGAAGGCACTCACAACGCCACTCTTACTTCAATCACCGCAGATATGTCTGATAGTAAAGCATTAAAAACAAAGCTCACACAGTTTTTAAAAGACAAGCAATTTAGAATGATTAATCGAGTTCTCCTAGCAGATCTCGGCTTAGAGATTAGAATTATTGACCTCAAATTAATTTTAGATTCAGGCGTATTTAAGAGTAAAATAACTGGCTCAAGTGAGCTAGAAATAATCATTCACAAAAAAAGTGAACGATGGTCAAAAACATTTAAAGTTTCGCGTTCGCAAGATGTGGCCAACCCTGTTAATGAGTTTGATGCCACCGGCATTATGAATCAAATGCTAAGCAAACAATTCAATAACATATTTTCTGATAGAGAACTCATTAATTTTATATCTAAATGAGATATACAGGCATCCGAATCACCATTTAATGTAAATTATTGCCCCTTTGTGAACATTTACCCGACAATATTGCTAGAATTGTCCCATAATAGCTTTAGTCGTCGTATTTAGTTCGTGCTTTAATTCTGCTTATTGAGAATAAATAACATCTAAAAATGATATCAATTCAAAATTCAAAGCCTCTAATAAATTAAAGGATAAATTATGATTAACAAACAAACATTAGTCGCAATTGCAGGTTTAATGCTTGCTCCCTTCGTTTCAGCTGATATGGCAGGTATTGAAGTCGGAGCTTATCAATGGACTCCTGACTATTCGGGTACTGTTGCTGCCGACTCTTCAGCGATCAATATTGAGGATGACCTAGGCTTTAAAGATGATACTCATCAAATTATTTGGGCTTCAATTGAACATCCTTTACCATTAATACCTAATTTTAAGGTTGTCTCTTCCGATCTATCTTCATCTGCTACAATCGAGTTGTCCGAACCCCTTGATTTTGGTGGAAAAACTTTTAACGACAACGATGAAGTAGCTGCCATTATTGATATGAGTAATATTGAGTATACTCTCTATTATGAGTTGCTCGATAACTGGATTAATTTAGATGGTGGTCTGACATTTAGACAGTATGATGGTTTTGTTTCTTTAGATACAGAAGCTACGAGTGCTCACCAAAGCTTAAACTTTACAATCCCATTGCTATATTTGAAGGGTAGAGTTGATTTACCTTTTACAGGTTTTTTTGTAGATGGCACAGTCAATATCATCAGTTTAGATGGTAACTCTCTTTCAGATACTGAATTTTCAGTTGGCTACGAAAGTGAAATAGGTCTTGGGGCAAAAGTAGGCTTTAGGACTTTTGCAATGGATGTTGATGAAAGTGGTTTACTTGCTGATATTGAGTTCAAAGGAGCTTACATTAGCGCATTCTTCCACTTCTAAAGATATTATATTTTGAGGAATAAAAAAGGAACCTAATTAGGTTCCTTTTTTATTCCTCAAAATTAGTGTTTTGTCTTATGCTTACTGACTCCCATTTAATCGATTCACCAAATAAAGTAACCTAATATCGTGTCCCCGCCTCACCAATCAATAATGATAATGAAGACTACCCCCATAAAGTCACATCCAGATTACTCAATAATCAATATTATTGGTGCTGGCTGTATAGGCCATTTACTTGCATTAAGATTTTTAAAGATGAATCCACACACACCATTACAAAATAAAACGACTTCGTTGTTAAAAATAAACTTGTATACAAAAACAGCAAAGCAAGACTGTAAAGTAGAATACCGATCGCCAACCGAAACGTTTAAAAGAACAATCCAATATTCATTGCTAAATGATTGGCAACCACCAAGCTTAGTTATGATAGCCATAAAATCACCCAATTTAAAAAACTTATGTAGTCAGCTTGCACTACTAAATTCCTCAAATAGTCTTAATAAAGCGACTCCCATTGTAATAATGATGAATGGTATGGGGTTAATGGAAATCGTATCAGCCAGTTTACCTCATAATCCAATATTTCAGGCGGTAACAACTCATGGTGCAAGAATTGAGGAAAAATGCCTCTTTCATACTGGTTACGGTGATACTTATATAGGTAGCCAACAGAATGGCAAAAACTATGAGGTTCAAAAGCAGGTTTGTGAGCTTTTAGAAAAATACCTACCTATAGTTCATCGAAGTAAGAACATTGAGCAAACTTTATGGAAAAAGCTTTTAATCAATTCCATCATTAACCCTCTTACCACTATTCATAATATTGAAAATGGTCAAATTACAGCTTACTCATCAATTAAACACGAATGTTATCAGTTATGTCTTGAGCTTATACCATTCATTCAAAAACTAGATATTCTTGAAGAAGGTGACTCATTATTTGAACATGTATGTTTGGTCGTAAAACAGACAAAAAATAACATTTCATCAATGAGGCAAGATCACCTTAAATGTCAATTAAGCGAAATAGACTCGATTACCGGCTACCTATTAAACGAGGCAAGAAAGTTGTATATTGAATTACCATTACATACAGAAATCTATAGAAAAATCAAAAGACTAGAAAATCATTTCTAACTCTGTCACAATTTCGAAAAGGGTATCAGCTAACCTCGCATTCTTCTGATATTCTCTAATATTCTCTATAAGTCCAAATTAATTCAAGTTTTGGATATTGGCTTTAAAAATGGAGCATTGAATGTCACCCACCAATAAATCACTCGTTATTTTACTTATATCTGGGCTTCTATTTATATTTTTGGTAATGGGAGGGCAGTCCAATAAAATACCAACAGCTGAAAATAATGTTGATGTTGCTGAAAGCGTAGCGGAACAATTAAATTTACAATTAAACGATAATATTACAGCACTAGAAAAAGGACTTAACAGTCTATCTTACAATACAATTTGGCAATCTGAGGCAGTTGCAGAGTGGCCAAATTGGTTGCGTACTCAGAAAGAAATTTATCAAGCGGCGGGATTAGATGTGTTAGGCGTTTACGCTAAAAGTAATGATACGCTTTATATGGGTAAATCATTGTTTTTAGGCAAAAAAGCACTCTCTGGCCAGCTTGGCGAGTTTGCTCAACCGATTAAACGACTCTTTGAAAACAATACCAGTATTAAATTAATCCAGCTTTATAAAAACCAACCATCTATCCTATTCTTGATCCCAATCCGCTCAGTTGAAAATGAAATTATCGGTAGCCTTATTGGCGTAAAAATAATTGATAATCAACGACTAAGAAGCTATCACTACACATCAAAAGCTCCTGTTGCTATTTTAAACAATAACAAAATTCACTCAATTAGTCTTGAATCTACACCAGAATTAGATAATTACGATATAGTGAAAATTGAGTGGCCTTCAAATATACAATCAAGTATTTGGCAACTCTCTCTGCTGGTTAGAAATGATACCTCAAGCTCAAGCAACGGGATCTCCATATTGCTTGCATTAGTCTTAACGTTTATCACTATGTTTTTAGTTTGGCAACAGCTTAGAACAAGCCAAACTAGTTTAATTAAGTTAGCAGAAACACTCGATCTTGACCTACCCATAGCAGAACAAATCAAACGCTTGTCAAATTTACAAAATACTAATCACGATCTTAACTTTCTTGATTGTATCCAAGCCATTCGCTCACGATTTGAACAACTTTCACAACAAAAAAAGGCGTTTGCTATAGAAGCGAGAAAACTCCAAGAAAATGTACAAAATCTACAAAGTGGTCAAAAAGAATTAACCATTGAACGTGATACAGCCGTTGCCGCACCACGGATTAAATCAGAGTTCTTATCCCGAATGGGTGATGAAATAACTACTCCAATGAAATCCGTGGTGAGCATGTTGCGCTTATTATCAGAATACCCCTTTGAGCCAGAACCAAAACAATTGCTCAGTATAGCTAAACGCTCAACAAGAACATTGGTCGATAACCTCAATAATATTTTAGATTTTTCTAAACTTGATGCAGAAATGTTAAAACTGAAAAGTAACCAATTTAGTGTCAGAGAGCTGATAGATGATCTATCCTCAGAGCTATCTCATTTTGCAAATGAAAAAGAGTTATCATTACAAGCTAGTAGTGATCCTGAAGTCCCAACCACTATTCGTGCTGATTTATATCGTGTTAAACAAATACTAAGAAATTTGCTCGGTAACGCCATACGCTTTACCAAATCTGGCGAGGTATCACTTTACGCAGATACAACTATGCAAAATGGTAAACAACTACTTAGGTTTACAATTACCGATACGGGAATTGGAATACCTTTAGATGCACAAAAAGGCTTGTTCGACTCATTACAACAAACCACAAAATTAAGTAATAGTAGTTTTGCTGGACGTCTTAGATTGATTGTTTCTAAACATCTTGCAGAATTAATGGGTGGAGAAATAGGTGTAATTAGTGAGAGAAACAAAGGTAGCCAATTTTGGTTTACTGTCAGATATAATAGGATTGATTAGCTATTTATGATTCAAGCGCTTATTGTAACTCATTTTCGTGCAATAGTTCGCTAATTTCATTTCTTAAAATTTCTAAAGGCATGGGTTTGCTAAACACTCGATCTGCACCCATTCCTTTTGCAAATTCTAAATAACTCTCAGGATCTGCCGAACCGCCGCCAGAATAAGCAATTATTTTCAATCTAGGATAATCTTCACGAACCTCAGCAATAAATTCTAATCCTTCTTTATTCGGCATTAGAATATCAGTAATAACTAGATCGGGGGTTTGATGTTCAAAGCAAGCTAGTGCTAGCTCTCCATCCTCAGCCATAATTGGTTGGTGTCCATCTAACTGCACTACTTCACTTAACAAATGAAGCATTTGAGGATCATCATCAACTAATAAAATTAATGCCATTTTGACTTCCTCCCTGTGATATCCGCTCCATTTGTATTAACATCGCTCTTAACTTCCCTGACTGACAACAATTATAGCCTACAAAATGGTTAATTTATAGTGACTAAACCGTTCAATGTTCATTATGTTACAGTTTTACCTTATGCAAAAGCATTATTAATTTAAAAAATGACTAGTATAAAATCAAATCCCAAAAAAGCGCCAATAAAGATAGAGCTTATATTTCAACACTCAGACTTTATCGCAGTCAATAAACCTATAGAAATTTCATTCCATAATGAAAATGACTTAATTGGTTTTTTTAATCTAGCAAAATCGTATTTCAAAACTCGTCTATGGCCGGTGCACCGTTTAGACAAGTTAACCTCTGGAATTATTATACTGGCTAAATCAGCCAAAGCCGCTAAACAGTTTGGCGTATTATTCAAAAACAAAGAGATTGAAAAAATTTATTTAGCCATAAGTAATAAAAAACCAAAAAAGAAACAGGGCAAAATTATAGGTGATATGAAAAAGTCTCGTAATGGTAGTTGGATGTTAGTTCAAAGTAGAATGAACCCTGCTAGAACACAGTTTCAGAGCTTTACATTGCTCCCAACAATAAGACTATTTGTGGTTAAACCTCTAACAGGAAAAACCCATCAAATTAGAGTCGCATTAAAATCATTAGGTTCACCCATTTTAGGTGATTCCCGATATAGTGGCAGTGATTCAGATCGCGCATATTTGCACGCATTTAAAACAACATTCAATTGGAATAATAAAATCATTGAAATTATAAATTTACCGACTCAAGGCAAGTTATTCCAATTACCGGAGACACAGGATCTTCTGAAAAATTTATTTTTTGAACCTGTAAAACCCTAAAATTTTAACAAAAAATCAGCTCTAAGTTCTTATCCCAATACCTCTACTCAGTAAATAATAAGCTAACGAAAATAACCCACTTATAAAAATCAAAATCAAAACTATCGCATTTTCGATAGGAATATCTGAAAAACCTAAAAAACCATATCGAAAAGCATTGACCATATATAAAACAGGGTTTGCCATAGAAACACTCTGCCAAAATTCTGGTAACATTTTTATCGAATAAAAAACACCACCCAGATAAGTTAAAGGCGTTAGAATAAATGTTGGTATAATTGAAATATCATCAAAATTTTTGGCAAAAATAGCATTAACTAGTCCAGCCGTTGCAAACATCATAGAAGTTAAAATAATAACAAAAAATACCACACCATAACTTTGAATATGTAAATCCACAAACTGTGATGCAACAAGCGTAACAATAATACCAATCAATAATCCTCTAGAAACGCCTCCAAGAACATAGCCTAATAAAATATAAAGAGTTGGTACGGGTGATACTAACAATTCTTCAATATTACGCTGAAATTTTGCGCTAAAAAAAGAAGATGCCACGTTGGAATAAGAGTTAGTAATAACAGCCATCATAATTAAGCCTGGCGTAATATACTCCATATAACTGACCCCCTCCATTAAGCCTACTCGAGAGCCAATCAGTTTTCCAAAAATAACAAAATATAAACTAGTAGTAATAGCTGGCGGTAAAAGAGTTTGGATCCAAATTCTAAAATATCGCGTAATTTCTTTATTAAGAATACTTTTTAGTGCCGTAAACGCCTTTTTATTATAAACTTTGTTAGTCATTTGGTAGTCCCTTTTTTACTCCTTTCTCTGTCAATTGAACAAATAATTCTTCTAATCGATTAGATTTATTTCTCATACTAGTCACCCTAACATCATTCTTATTTAACCATTCAAACACTTCATTAAGTGCTTTTTCTTTAGGTAAATCAAATTCAATCCTATGCTCATCTCTTACCCTAAAATTAACATTTTTAATATTTGGCATATCAATTGGTACATTATCAACATCAAGAATAAATGTTTCCAGATCTAATCTAGAAATCAGTTCTTTCATACTAGTATTTTCAACAATTTCACCATGATTAATAATGGCAATATTGCGACAAAGTTCTTCGGCTTCTTCTAAATAATGAGTTGTTAATACAATTGTGGTTCCATCTTCATTTAATTTTTTTAAGAAGCCCCACATAGTTCTACGAATTTCAATATCAACACCCGCGGTTGGTTCATCTAATATTAAAATTTTTGGTTCGTGCATCAAAGCTCTCGCAATCATTAATCGCCTTTTCATTCCTCCAGATAATAAACGAGCCTGATCCTTACGTTTTTTCCATAAATCCAGTTGCTTTAAAACCACTTCAGCACGCTGCAATGCTTTTGTCCTCGTCACACCATAATATCCTGCCTGATTAACAACAATCTGCTGGCAAGTTTCAAACTGGGAAAAATTAAACTCTTGTGGCACAAGACCTATGCAACGTTTTGCAGACTCTACTTCCTCATCAATTGAGTGACCAAAAACCTGAACTGTTCCGCTAGACTTATTAACTAATGAACAGATAATTCCAATAGTAGTTGATTTACCTGCACCATTAGGTCCTAAAACTGCAATAAAGTCTCCCTTTTCAACCTTAAATGTTATCCCTTTAAGCGCTTCAAAACCATTCGCATAAGTCTTTTTTAGTGATGATATTTCTAAAGCATATTTCTTCATTAACCGTGCCTATAGTGAATATATTGGATATAAACTTATTGTATTGAGTAACTAGAACTCTTGATATTACAGTTTAGATCCTTGTTTTTCAGGGTGATTGTTGTAGCCCCAAGCTGAAACGATTTCATTTTCAATCTTTAAATGATCAAGCACTCTAGCAGATACAAAATTGGCTAAATCATCTAAATTCTCAGGCTTATTATAAAATCCGGGACTTGCAGGCATTATGGTCGCACCCGCTTCAGATAATGTTAATAAATTTTTAAGGTGTATTGTTGAGTAAGGCATTTCACGTGGTAATAAAATTAACTGCCCTTTCTCTTTTAATACCACATCCGCAGCTCGCTCCATTAAGTTATTGCTCGCGCCTGAAGCAATAGCCGATATACACCCCATACTAGCAGGACAGATCACCATCTGTTTGGGCGCGGCTGATCCACTAGCAATTGGTGAAAACCAGTTTTCCTTGGAGTAAGCTGTAATTATTTCTGATGATGTTTGACAATATTTAGTTAAAGCTATTTGAATTTTTTTTGGTGATTCAGGTAACTCTAGTCCCATTTCCGTAGCTAAAACAATACGTCCCGCATCAGAGATTACGAGATGGATATTTTGATAATGATTAACCAAATGCTTCAATAAATTTATGGCGTAAAAAGCACCCGATGCACCAGTAATAGCTAAAGTAATCGCACTTTTTTTATTCATTTTAAGTTACCTTGCGGAGCACAATCATTAACCTAACACACTAGTTATTTTCACTTTTCACTTTTCAACTGTAACAAAAGCTGTTCATGGATCTCTTCAAATGAACCATTACTCATTATTAATATGTGATCGCTCTCTTTCACTTCATTCACTAAAAATTCCAATATATCTTTAACAGAACTCTTAAGTATTATTGGTTCATTATGGCTGACTTCAAGTTCCCAGCAATACGATTTAGGGATATGAAAAATAGTTAAATCTGCGTGGACAATCGATTTTTTCAATCGACTTTTATGGGATCCCATTCTCATAGTATTTGAACGAGGATCAACAATGGCAATAATTCTTTCTTGTCCTACTTTGTGTCGTAATCCCATTAAAGTAAACTCTATCGCCGTGGGGTGATGAGCGAAATCATCGTACACACTAACACCATTCTCTTTGCCTTTCAGCTCCATACGTCTTTTTACATTTTTAAATTTTCCTAGCGCCTCAATTGCATCAATAGGATTAACTCCAACATGACGAACAGCTCCCAAAGCCGCCATAGCATTACTGATATTATGATCACCAATTAAATCCCATTTAAGTTGTCCAACTAGGTCAGACTGAAAATAGATTAGGCAATCACTCGCATCACCTTTTTGTTTTATCACACTCCAATCTGCTGAAATTGCTTCCTTTTTAGAAACAGTCTCAACCTCACAACTTTTTTGTATTTTTTTTGCACATTCATTCGTCGATGAAAAAGTTTCGATAGGTGTCCAACATCCTCTAGCGATAACTCGATCTAATGAATCATCAATAAAAGGTTTTATTATCAAACCATTACTTGGAATGCATCTGACGAGATGATGAAACTGGTTTTCGATAGCACTTAAATCTTCAAAAATATCCGCATGATCAAATTCAAGATTATTTAGAACACAAGTTCTTGCACGATAATGAACAAACTTAGAACGTTTATCAAAAAAGGCAGTGTCATACTCATCCGCTTCAACAACAAAAAATGGCGAATCAGTTAATCTAGCAGAAACACCCAAATTATCCATAACGCCGCCCACTAAAAAACTCGGATTATAACCAAGTGACTCCAAAATCCATACGATCATACTAGCTGTTGTTGTTTTACCATGAGTTCCAGCGACTGCAATAACCCACTTATCATGCAAAATATTTTCTTTTAACCATTGAGGGCCTGAAGTGTAGACTTGGTTCATATTTAACATCGATTCCACTACCGAGTTCCCTCTAGATAGAGCATTGCCTACAATGACACTATCAGGGCTATCATTAAGAATATGATCCGTATCTTCGTTTAAAAGAGAAATCCCCATATCTTTCAGTTGGTCGCTCATTGGAGGGTAACAATTTTTATCTGAACCAGTTACTTTGAAACCTTTCTCAGTTGCCAGTCTAGCGAGCCCCCCCATAAATGTGCCGCAAATACCTAAAATATGTAGGTGCATGAAAACATTCCTTAATGAGTTTATTTAGTCAGTTAAGTACTTAGCGAATTGCACAATTAAGTCAGTAGATAAAGTTATAACATTCAATACGAGCGAGCGAAGTCTTAATCAAAATAGTGTCTTACTGCTAATTGGTAACCGTCATTCTATTAGAAATAATTAGCAACACATGTTATTCTTCGGCTCAGTATTTACATACCTTGTTTAGCTTTCCAGAATTGTACCATGTTGTCCCATATAGGGTATAAAAAGAAGCATTTTAAAGAACCTTAAAGCTTCACTAAAAAAGAGATGCCCATCAATGTCTTATAAACACTTACAAAGCATAAAAGTATTCTCAAGCGATCTTGAAGTTGGTATGTTTGTATCTGCACTTGATAAACCTTGGGAAAAGAGTGATTTTTTAATACAAGGTTTTGAGCTACAAGATGAATTAGACATTGAGGCTATAAAAGAAGAATGCGGATTTGTCTATGTAGACTTTTGCAATGAAAACCAATTTAAAAAACATCAACTTAAAACTACCGCATCAAAAACTTATAAAGAAGAAGTCCTCAGTAAATCTAACCCAGATAATTTTGATTTAAGCAAACACACCAAACACTCAAGAGCTACAACTCGTCAATCGAGCAAAATCGTAAAATCTGTTTTAGATAAAGTAATGCTTGGCAAGGATTTTGATTCTTATAGCGTAAAAAATACTGTCAAAAACATGGTTCGCGAAGTTCTCACCAATGAAGAAGCCATGATGATGATGATCATGATGAAAAACAAAGACGGTCGTATTGCTCAACACTCACTAAATGTCAGTATTCTTGCAATTGGATTTGCTCGTTTTTTAGGTTTTTGCGAAACCCAAATTGAAGAGATTGGCATTGGTGCCATGTTACATGATATTGGAAAAGTGCGAGTTGACGAAAAACTATTAAATATGAAAGAAAAGCTTAATAATGAACAAATGCATGAATTATGTAAACACCCACAATACTCTTATGAGATCTTACAGCAAAAAAGTGACTTACCTACTGCAGCCATTGATATAGCCGTTTGCCACCACGAAAGATTAAGTGGTCAAGGCTATCCAAGAGGATTAAAAGCCGCGCAAATATCAAATAGAGTGAGAATTGTCAGCATTATTGATGTATTTGAATCTTTAACCTCAGATCAGTCGCATAGAAGTGCCTTGTCTGTTGTAGAGGCCTATAAAATATTAATGCAGGGTAAAGGGAAGCGCTATGATGAACATTTAGTGCTTAAACTAATTGAATGGAGAGGGATTTATCCAGCGGGAACCATTGTAGAAATGCAAAATGGCGAAGTTGGTATTGTAGTTTCAGGTAATCGAAGGGAAAATAAGCTAAAACCTAAAGTATTACTAATATTGGATGAAGAAAAAAAGAAGCAAAAACAGAGGCTCGTTGATTTATCCTTTATTCAAACAGATGCTGAATCAAAACCTTATACAATTTTTAAAACTTATGAAAGTGAAGCCTTTGGCGTAAATGTCAGCCAATATCTTGAAGAAGGTTTAATCATTGCACCCACTTGTTAATACATTAATCAATCTGCCATTGATTAATGTATTACAGAATAACGTGTTACTAAACAATAAAAATAATTATGCTCACAAGGCTCTCGCTCTTGAAGAAAATATTTGAAATGAGGTTATTTAAACAAGCAACTCTCATTGTCTATGTTTTTTCTTTAATAGGGTGCCATGATTCATCAGAACCCGCAAAAATTATTAAACCAAAGACTTTCTCTACGACTCAATCAAATAATCGCCCTACTAAACAAATTCCCACTAGCAAAAGTCAAATAAAACAAAAAAATATTAGAGATAACCTTTTAGTCTACTGTTCAGAAGCGAGTCCACAAAGCTTTAACCCTCAATTAGTCACCTCTGGAACGACGTTCGATGCGTCATCAAAACCTATCTATAACCGCTTAGTAGATTTTAAACGCGGAACAAGCCAGATTGAGGCAAGCTTAGCGACTCATTGGGATGTATCGGAAGACGGCAAAGAATACATTTTTTATCTCCGTAGAGATGTCGCATTCCATCATACTGATTATTTTCAACCTAGTAGAAATTTTAATGCTGATGATGTTTTGTTTTCAATATTCCGACAAAAAAATAAAGACCATCCGTTTCATTCCATTTCAAATTTAAGCTTCCGATATTTTAGTTCAATGGAGCTCGATACCTTAATCACCAAGATAGAAAAGTTAGATGATTACACGGTTAAATTTACTTTGGATCATGCTGAATCACCCTTTATTGCAACTCTTGCTATGGATTTTGCATCAATTTTATCTGCAGAATATGCCAGCAAGTTACAGCGAGCTGACAAAAAAAAACAGATTGATCATTTACCAATTGGCACTGGTCCGTTCCAGTTTGTTAAATATAATCCAGATGCATTTATACGCTACAAAGCCCATTCAGACTATTGGCAAGGTGAAGAAAAACTGCAAGAACTAGTCTTTGCAATTACTCCCGACCCATCACTACGCTTTGCTCGTTTAATTGCGGGCGAATGTGATATTATGGCAAAACCATTACCCATTCATATCAAAAATATCGAACAATATCCTGATATTATTAGCTATAGCGAGTCAGGTAGTAATATTGCATATTTATCGATGAATACTAAGAAAAAACCTTTTGACAATGCCAATGTCAGAAAAGCAATAAACCTAGCAATCAATAAAAAACGCCTTTTAAAAATAGTTTATGACAATTCTGCAATCGAGGCAAAAAACCCAATCCCTCCTAACATGTGGTCTTATAATAATGAAATAGTAGAAATAGAATATTCACCTATCAATGCAAAACGGATACTAGACAAAGAAGGTTTTACTAATGGTTTTAATATGGAATTATGGGCTATGCCTGTACAACGAACCTACAATCCTAACGCAAGAAAAATGGCCGAATTAATTCAAAAAGATCTAGAAAAAATAGGTGTTCGAGTTAGCATTATTAGTTACGAGTTTGGAACTTTTCTTGAGAAAACCAAACGGGGCGAACATCATGCTACTCTACTTGGTTGGATTGGAGACAATGGCGACCCCGATAATTTCTTTTCTTCACTGTTAGGGTGTGCAGCAACACACTCAGGTAGCAATGCTTCTTTTTGGTGTCATTTGACGTTTGATAAATTAATTAATCAGGCTCGAAGAATATCCAATCAAGAGCACCGAAGTGTTCTGTATAAAAAAGCACAAGTTATCTTTAATCAGGAACTGCCTTGGGTGCCAATTGCACATGCTCAACAATTTGTTTTAGCCAATAAACGTGTCATTAATTTTAAACTTACTCCTACTGACGGGATGTATTTTAATAATGTTTATTTGTTACCGACTAATAATTAAAACCTAATAAGTTTATGTTCCGAATTTTTATTCGACAAGGACTCAACCTCACAAGCAGTTTTTTATTGCTGTGTATTTTCACGTTTGTCTTATGTGATTATTTTTTTCCATCTGGACTATCTTTTATTATTCCACCGGATTCACTCAATGCATCAGGAACTGATTTCTTCTCTCAATCAGCTCATTACTTTAGTCGCTTTTTTAATTATTTAAATAACATTGTAACAGGGCAATTAGGATTATCAGATTTCAGAGGAATTAATGTCAGTGATGAAATTATTAATTACTTACCCGCTTCAATGGAGTTAGCTATAGTTACACTCACCTTTTCTCTAACTTTTGGTCTTTGGTTAGGAATTATTGCAGCAAAATACAAAAACAAATGGCCCGATAAAGTGATTTTATCTGCAACACTCATTGGCTATTCTTTACCTCTATTTTGGTGGGCAATGTTATTAGTACTATTCTTTTCGCTCTGGCTAGGTATTACACCAGTAGCTAGCCGAATAGGATTTGAATACGACATTGAGGTTGTTACTGGGTTTTTATTGATTGATAGCTTATTATCTCCTCGCTACGCTCTAGATGCCTTTACTAGTGTTGTTCAACATATGATTTTACCTGTCATCGTTCTAGGAACCATTCCACTATCAGCAATAACTAGAGTGACTCGAGCTTCGATGATAAAAACTTTGTCCCAAGATTATATTAATAATGCCATTGTGAGTGGAATTTCAGATTTTTCTATCACTTGGAAACATGCATTAAGAAATGCATTTGCACCGATTATAACTGCTTTATCTTTACAAATTAGTAGTATTATCACTGGGGCTATTATCACAGAAAGTATATTTGCATGGCCTGGCGCCGGTAAATGGTTATTAGAAGCGGTATACAGAAGAGATTTTCCAGTGATTCACGGTGGCTTGTTAATGACTGCTAGCATTGTCATTTTTATTTATATCTCCCTTGATTTTATTTCCATGTGGCTAAATCCCAAATTAAGGGATAAGAGCAAACAATGAGTACTAGTTTTTACATACAATATCAAGTTCCAAGTGTTTATCGGAAATGGTGGTTAGATTTTAAATCAAATAAACTTGCCCTTAGTGCGTTCATTATTTTTATGTCGATAATTTTTGTTGCTATCTTCGCCAATTTTATTGCCCCATATGATCCAACGACACAATTTGAAAATGCCGCTCATTTACCACCACTCTGGTATAACGAAGGAGATGTTCGATTCTTATTAGGTACAGATGATCTTGGTCGAGATCTATTTTCTAGGCTTGTTTACGGTGCACGCCTTTCTTTATCTCTGGCGTCTCTAGTGGTTATTATCTCTTCTATTATTGGAGTAATTTTCGGTGCTCTTTTAGCTTTTAGCACACCTTGGATTGACCACCCAATGATGAAAATTATGAGTTTTATTTTATCGCTACCATCGCTTTTGTTAGCCATTGTCATAGTCGCAATAATCGGACCTGGTTTACCCAATGCAATATATGCCGTTATGCTAGTACTTATTCCACATTTTTTAATCACGACTCGAAGCGCTATAAAGTTAGAACTACAAAATGAATATACCACCGCCATGTGTTTAGATGGCGCAAATAGATTTCAACTGCTTTATTACGCGATTTTACCCAACATATTGCCAAATATTATTTTGCAATTTGTGGTCGCCTTTTCCACTGCTATTTTAGAAATAGCGGCATTAGGTTTTTTAGGTTTAGGTGCGCAAGCACCCTATCCAGAATGGGGAACAATTTTATCTGAGTCACATGATTATTTAGTTTTTGCTCCTTGGAGTGTCGCAGTTCCTGGATTGGCCATATTCTTTACTATTTTAAGTATCAACTTAGTAGCTGAAGGACTGAGAGATGTCATGAATATTGAGAAGAACTCATGAACCTGCTACACATAGAAAATTTAAATGTTACTTTAAAAACACAAAATAATGATGCCTTAATATTGGAGCAGTTTTCGCTAAGAATGGCAGAAAATGAACGCCTAGGTCTAGTTGGCGAATCAGGTTCAGGAAAAAGCACCCTTGCGCTTGCAATCATGGGACTACTCTCAAGTAATATGACCTTGACAGCAGACTATATGAATCTTGATGGTGAAGATTTAATGAAAATGCAACCAGATGATCGACGTAATTATATATCAAGAAAAGCATCGATTATTTTCCAAGATCCGTTAGCTAGTCTAAACCCTTGCTTTAAAATTTCAGAGCAGATAAATGAAATTTTATCATTACATGAAATTCGTGGTAAAAAAGTACAGCAACAAAAAGCAATCGACCTATTAAGCGCTGTTGCGATTAGACATCCAGATAATGTTTTAAAAATGTATCCCTACCAGCTATCGGGCGGAATGAATCAAAGAGTCGCCATCGCAATAGCAATGATTGGAAATCCAAAACTTCTGATTGCAGACGAACCAACAACATCACTCGACGTCACAATTCAGTCACAAATATTAAAACTACTTTTTGAACAAAAACAAACATCCCAAACGGGCATAATATTAATTACACATGATTTTCCTTTATTAGCTGAAAACACTGATAAAATTGGTGTTATCTATTCAGGCCAAATGATGGAACACGCATCAACAAAAAACATATTAAAACACCCTCATCACCCTTATTCTAAAGCGCTTTTAGATTCTATCCCGCAGCTAGGGCAAAGACATGATAAAGGAAGTCGGCTTTATGCTTTAAGCGGACAAATACCGAGTTTAGATAATATTCCAGTTGGATGTCGTTTAGGCCCTAGATGCAATAAAGCGGTTAAACAATGTGTTAAGCCTCCACAATTAAAATCGATAGAAAATCATGGCAAGGTACGTTGTCATGCCCCTCTTTCTAAAAATAATAAACAGGTAAAAAACTAACATAATGTCACTTTTAGAGCTTAAAAACATTAACAAAAGTTATCAATTGGCTAACGGTTTTTTTTCTGTTACGCAATTACATGCGAATATCAATATTAATATTAAATTAATACAGGGAAAAACACTGGCGATAGTAGGTGAGTCAGGTTCCGGAAAAAGCACATTAGCTAAACAAATTATTGGTATTGAAAAACCAACTAGTGGTAATGTCTTTTTGAATAATATAAAGCTTGATTTTGACAATGCAGAACACAGAAAAGAACGTTTTAAAAAAATCAGAATGATATTTCAGAACCCTTATGAATCAATTAACCCTCAATTACGTATTGGCGAAACACTTAATCATACCTTAAAAATAAATACTCAATTATCTAGTAGAGAAAGAAAGGAAAAAATTGAGCAAACCCTAGTATTAGTTGGGCTACAAAAATCACACCAACATCATTATGCTCATAACTTTTCAGGTGGTCAAAGACAGCGGATCGCGATTGCTAGAGCCATTATTTTAGAACCTAGTATAATTATTGCAGATGAACCACTTTCAGCTTTAGATGTCTCAGTGCAAGCTCAAATAATTAATTTATTACAAAATTTACAAGAAAAACTTGGTATTTCAATTATTTTCATATCACATGATCTTAGTGTCGTTGAACATATTGCAGATAATGTGATGGTGATGTATCAAGGTAGCGTGGTAGAAGAAGGAAAAGTCTCTCAAATATTTGATGAGCCATTACATCCCTACACACAAAAACTATTTGCTAGCACTCCAAGTTATAGAAACCGCTTTAAACCTTATTTAACAAAAAAACCATTAAATAAAATTAAGGAAAAAATATTAACATCACATTGCAGTTATGTGGATTTTTGCCATTGTAGAGAAGACAAATGCGAAACAAGTACACCTAAAATGATTCAAACAGAACAAGACTACCGAATAGCTTGTTTTAAGTTTGAATAAAAAAGCCTAATCAAAATGATTAGGCTTAATAACAAATCTTAAATTTAGTTTTTATTAACGTTCAATATTACTTAAATTTTCAACAATATCAGCCTCATTTCTAAGCTGTTCAATCATTGAAGCATACACTGCATCTGAGTAAAAACGACTAAGCCTCTGTTCGGCTTGTATTCTAACCGCATCTTCTGCCTCATCTAATTTACCGTCCTCAATTTTATTTAAAATAAACAAAGTGTAAGATTGTGCACTCTCCATTGAATCATATGCAATAGCATTTTCATCGGCTTTGTTAATTTCGAAAAAAGTTTGTAATTGTTGGTACGGTAATGATGCGGCGGTTCGTTCTACACTGTCTAAATCAATCCATTTCAAAGTCTTTTGAGAAATTAATTCATCAACATTTTCATTTGATTTCAATTTCGCTTTTATATTATTTGCGTACTCAACCGCTAACGTTTTAGATTTTTCTAGTTTTCTACTGGCTATGACCTTATCTTTGACTAAATCCAGAGCTTGAATTTCACTAGGTTGGTGCTTATTAATTCGAATGACAACCACTTGATTATCAGAAATACTGATAGGAGTAGAGTTTAACTGTGCATCAATAACATGATCGCTAAATGCAACGTTTAAAACATCAATATTTTTAAATATCCCAGATGCTGTAGAGCGGCTAAATTCAACACTTGTTTTTATTTTAATTCCAACTGACTCAGAAACTTCAGTTAATGAATCCGAAATTTCAAATGATTTCTCTTCTAGAATAGCAGAACGCTCATAGAATAATTCTTCTGCCTTTTGTTCTTGAAGGATTTGAGCAATTTGCTCTTTTACTTCTTCGAGAGGTTGTATTTCACCTTCAACTAATGCTGTTAGTTTTATAATGTGAAAACCAAAATCTGTTTTTATTGGCGCAGATATATCTCCAACTTTAACTAGCCCCTCAACGGCTATATCAAAAGTGTCTTGCATAGAACCCTTTTCAACAACACCTAAATCACCACCATTTTCTGCAGAGAATTCATCTTCTGAATCACTTTTAGCTAATTCAGCAAAACCTTCACCGGAATCCAATCGAGTTTTAAGTTCATTAATCTTAGTTTCTTTTATTTTTACATCGTCAGTAGTTGCATCTTCAGGTGTAGCCACTAATATGTGAGAAACACTTTTTCTTTCATCACTTTTATAAAATTCCATATTTTCTTCATAATAAATGATAAGTTCATCATCACTAACAGTTACATCTTTTTCAAGTGCTTCGACTGAAAGTTCAATATAATCCAATGTGACTTTTTCTTCTTGTCGATAGCTTTCTTTATTTGTTTCATAAAAAGCTAAGACGTCTTCATCAGAAATTTCTATACCCTCAGAAAATATTGAGTATTTGATATCTAAAACTCGACCGCTACGTTTTTGACCCAAATATTTATATTGATTTGACAGCTCATTTGTTAATACAAATTCACTTTTAGAAATACCATCTGTTAATTGAGATAAAATTTGATCCGTTTGCAAACTTTGCTTAAATTGGGCTCGAGACATACCAATATTAACCAGTGCTTGATCTAATAGTTCTGAAGAAAATACGCCATCTTTTTGTAAAGCTGGTATTTCGATGATAACCTTTCTTATCGAAAAATCTGAAGCACGCATTCCCATTGTTTCAGTTGATTGAAGCGTTAATTTACGACTTATTAAGTTTTGTAATACATTGATGCGAAAATTTCTTTCTTGTTCTTCTGTTTTAATAAACTGAGTATAAGCTTCGCCATATCTCTGACGGGTGCTTGAGTAAGCTCTTTGAAACTCAATGCGAGAAACACTTTCGCCATTCACAACAGCAACCGCGTTAGGATCACCAAGAAACAAAGCAGAAGTAAAATACCCTGCACCTACAAAAGAGATCACAATTGCAAAAATTAGAATTTTTGCCCAAGGTTTTTTAACACCTTCTCTAATATTATCCATCATCATAATTTAGTTTCACTTACATTTATTTGTACATAATATTTAATATACACAATACACAAAATCAATTTAAAATACTTATTCAGCTTAGACACAAAAAAACGCGCCTAATAAGGCGCGTTAATTTTTTGTTATGCAATCTCGTTCAATTTAAAAATTAAATGACAATCGAATAACGTCTTACTGGTGGGCGCTAGTGGGCTCGAACCACTGACCCTCGCCTTGTAAGGGCGATGCTCTCCCAACTGAGCTAAGCGCCCTAAAACCAACGGAGCGCTAGTTTACCGCGTCTTTAAGACCTTTACCAGCCTTAAATCCTGGAACTCTAGCAGCAGGAATTTGGATAGTTGCGCCAGTTTGAGGGTTGCGTCCTTGACGAGCAGCACGGTCTTTTACAGAGAAAGTACCAAAACCAACTAAAGCAACTGGATCGCCTTTTTTTAAACTTTCAGTAATGGTTTCGACCATTGAATCGAGAGCTCTACCAGCTGAAGCTTTAGAAATGTCCGCACCAGATGCAATTGCATCAACTAATTCAGATTTGTTCACATTATTCCCCTTACAATTATTTCTATAGTATTAAGAGCATATTTTTAGAGTAATTCCTTTTATGCTCCCTGCACTTGACTTTATACCAATGGAAGAAATTAACTGTCAAGTAAGAAATGACTTAAACGGCAGAAATCTTCTGGCTTTGCTCAATATTCGACCATATTCTAGCATTTTTATAATATTTTAATAAAAACGGCTAAATATAAACGAACTTGAGATAGCAGTCCTTTATCAATGCGGTTTAGTACTCGTTTGAGTATTAACCCGTTTCTTATTAGATTTTGGTTTAGTCTTTGTAGTCTTTTTACTGTCTGAAATAACAGGCGTTGGAATACAAATAAGTGCTTTCTCAAGTACTTCATCAATCCATTGCACTGGGATTATTTCCAAGTCACCAATGATATTAGAGGGTATATCAATGAGATCTTTCTCATTTTTGCTTGGGATCAGTACGCGTTTAATACCACCTCGATGAGCCGCCAGTAACTTCTCTTTTAGTCCGCCTATGGGCAAAACTTCACCACGTAAAGTTATTTCACCCGTCATTGCAACATCTTTTCTAACGGATATACCTGTTAGAGAAGAAACTAATGCTGTACACATTGCACAACCGGCACTAGGCCCGTCTTTTGGCGTTGCTCCTTCTGGAACGTGAACATGAATATCTTTAGTCTGATAAAAATCTTCGTCAATTCCCATGGAAGTAGCTCGGCTCCGTACCACTGTCATCGCAGCGGTAATTGATTCTTGCATAACCTTGCCTAAATGTCCTGTAGAGGTCGCCTTGCCTTTACCTGATGTAGCAACTGCTTCAATCGTTAAAAGCTCTCCACCGACCTGTGTCCAAGCTAAACCCGTCACTTGCCCTACTTGATCTTTCTCTCCAGCAATGCCGTAATCAAATTTCTCGACACCGAGGTATTTTGAAAGATTACCGACATTTACTTTTATATTCTTGATGGTTTTATCTAACATTAATTGTTTAACGACTTTGCGACAAATTTTGGATAAATCTCTTTCTAAATTTCTGACCCCAGCTTCGCGGGTATAATGCCGAATAGTATTCACAATTGACGTTTTAGATAAAGAAAGATCATCATTCTTTAAACCATTTACTTTTAATTGTTTAGGCAATAAATATTTTTGTGCAATATTTAACTTTTCATCTTCTGTATATCCTGAAAGTCTAATCACTTCCATTCGGTCAAGTAAGGGCGCAGGAATATTCATTGAATTCGCGGTACAAACAAACATCACTTCAGACAGGTCAAAATCAACTTCTAAAAAATGATCATTAAAACGATTATTTTGTTCAGGATCTAAAACTTCCAATAATGCAGACGCCGGATCGCCTCTCATATCAGATGACATTTTATCAATTTCATCTAATAATATCAGTGGGTTCTTAACTTTAGTTTTAGTTAATTTTTGAATTATTCGACCGGGCATTGAACCAATATAAGTCCTTCTATGACCGCGAATTTCAGCTTCATCCCTTATCCCACCAAGTGCAATACGAACAAATTCTCGTCCCGTTGAGCGTGCAATTGACTCACCTAATGATGTTTTACCCACACCTGGAGGCCCAACCAAACAGAGTACAGGTCCCTTGAGCTTTTTAACTCGTGTTTGTACCGCCAAAAACTCTAATATTCGCTCTTTGACTTCCTCCAAGCCGAAATGATCATCATTGAGTATTTTTTCAGCTTTATCTAATTTCGATTGTAGCGGACTTGTTTTCTTCCATGGCAGATCAACTAACCAATCAATATAGCCTCTTACGACGGTTGCCTCGGCAGACATGGAAGGCATCATTTTAAGTTTCTTTAGTTCCGAAATTGCTTTTTCTTTTGCTTCTTTACTTAAACCTGTTTTACTTATTTTTTTGGCTATTTCATCAAAATCAGAAGAGCCGTCATCATCGCCAAGCTCTTTTTGAATAGCTTTTATTTGTTCATTCAAATAATAATCACGTTGACTCTTATCCATTTGATTTTTCACACGGCCTCGGATTTTTTTCTCGACCTGTAATATCTCCATTTCTGATTCCATTAAAGACATTAAAAATTCTAAACGTTTGATCACATCATCAATATCAATCACTTTCTGTTTTTGCTCTATCTTTAATAGCATATGCGCAGCAATGACATTAGCTAATTTTTCGACACTATCAATTGATGAAACAGTATTTAAAACTTCAGGAGGGATCTTTTTATTCAACTTAACATAACTTTCAAACATCCCCTTTGCTGATCGCATTGTTGGGGTTTTTACTTTTTTATTAGTTAGAACATCTCCTCGTATTTCTACTTTTGCAGAATAGAAATCGTCATTTTGAGTTAACGTTTTAATTTTAGCCCTTTCCACGCCTTCAACTAAAACCTTTAAATTTCCATCAGGCAGTTTTAATAGTTGCAAAATATTAGCAATACAACCATTTTCGTATATATCTTTAACTTTTGGATAATCTTTATTTGCATCTTTTTGCGCAACTAATAACACTTGATTAGTAGAGTCAGCAGCATATTGGAGTGCCTTAATAGATTGCTCTCTACCAACAAACAAAGGGATCACCATTTGAGGAAAAACAACGACATCTCTCAAGGGTAAGACGGCAAATTGGTTCTCTTCTAAACGGCGTTCTTCTAAAGATTTTTTTTCTAGCTTTATAGGCTTGTTCATTTTATATTTTTAACCTTGAATGGAACTACGGGGAACACAAATAATTCTATATAGAATATAAAAAATCGGTACCAATTAAAAATAACGGATACCGACTAATTTATCTTACTTGAGAAATTGATTAAAATAGATACATTTTTCTATTTAGTGGCTACTTTTTTCTCTTGGCTCTCATATATTAAAAGAGGTTCTGATTCTCCATCGACTACAGCCGCATCAATCGCTACTTTTGTGACACCATCCATAGATGGAAGATCGTACATCGTATCCAGCAACACTTTTTCTAAAATAGAACGAAGTCCTCGAGCACCTGTTTTTCTTTCCATACCTTTTTTAGCAATGGCTTTTAAAGCATCCTCTCGAAACTCTAGGTTAACCTCTTCCATATCGAAAAGTTTTGAGTACTGTTTCGTTAGCGAGTTTTTAGGCTCAGTTAATATTCGGATTAAGGATGTCTCATCTAGCTCTTCTAAGGTTGCAATAACAGGAAGACGACCAACAAACTCAGGAATTAATCCATATTTAACTAAATCATCAGGCTCTATTTCTTTGAATATTTCACCTAAATTCTTATTTTCTTCTTTACTTCTTACTTGAGCCGAAAAACCAATACTTGATTTTTCTGATCGATCGCGAATAATTTTATCTAATCCGGAAAAAGCACCACCGCAAATAAACAAAATTCGACTGGTGTCAACTTGCAAAAATTCCTGTTGGGGATGTTTACGACCACCTTGAGGAGGCACCGATGCAACAGTACCTTCAATTAGTTTTAATAATGCTTGTTGAACCCCTTCTCCAGAAACATCTCGAGTAATTGAGGGGTTATCTGCTTTACGTGAAATTTTGTCTATTTCATCAATGTAGACAATACCATGTTGCGCTTTTTCAACATCATAGTCACATTTTTGTAATAATTTTTGGATGATATTTTCAACGTCTTCCCCCACATAGCCCGCTTCAGTTAAGGTTGTTGCATCAGCAATGGTAAATGGTACGTCGAGCATTCTTGCTAACGTTTCTGCTAACAGTGTTTTACCCGTTCCAGTAGGTCCAATCAATAATATATTACTTTTACCTAATTCAACTTCAGGATTTTTTTCATCACCCTCATGTTGGAGTCGCTTATAGTGATTATAAACGGCAACCGCTAGTACACGCTTAGCTCTATCTTGACCAATAACATACTCTTTAAGATGATCGTCAATTTCTTTTGGCGTTGGCAATTTATCAGACGTTTCTTTCTGATGAATCTCTTGTATTTCCTCTCTAATAATATCATTACAAAGTTCGACACATTCATCACAGATGAAGACAGAAGGGCCAGCAATTAATTTACGGACTTCGTGTTGGCTTTTACCACAGAATGAGCAATAGAGTAATTTTCCACTATCATCTCTGCCACCTGATTTCTTTTTATCACTCATCGAAACTTCCTATTCATTTGTCCGACATCAATAATCAAATACTAGCTAGTTTTAGCTTAGACCTAAACGGTCAGTTTTGTCGATAGAACTATGACCTAAATTCATCTATTTTTAAAATATTTGTGAATAATGTACTAATTTTATTAAACTTCAACTCTAATTGGCAATTTATGCATCTCGAGAATTAATCACTTTATCAATAATTCCATATTTTGCGGCTTCTTCCGCACTCATAAAGTTATCTCTATCGGTATCTTTTTCAATCTCTTTTAGTTTTCTACCGGTATGATGAGCTTGAATGCGGTTTAAGTTATCTCTTAATTTCAATATTTCCTTAGCATGAATCTCTATATCCGATGCTTGCCCTTGAAATCCACCCAATGGTTGATGGATCATTATTCTTGAGTTCGGTAGCGCAAAACGTTTGTCTTTAGCTCCACCTGTCAATAAAAAGGCTCCCATACTGGCTGCTTGGCCAATACACAATGTGCTCACATCAGGCTTTATAAATTGCATAGTGTCGTAAATAGCCATTCCTGCAGTAACCACTCCGCCAGGTGAGTTTATGTATAAAGAAATATCTTTATCTGGATTTTCAGACTCCAAAAACAACATTTGCGCGACAATCAAGTTAGCCATGTGATCTTCAACCTGACCCACCAAAAATATAACTCTTTCTTTTAGCAATCTCGAATAAATATCATAAGAACGCTCACCTTTTGGTGTTTGCTCTACTACCATCGGAACTAAACCCATCATCTGCTCTATTTCTTTATTCATAATATTCCTAATTATAGTATTTTGAATTCAAATCTTCTTAATTATAGTATTTCTAATTATTGATTATTATTACGTTTTATTGATTTAAGAAAATTTTGTATTTTTGCTGAGCTACCAACTTTATAACTAACATACACAAAAAAACCCAGTAGTTAAAACAATTATAGTCAACTTATGGGCAAACTATAGTTATTTCAACACTGGGTTACAAATATTTGTTGGTTATGCAGTTTATTTAGCAAAACGGTTCAAATTTTATTCAGAATCAGAACTTTCCTCTTTAACTTCTTCAATTTTATGTTGATCCGCTTCAGTATCTTTAGGGTTCATTAATTCATCAAAAGTGACTGTGGTTTCAGTCATCTTTGCACCAGCTTGCACTAAATCAATCACCGTATCTTCTAGAACGAGTTGTTCGATTTCACTTAAGCGCTTTTCATCAGATAAATAGTAGTTTACGACTTCTTCTGGTTGCTCGTAGACTGACGCCAATTCATCTAATTTTGTTTTCACCTTTTCATTATCTGCTGTAATCTTATTCTGTTGAATAATTTCACTAACAATCAAACCTAATTTAACTCTTTTAGTTGCTTTATCAGCAAATAGTTCATTCGGTAAATCAGGTAAACTAGAAGAATCTCCTCCAAACTGTTGTAATGCTTGCTGTTTTTGCTGGTTAATTTCTTGCTCGACTAATGCCTTTGGCATATCAAAATCATGTATATCAACTAAAGCATCCATTACCTGTTGCTTTATTTTAGAAGTGATCACTTGCTTTAACTCTCTCTCCATATTTTTACGTATATCTGCTTTCATGTCCGCAATTTTGCCATCAGCAACGCCTAATTTTTCAGCTAACTCACCCATTTTAAGCGCTTCTTTTTTGTTAATTTTACTGACTTTAGTTACAAATATCGCGTCTTTTCCTGCTACGTCTTTGTTTTGATAGTCTTCAGGAAAAGTGACTTTCACTTCAATTTCATCACCAGTTTTCGCTCCAACAAGTTGCTCTTCAAAGCCTGGAATCATCTGTCCTTTACCTAATAACAGTTCAAAATTATCGGCCTTTCCACCATTAAACTCTTCACCATCAATTGTCCCCACAAAATCAATAATTACTTGATCATCATTTTTTGCTTTACGTTTAACTTCGACCCAATTAGATTGTTGCTCTCGAAGTGTATCAACCATTTTAGCTAAATCGTCGTCACTAACCTCAGCAGTCACTTTTTTAATTTCCACCATTGAGAAATCTTGCAATTTAATTTCTGGGTAAATATCAAAGGTCGCAGTAAATTCGATATCTTTACCTTCATCCATAGAGATAGGCTCTATGCGAGGAGGGCCTGCAGGTTGCATTTTTTCTTGTACAACGGCTTCGTAAAAAGAGCGTTGCATTACATCAGAAATGACGTCTTGGCGTACATGTTCACCAAATCGTTTTTTAATCACATTTAACGGTATTTTACCTGGTCTAAAACCATTAAGACGTTGAGTTTTTGCCAACTCTTTCATTTTGGTTAAAGCGACGTCGTCAATCATACTTGACTCAACACCAATCGTTAGTTTTCTTTCTAGACCTGATGTAGTTTCTACTGAAACTTGCATAATATGCTCCGATTTTTAACAGATTGCATTTTTAAAATTAGCTGAATTTAAGCTAGTAGGAAAGTATTAGCATGAGATTTTGTGTGCAACTAACTATATGAATAACAAAACTCTATAATATAAGCGATACTAAAAAGTATGCCATAGAGCGTTATTAAGGATAGTAGCAAAGCTCAGGCAACCACCCACTGACTCAAGTCAGAAAATGTTAGGGGATCTCCCTTTATTTTTTCTAAATTAGTAACTAGTGGTGCGAGAGGAGAGACTCGAACTCTCACGCCGCAAGACACTGGAACCTAAATCCAGCGCGTCTACCAATTCCGCCACTCTCGCACTAGGTTACTAATCGGTTATTCCGTTACATTTCCATAAAAACATTTAGAAACTAACTAATAACAATGGGTTATTTTAATAAAATAACCAAAATATGGGGTGGACGATGGGGTTTGAACCCACGACAACCGGAATCACAATCCGGGACTCTACCAACTGAGCTACGCCCACCATAATTCTTTTTAAGTTTTTAGCTATCGACTTTAACCGAACTTAAAACTTATGAGGACACAAATGGCGCGCCCGGCAGGATTCGAACCTGCTACCCTCGGCTTAGAAGGCCGATGCTCTATCCAGATGAGCTACGGGCGCATTGTTTATCCTATGACCTTACTTTCTTTTGTATTGATTCATTCAAAATTGAACATTCCAATTTAAAGGAAAGAAAATTGGTCGGGGTGGAGAGATTCGAACTCCCGACATCCTGCACCCAAAGCAGGCGCGCTACCAGACTGCGCTACACCCCGACGTACACTCGAAAAAAGAACTAAAATTAGTCAGACAATTCACTAATTTACCCTTATCTCGAGAGCGCGGAATAATACTGATTTAAGTCATGGAGGTCAACAAAGAAAACCATTAAATTAAAAAAAATGAATCAACGTTATACCGACTCATTAGTTTCGGTTAATTATTCTGCAATTAGCCCTGCCAGAATAGGTCTCCGCCGTGGTCTTCTATCGTTTCTAATACTTTCCCGCCGCCTCTGGCCACACAAGTTAACGGATCTTGTGCAACAATAACTGGCAAGCCAGTTTCTTCCATAAATAACCGGTCAAGATCTTTAATCAATGCACCTCCTCCAGTTAAAACCATACCTCTTTCAGAAATATCTGCGGCCAACTCTGGTGGCGATTGCTCAAGTACCGAACGAACAGCTCTAATCATCCCACTTAGAGGATCTTGTAATGCTTCTAAGACTTCATTGCTGTTTATTGTAAATTTACGCGGGATCCCTTCTGCTAAGTTTCTTCCACGTACATCAATTTCCATCACATCATTGCCTGGAAAAGCTGTACCGATTTCGTGCTTAATACGCTCAGCCGTTGATTCTCCGATAACCGTTCCATAATTACGCCTAACATAATCAATAATGGCATCATCAAACCTATCGCCACCAATTCTGACAGAATCCGAAGAGACCACACCATTTAAAGAAAGTATCGCAATTTCAGTTGTCCCACCTCCAATATCAACGACCATGGAACCTCTCGCTTCACCAACAGGTAAACCCGCACCAACAGCCGCTGCCACAGGCTCTTCAATAAGATACACGTCTCTTGCACCCGCCCCATACGCGGATTCTTTAATTGCTCTTCGTTCAACTTGAGTCGAGCCACAAGGTACACAAATCAATACTCTAGGGCTTGGCCTCATAAAAAAGCTTGTATCATGGACTTTTCTAATAAATACTTGAAGCATTTTTTCTGTCACTTCAAAGTCAGCGATTACTCCATCTTTTAAAGGACGAATAGCGGTAATATTACCGGGGGTTCTTCCTAGCATTGCCTTAGCATCCGAACCGACAGCGGCGATTGTTTTATTACCACCTCTTTCATGGCGAATAGCCACAACAGAAGGTTCATTCAATACGATCCCTTGTTCACGCATATAAATCAAGGTGTTCGCAGTTCCAAGATCAATCGAAAGATCCGCAGAAAATAAGCCTCTAATTTTGTTAAACATATAGTTTTGTTATTCCTAATCGGTTTAATCATTGACAAATAAATTTTCATCAATCTAATAAAGGGTTTATACCTTAATTTTTGCTTAAACAGAAGAAATTGTTATAATTTTACATCTCTCAAGCAATTCTTAACTTACTCTAAGGTCTCTAAGACAAATAATGTTACTTATAATTCAACCTCTAGATCGCATTACGGTTAAACCAATCGTTCAACTAGCGAA
>Ga0256845_1000589_pt1 | contig 33625 bp, 39 predicted proteins | sample RiftiametaG_FD_189101 | JGI IMG/M metagenome (GOLD analysis project Ga0256845, IMG submission 189101) | Tube worm associated microbial communities from hydrothermal vent at the East Pacific Rise, Pacific Ocean - Riftia | ecosystem: Host-associated > Annelida > Integument > Unclassified ...
TCCTCTTTTGAGAATTTTGGCTCTTTGATACTACACCCTGCAAAGAGGAGTAGGGCGACTACTCCCAATCCTACTCCTCTGTTAATCTTTTTCATTATCATCTTCTCCTACTCTAATAGTAGTATTTTTGATATAGACATTTACCTCTTTGACTTCGGGTTTTTCTCTTAGGTCAATTACCTCTAGTTGAGATATATCCTCATCTGCTACTTTTTGGTATAGAGGGTCTTGAGTCTCAATAATAGTCTTTGGAGTGCCTATACTACTATCCTCTATATCATCAAATTGAGATATTCCTCTCTCATCATGCTTTACAAAATGTTTGTAGTCATTTTTTCTCATCGCTAGAGAGTCTCCTCTATAACTATCTCCTTGAACTCTTAAATCCTCCGTCATTACATTGACATCTACATCACTACTTCGTAAGTCATCACTAAGTTCTACTGTCGCTATCTCAATATTATTATTTTCAACAACATAGTCCTTGTTCTCTATATATTTGTATACTTTGTCATCGTACTCTTTTTTTGAGCGATTTTTAATCTCCATCTCTTTGAAAACCCCGTTGCTCTGCTCCATCTCCTCTTGAGCTTGACTATCCCAACTATCACTCTGCCAATCTGACTCCTCTGCGTGGAGTATAATAGTTACAACTGATATTATGCTAATTATTAAAAACCTTTTTTTCATTCTCTTCTCCTATACCTTGATATTATTTAACACATCTTGATATGCTAAAGAGTATCAAGAGGGGGGAATTCCCCATCTTATCGTTCTGTTTAATAGACTACAATACTTCCTTGTGTAAAATTAGTACCTGTAATGGTAGACTCTTCCATGCTACACTCACCATGAATATCAGCTCCATCAACATCTGCTCCATTACTCAAATATACACTACAGAGGTCAATAGATGAATCGGTAATAGTTGTATCATCAATATTTGAGTGCATATCAATAGTACTATTAGTTAAATTAGAACTCCCTATAACACTCAATTTTCCTTGTGTTACATCAGAGTTGGTTATACTGATACTCTCATTCTCATTGGCAATAGTATGTACCCCTGTAAAGGTTAAACCATTTACTGTTGAGTGTTCAACCATAATCTCACTCTGAGATAGAGTAGTACTATCAATAGTTGCCCCATTGATTGTATTGCTTAGATTAAAAGAACTCTCTTTTATCTCCCCACTATCTGTTATCTTGACAGTTCCCTGTTTGATATGAGAACTATTTTGGATATGAGACTCCAAGAGTTGATTGTTTACCAATATCTTGGTGTGAAGTAGACTACTTCCATTGACATCAACTCCCCCTTGTTGAAGGTCTGAATGGTCAATAGTTGAAGCACTAATGAGATTTTGGCTTTGAGCATCCCCCACTTGAACATCTAATATGGTCGAATCTCCTATGAGATTTATCTCTCCTTGTCGTACAGTAGCCTCATTGATTTGGCTATTTTCCAAGATTTGGTTTTTCTCTATGACACTGAGCTCAGTTACTCCCTCAGCATGGAGGGAAAAGCTTATTAATATAAACATTGTGACCCGTTTCATGCTTCTCCTTTCTCTTTTTTTGAAGTTATGTTAGTCAGTGATAATGGTACTTCCTTGTGAAATTTCAGCATTATTAGTATTTACACCTCCTAAAATAGATGAAGCTCTTAAATTAGAATTTGTAAAATCTGAATTTTTAACAGTTACATTAAATTGTTTAATGGTTGAATTGTCAGCGTTCACAGTATTAATTGAGTTTCCTCGATTAAAAACAATATTTTCCATTCTTGCTTGGTTAAACTCTGATACATCTTGAAGAAAGTTAGAATGATTAAGAGCTTTAGAGTTATAGACAAGATTAGGTGCACTATAAATTTCAGGCATATCTTCTTTTTTATAGGTAATATTGATAAGGTTACTCTCATTAGTGGCATTTAATATAGACTGTTTAACTTTTGAATTATCAATGGTTACAGTGTGTACCCAGTTGTTTTCATCTAATCCATCAGTCTTTTGTTTATATAATCTATCAATGCTACTATTTACAGCCGTGATATTCGATTGGTCAAGAGTGGCACCAGTAGATAAATGCGTATTTGTAACTCTATTTCTATCATCAGGATTTCCATCATCATTATCATTATTAATATTGCTTATAGTTGAACTTGTAAAATTCATACTAGATTGACTAATTTGACTAGCATCAAGAGTAACATCCTCTACAACATTAATAATTGTTTGTTGTACATTCTCTGTTACTCCTCCATTGATATGTGTAACACCTTGTTGAATTGTTGAAGCATTCATTTCATTAGTTGAAAAATCTGCTACTTTTATGGTATTTTCTTGATTAAGTTTAAATGTGGATGATACAGTAGCTCCATTATTGATTGTAGTTAATCCTTGATGAATAATGGAGTTTTGCATAGTTGTATCTTGGAGTTTATTCTCTTGAGTAATTTCAATATTATCTCCTGTAGTACCACCAGTTCCACCTCCTATACCACCGAATCCTCCTCCTCCACCTGTAGGAGCTACTCCTGTCACATTAGACTCTCCACCAATAATTAAATTACCTTGTGTAATGATAGATTTTCCATTTATAATATTCACATCTTTTATACTATTATCTGATGATAACTCTGCATTTTCTAATCGACTATTATTTACAATGGTTAATCCTTGATAAACTTCCGAATTTGTTCCTGAAATTTGGGTATTGTCTATTGTATTATCATGTTGAGTAATAGTTACATTTTCAACATTAGAACTATTTTTTATATCCGTTTGCCCCTGAGATACAGTAGCTCCATTATTAATATTGCTACTATTATCAATTTCACTCGTTTGGTTAAGCTTTAAATTTGTAACGCTATTATTGGCTAAAGCAAAAAAAGAGGCGATGATGGATAAAACAACTATTTTTTTCATTTTATCTCCTTTGAAAGTGTTTTTTATAGATAAGTGTTAGATAGCATCTAAGTATGATGCTATCTTATAGAGAAGATTAGTACTCTTTACTTCCCATATCTGCTCTTGCTAGTGTCTCACAATCAGATTCTGCTCCTTCGATATTAATATCACCTTGTGATACAGTTGAACCTGTAACTGAACCACCTGTAATATCATTATCTTGGTCTACATCTAATCCTGTAACTGTAGAATCACAAATTCTTAGACCATTTTGAGAGATGTTAGAGCTATCAATATCAGTTCCATCAATATCATTAGTAATATCGCCATTTTTTCCTAAAGTTACATTAGTTACGCCACTATTACTAAGAGCAACATTAGCTTGTTTAATAGTACTACCTGTAATCTCTGCATTATTAATAGTGTTTTCTGTATCTTGTGTTAGTGTAGAGAGTGTGCCACCTTGCATTATAAACTCTGCTTGAATAACTGTTGAGCTGTTAATATCACCAGAAGCATCAGTATTAAGAACTTTGTTAGTATTATCTAAATCTAATCCTGTAACAGAAGTTGAATCAACTATAGAAGTATAACTTTGAGTCACTTCCGAACTATTAAGACCAACACCATCAATCTCATTATCAGATACCAATGAAGGAGATGTAAGAGTTGAATTATTAATAACAGTTACTGCTTGATTTACATTGCTTGTACCAGTTACAGTGATATTATTAATTGTATTTGTAGAGTTAATAGTAGCATCTGTATTGATAGTTGAATTATTAATATCAATAGCATCTTGATAGACATGTGCATCAGTAAATGTTGAGTTGCTAATGATATTATCATGTGTTCCACTAAGACCTGTTACATCTGAACCATTAGTAATATTGTATGTATTTTGAGTTACTGTAGAGTCAGTAGTTGTAACTGTATCTATTTTATTTTTATTAGTTCCACCAGTATTAACAGTCATATCAGTCACTTGAGAGTCACTATGAATATTGATGTGATTTTGTACTGTAGTTGAACCATCTGAAGTCAAAGCATTCATAGTATTTTCTACTATTGATTTTAGTCCGTTAACATCAGCACCTGTATCAATTTTAATAACTCCTTGAAGTGCAGTTGAATCGTCTTTAATTTTACTTGACCCACTAAGTGTATTTGTTTGGTCAATATTTAAGCTTTGAGCTGTTGTACCTGTTCCATCAATAGCAATATAGGATTGTCTCACTGTTGAGTCTTCGATTTTGGTACCTGTTTGCATATCATTAGTAGATTTAATTTTAATATCATCTGCTGAGGCATTAGAAGCATTAGCATCACCACTAACTGTAAGCGTTCCTTGAGAAACAATAACTTCACGAGTTTCACTACCATCAATATCTAAGCTAGTCATTGTATTGGTTGATTCTATTTGTATATTTTCCAAAACAGAACCACTACCTCCAACAGATGTTGCTCCTTGACTAACCTCTCCACTTCCATCAATAGTTCCACCAGAGATTGAACTATCAGAATCAATAGTTACATTATTAACTGTAGCATTGGTTACTATTGTGCTTCCCTGATTGATATTAAGACTATCTTTGTCAGTACCATTTACTGTAAGATTATCAATAGAGTTTCCTGTCTCTCCAGCATCTGTACCTTTTTGAGTAATAGTCAAATCATCAACATCAGCACTACCTGTAATTGATGTTTTTCCTTGGGTTGCTGTTGCATTATTAATAGTACTATTTGTAGTTTTATTGACTTGGTCAGTAGTAAGATTATCTACATTTGCACCAAAGAGCATTGCTGAAGCCACGATTGAGATTACGATTGTTTTTGTCATTTTATTTCCTTTGTTTTTGAAAAGACAAAGGTATATTGTGCTATAATAAAATACACTTTATACCTATATAGAGTGTTAGCAAACTTTCCTCGCCAAAGATTAGTTTGCAAAGCTTAATTTGTCTCTCTTTATGAATAGAGGGACTTCCCTTCTGAGAAACTTACCATCCAATATTTTTATTTGTTTTAGACTTTATTCTCATAAATATAATTGTAGCAGAAAAAACTCTTTAAAAAGTTAGTTTTTGTACTTTAATGTTTTTTTTTTATAAAAAAACACCAAAAAATTTAAATTAAAACATATCTTAACCTAATATCAAAAAATAAAATTAATATGCAGAAAATAAAAATATAAAGCATATTAATAATATTTATTTAATAAAACACCTAAAAATAGGACTTTTAGGGGTTTAAGAAAAGAAATAAGATAAAAATTGTCTTAAAATAATTTGATTAATAGTGTTTATATAAAAATATTTTCATGGATGTTTCTAATAAAAATAGTTTATTTTAATATTTTTTTAAATATAAAATTACTATAAAAAACTATAAAAAACTCTAAAAGACTTATATTATTCTTTTTAGATAAATTATATTAATCAATTTCATAATCTTTTAATGATAAAATAACAATCAATTACATTTTGAGGAAGGGAAAAGTTTTATGAATACTTTAAATGTTAATCCACTGTTATTAGTGGGGGATATGGAAGACAAACAATATTTTCAAAACTATTTTAATCATATTGAATTAGTAAAGAGTAATAGAGAAGCTCTATCCATGTATTATAAAAACTCATTTTTCACCATTGTCTTGAATTGTAACTCTTGTGAAGATAGTGCATTTGATGTCTGTAAGGAGATTCGGGAGCATGATAGGCAGACTGTAATTGCTATATTAGCAGATATTATAGACAAAGAGGAGTTAGAAAAGGCACTGCCTCTACATCTATCAGGATGTATTCATAAGCCATTCAAGAAAAAACAGGTTGAGAATATCCTCTCTAATGTTATAGATGATTTAAAATTTTTGTCTACAAATTTAATTAGATTAAAGGAGGGATACCATTTTTGTATCAATCAACAGATACTATATAATGCCTCTAGTAATGAAGTTAAATTGACTAAAAATGAACTTAAGTTATTGAATATACTAATAAAAGCAAAAAATGAACTAATAGATGGAACTTCTATAGAGTATGAGATTTGGGAAGAGGACTCTTTGAGTAAAGATTGTGCCAATCGACTCAAAAACCTACTCTACAATCTTAGAAAAAAACTACCAAAAGATAGCATCTCCAATAATTATAAATTAGGATATAAGTTAATCTGCCCTTAGTAATAATATATTTTGTCTAAGATTCTCTTAGGCTCTTATACTCCTTTGGGATGAGATAATCTTCTGTTTTTATGGGTTCAGAAAATAACCCCCTATCAAAACCAAGCTCATATAGTCTATCGAGTGCTTTTAGTTGAAGTTTAGATAACTCTACCGATTTATCAGAGGCATACATATCGAGGTATTTAGTTAGCATGGTATCAGAGATTCTCACTAGAGAGTCATTTTCAAGTCGTCTACAAAGCTCATCTTTTTTATTATTTGCTATCTTGACACCATCTATTAGGATATTCTCTATATCTATAGCACGATTGAGTGGAAGTGAACGCCTAATAGCCATACCACCAAGAGGTAGAGGTAACCCCTCTCCTACTAGTTCTACCCATATATCCCATATCTCTCTCTCAACATCCAATGAGTCATCAAAATCCAAAATAGACTCATGTATGAGTACACCAGCATCTACTCTGCCACTTACTACAGCCTCTTCAATCTCTAAAAAATCCATATAGATTGGTTTGGCATCAGGATAATAGATACGAAAGAGTAGAGCATTAGTTGTATATTTTCCTGACAAAGCTACCTTGAAATCTCTTTTGAGTCTTTTTTCTTTTTTACGGATAAGTTTGGGCCCATATCCATCACCAAAACTAACAGCTGTTCGTAGCAGAGCATACTCATCTTTGATATAGGGATACATTCCAAAGCTGATAGCTGTTACATCATAAGTCCCCTTTATTGCCTCTACATTGAGAGTCTCTATATCCAAACCAATATTGCTAAATTGATAATCTTTTGTATCTACCCATCCAAACTTGATAGCGTAATACATAAATATATCATCTGCATCTGGGGAGTGGGCTAGTTCTATTTTTTTCATTGTATATCTCTTTTTTTATATTTTTCTGTATTTTATCGAAATTAGACAAAAAGCAAAATTTAGAAAAAAGATGACAATTTGACATATTTTCGTTATAACTATTAAAAATCTACTATAATACCACTACTATTACAAAATTAAAATAAAGGATTTCTATTACTATGGATGCAAACAAGAAAAAAGCCTTAGAGATGGCGATGAAACAGATAGATAAAAATTTTGGAAAGGGTACAATAGTCAGATTGGGTGACAAAGATATAGAGCCTATAGAGGCTATTAGTACTGGTTCTTTGGGGCTTGATATGGCTTTGGGGATTGGTGGTGTGCCTGTTGGTAGAGTTATTGAGATTTATGGGCCAGAGAGTTCAGGTAAAACTACTTTAGCTCTACAGATTACAGCTTCTGCACAAGCCAAAGATAAAATTTGTGCTTTTATAGATGCTGAACATGCTCTTGATGTACTCTATGCAAAAAACTTAGGAGTGGATGTAGAAAATCTATTGGTCTCTCAACCTGACTTTGGAGAACAAGCTCTTGATGTATTGGAGACTCTAGCTCGTTCGGGTGCAGTAGATGTTATAGTAGTCGATTCAGTAGCCGCTCTAACTCCAAAAGCAGAGATAGAGGGTGAGATGGGAGACCAACAGGTAGGTCTACAGGCTAGACTCATGAGCAAAGCCCTACGAAAACTTACTGCTATCTTGCATAAAACAGAGACCACTGTAATTTTTATTAATCAATTAAGAATGAAGATTGGAATGATGGGTTATGGCTCACCAGAGACTACTACAGGTGGTAATGCACTCAAATTTTACGCATCAGTTCGTATAGATGTGAGAAGAATCGCAACACTCAAACAGGGTGATTCTCAAATAGGTAACCGAGTAAAAGCAAAAGTAATCAAAAACAAAGTAGCTCCACCATTTAGACAAGCCGAGTTTGATATTATGTTTGGTGAAGGTATATCAAGAGAGGGTGAGCTAGTTGACTATGGTGTCAAGCTTGATATTATTGACAAATCGGGTGCATGGTTCTCTTATGGTGAAGGCAAACTAGGACAAGGAAAAGAGAATGTCAAGAAGAAGTTTAAAGAGAATATAGAGCTAAGAGATGAGATAGAGGCAAAAATCAAAGAGGCTCTAGGGATTACTAGTATGTTGACTATGGATAGTAAGGCTATTAAGGATAATGAATAGATAGAGCAGAAAAAAATATTATGGCATATAATTAAATATATGCTATAATATTTATAGCTTAAAAAAAAGGATTAGCTATGAGTATCTATACTTTTGTAGGGATGTTATCCTCTATTTTACTATTAACCACTTTTGCTCTAACCAAAAGAAATCGAGAAGAGGCATATCGGTTGCGAGAATTAAAGAAAAAAGATGAAGCTCATCTTGAGGAGGAGCTTATGATACATACTGCATTAGAACAGGCAGGTGCATTACCAAATCATCACCATCATCATGGAAACCACCATGTCAAAGCAAACTCACAGGCTGTTAAAATTCAGATGATAATCAACTATATAGGCTATATGACTATAGCTATTGAGCTATTTTTCCTATATCAAATGATATTAGATATTTATAGTTAGAGATATTTATCTTGATTGTTGTTAATCTTTATGTCATAATATGTTAAGATTCCATCATTAAATATCCAAGGTTAAAATAATGATTTTTATTGATGTCGTAAGAGCAAATGAAGTAATGGATAGTAGAGGAAACCCTACAGTCCAAGCAACAGTAAGTCTAAGTGATGGTACAACAGCATCTGCTATAGTCCCAAGTGGTGCTAGTACTGGAAAGAGAGAGGCTCTGGAGCTAAGAGATGGTGGTAGTAGATATATGGGCAAAGGTGTACTACAAGCTTGTGAAAATGTAAACAACAAGATAGCTGATACTCTAGTGGGTCTATCACCATTTAACCAAGCAGAGATTGATTTGACCATGAAGGCACTTGATGGTACAGATAACTACTCTGAACTTGGAGCAAATGCTGTACTAGGTGTATCTATGGCGATAGCAAGAGCTAGTGCTATGAGTTTGGGTATGCCACTATATAGATACCTTGGTGGGATGAATGCCGTTACTCTGCCTGTTCCGATGGTAAATATTATCAATGGAGGAGAACACGCAAACAACTCTGTAGATTTTCAAGAGTATATGATTATGCCTGTTGGATTCAAGACTTTTTCAGAGGGGCTTCAAGCAGTGGCTGAAATCTATCAAAATCTAAAAAAGGTCATAGATGGTATGGGTGAGAGTACTGCTGTAGGTGATGAGGGTGGATTTGCTCCAAACTTAAGCTCAAACGAAGAGCCACTGCAGGTTATTATGGAGGCTATCGAGTTAGCAGGGTATAGTGCAGGAGAGGAGATTGTTCTAGCACTTGATGTAGCTGCTTCAGAACTCAAAAATGATGAGGGTAGATATCTCCTAAAATCAGAAGATAGAGAGCTAACAGCAGAGGAGTTAGTGGACTATTATGCCAATTTATGCGAGAAGTATCCTATCAAATCAATTGAAGATGGACTAGACGAGGATGATTGGGATGGTTGGAAAATATTGACAGAGAGATTAGGTGATAAGATACAATTAGTAGGTGATGACCTATTTGTAACCAATGTATCAATCCTAGCAGAGGGAATCGAAAAAGATATAGCAAACTCTATTCTCATCAAACCAAACCAAATAGGAACAGTCTCTGAGACTATGCAGACTATTAGATTGGCTCAAAGAAGTGGATATAGCTGTGTGATGTCTCACCGTTCAGGAGAGAGTGAAGATACATTTATTGCTGATTTTGCTGTAGCTATGAATACAGGTGAGATAAAGACAGGCTCAACAGCTAGAAGTGATAGAATCGCTAAATACAACCGTCTACTAGAGATAGAGAGAGAACTAGGACAGTTCGAGTATCTAGGTAACGATATATTTAATTAGGATATATAATGATATTTGCAGAAGATATAGCCCCCCTTATTAGTAGATTTGAGCAGATATTTGGTCTCTCGCTCAAGATTTTTATAGTTACTGCTACGATTGTTATATTGGTGGGGGTCTATGTTGCAAATCTCATCTACGGAGATAGCTCTCTACAGAGGTTACAGTATCTTCAAAAAGAGAAGAGGAATCTAAAGCAGGAGATTTATTCTCTCAAGCAGGGGAATGCGAAACTACATAAACAGTATCTCGAATGGACAGATGCTAAGAGATAGTTGGAGTTTGATACTATTTAATTAAAGAAGATAAATAGATAAATACAAATCCAAAAAAGGATAGGATTTATCTATATTTTATAGAGTTATTATTATGCTATATATAGCATCCAGTAGACTCCTACACCAGTTATAGATGTCAAGAGAATTCCAAAAGCCAATCTCATTCCCGATTTTTTATGGCTATTACTATATAGACCTGGTAGAGCCTTTCTTTGACTATCTGCTGATGCAAATTTCATCATTGCGAACCACATTATTAGAGTTATTGATGCTATAATTATATGGAATACCAAAAAATAAAATCCTATAGTTGGGTCTATAGAGCTATCTTTTATATAAAAATCAAAACCTCCTGATGTATACATACCATATTTAAAATATACCAAAGAGATGATAGTTACCAAAAACAGAATAGATTGTAACGTACGATGCAATCTATACATCTCTTTTATTGCCAACCAAATAGTAAAAGCAATCAAAAAAGGGAGTAACCCTACTATTATGACTATTATATCCATAAATAGAGGGGCTCTAGTACCTAAAAATCCTGCTTCAAACATATACTCCATCTATTTCCTTTCTAAATCTTATTAATAAACTGTTAATTTTTTACTTTGTAGTATAGCATAACTTTATTATATCTTAATAAAAAAATTTTAGATATATATATTAATTTTAAACATTAACATATAACAACACTTTTAATCTCTGTAAACTCCTCTAATGCCCATTTTGGACCCTCTCTACCGATTCCAGATAGCTTAGAACCACCATATGGTTGGACATCAAAACGAAGAGTTGGAATATCATTTATAACAACACCTCCACACTGAGCATCATCTATAAATTTTTGAGTTAATCTTAAATCATTAGTAAAAATAGAGAATTGAAGACCATATGGAGAGTCATTCATCTTCTCTATAGCCTCCTCATAGGAGTGAACTTTGACTAGACTCACAATAGGAGCAAAAACCTCTTCGCATACTATACTCATATCATCAGTTACATCAGCCATGACAGTTGGTGCAAAGCTCCCATCTATCACCTCTCCACCTGCTATGAGTCTTGCACCCTCTCTTTTTGCAGAGGCTATCCAATCCTTGGCACGAATAAGAGACTCATTATCTATCAAAGGTCCCATAAATGTATCTTCATCATATGGTGAGCCTACTTTTAACTCTTTGCTCTCTTTTGCAATTGACTCCGAAAAAGTATCATATATATCCTCATGTAGATAGATTCTCTGTAGAGAGATACAGACTTGACCAGAGTTGACAAATGCTCCAAAAGTACATCGTTTTGCAGCCATACATACATCAGCACTCCTATCTACATAGGTAGCTGCATTTCCACCAAGCTCTAAACTTACCTTTTTTATCCCTGCCTGTTTTGTGATAATATTTCCAACAGAGACAGAACCTGTAAATGATAAAACTCTAGGTATATCACTTTTTACCAAAGTGCTACCAACCTCTACATCTCCATAGACAACAGAGAGAGCATTAGGTATAGCATACTCTGAATTGTTAAATAATTTTGCTAGTTTATAGGCTGTTAGAGGTGCTTCTGGTGTGGGTTTTAATACAACAGCATTACCTGCTGCTAGAGCAGGAGCAATTTTGTGAGCCACTAAGTTTAGGGGAAAATTAAAAGGGGTAATACACGCCACAACACCCACAGGAACACGAGAGAAGTAAGCTATAGTCTTCTTGCCACTAGGAGCTATATCTGTAGGTATAGTCTCTCCATGAAGAGCTACTAACTCTTTTGCTGTAAGTTCAATAGTCTCAATACATCTATCGACCTCAACCCTCGCAAATGCAAGGGGTTTAGCCACCTCATGGACTATAGTTATAGCTATATCCTCACGATATTTTCTTAGACTATTGGCTACATCTTCTAGCCATGAGACTCTTTGATGTAGAGGTGATTTTGCTGTCTCTTTAGATGCTATTTTGGCGATTTTCAAAGCCCTTATAGTATCTTCTTTTGAGCATATAGGAGCTTTGCTCACCACCTCTCCATTATAGGGATTTCTTCGTTCACTCTTCTCTTCTTTTATCTCTTCAGAACTACCCATAAAAACTTTTGCATCATGAATCTCATAACTGCTTTCAAATATACCAAACATAAGGATACCTTTTTGGAGGGATTATAACGAATTGAAATTGAAGTGTGAATAAATTGTATCTATTTTTTTATCTCATTAGCGAGTGCTTTTATATCTTTATCAGAGAGTTTAGCAACTCTACCTACCATCATTCTCTTTAGTTTCCCACCATATGTACCATTTTTGTAGCCTTTTAGAGCATCAATTATCTCCTGTTTACTCATATCTTTTAGTATTTTGGATGTACCCATAACTTTTTTCTCAAATTTCTCTCCATGACACCCTTTGCATGAAGCAGTATTTGCAAATAAAATTGGGCTCATAACTACTGAAATTGTTACAATTTTTACTATTTTGTTCATATCCACCCTTTAGATGTGTTTTTTTATTAAAAATAGAGTATAAAAAAATTTCGTGTATTAATTGTGATTTTTTAGAAGAAAATTAGAAATATGGGGCTTATATAGCCCCTATTATATAATTGTAGATTAAATTTTATTTTTTTATAAAAAAATTATTTACCAATAGTATTTGCAATAGCTTCAATTTTTGCATTATCAAAAGAGGCTACTTGACTTTTCATGATACCTTTCATTGCTCCACCATAAGAACCATCTTTATAACCCTTAAGTGCTTTTACAATATCTGCTTTACTTAAATCTTTAACAATTTTTGATTTACCCATAGCTGACTTTTCAAAATTAGCACCATGACATCCTGCACATGCACTAAGGTCTGGAGCAGCTGCGGCAGCAGGAGCCTTCTCTTCAGCTTTTGCTTCTTCGGCAACAGGAGCCTTCTCTTCAGCTTTTGCTTTTTCGGCAGCAGGAGCCTTCTCTTCAGCTTTTGCTTCTTCGGCAACAGGAGCCTTCTCTTCAGCTTTTGCTTCCTCGGTAGCAGGAGCTTTTGTTTCAGCTTTTGTTTCTTCGGCAGCAGGAGCTTTTGCCTCATGTTTTGCAGGAGCGTGTGTTTCTACTTCTCCATTAGCTGCTCTTTGTGATGCACCTGTTTCCGAGTTAAAACATCCTCCTAAAAGTAAGGCTGAAACCGTTACTGCCATTAATACTTTCTTGTTAATCATTCATTAATCCTTTGAATTGTTTTATACACTATGATATTAATATTTAGCTTAATTTTTTCTTGATAAGATTAATTTTCTCTTATCATAGATATAAGACTGTTACTAAAATCGCTTTTTTAGGTCACCATTATATACAATGGTTCTCGGGTCAACATCTGTTTTGGTCAATATTTCAGGTACAGATGACTCCTCCTCTAATCTTTTTATCTCCTCATCTAGTTGCTCCTCTTGATATGTCATCATCATATCTGCAGCTATTACATGGTCAAAACATTGAATATCTACTAGTTTATGAATCTCCTCCTCTACATCTTTGCCCTCTACGGTTACAATTATCTTGCCTTTTGGGTCATGCAGATGATATTCACATATCTCTGGGTTCTCTTTGATTATCTCTATTACTCTCTCTACATTTTGAGGTAAGGTTTGGATTACTATGCTTGAGATGTTCATTTTTTATCTTCCTTTGAATTTTTTAGGAAACGATGGTTTTAGTCTCGTTTACTTGGTATTGGCATGTGACATGGTCACATACAGTTATAATTTCCAATAGTTAATATGGTTATCATCACTAGCTGTAAATAGCTCTTTTTCATCTATAAACAGTATATTGCTAATGGTAGCTTTATGTGAACCTAACTTATATAGGTCAGATTTGGTTGAGGTATTAAACAGTGTGACATTATTCTGCTCATCACTAGCAAATGCACCTATCTCTCCACTTGGACTAAGTCCTGCACTGTAGATTAAAAAACTTCCATTTTTATAGTAAGCTCTTCTTCCATCCTTTGAGTATATAGCACATCTTCTATCTTGTCCTGCTGTTATCATTATATTGTTTTTATAATCAACCTGAAAGACATTATCCACATTTTGCCCTTTAAAAACTTTTATTACTTTGCCATCTTTTACAGCAATAACTCTAAGCTCTCCACTCTCATCTACTAAAAGCACCTCATCTCTCTTTTCATTAAGGGCAAAGTTTGAGAATTTAGATGCTGTTATCTGCTCTCTATAGAGTGCTTTGGAGTTTTTAATATCATATAGGATTAGCTCATTACTAAGTAGGGCAATAAGTAGATGCTCTTTGTCTACAAATTTAGCTTTTGAAATCGTATATGATTTAGCTACAGATATAACCTCTGTTAGATTATTATCTGCATAGATATGTACTCGTCTATAGCCCATTTTGCCTTGTGATACTATCATTATTTTGTTATCTATAATATCTACAGAGTAGACTTTTGAAGCTACCTCTTCTCCCAAAAAATCTTTAATTTTTGGTACTTTAATTGTCTTGATAAGTTTTTGCTCTTTTGTGTCATATATATCAACAGCACCCTCTGCTGTAGCAGAGTAGAGCTTACTATCGTTATAGACTAAGTCTGTTACTCCTCCACTCCCTTCATATATAAATGTTGGTTCTAATATTTTCATTTTTGCATTTAGATTTATGAAAAGTAGTAGAGATATTATTAAAAAACGCATTATTTTCCTTTATTATTTAGTGGTGTTGTCGGAAGGCAACACTCTACGAAATCATTTTAATGGTGATTGCATTGGTTGGGCATCTATAGAGACAGAAACCACAAGAGGTACACATATTTTGATTGATAGTTGGTCTAAACATACCCAAAAACTCAATAGCGTTATCAATACAAGGCTCTTTACATGAAAAGCACATAGTCTGATTCCAACTTAAACATTTAAGTATATCTATCTCTATAAGAGCATCAATTTTACGCATTTTATCTACTTGTAACACATCAGCCTCACAGACCTCTGCACACTCATCACAAAATGTACACCCTGTAGGTGTAGTCAAATCAAGCCTTGGTGTTCCATCATCCATAATGATAATAATATTCTCATCACAAGTAGATGCACACTTTTTCTCTTTACACTCTACACAGAGAACAAAAGCTTCTATATCTGCATAGTAGGGGGGTCGAATCACTCTCTCTCTTTCATCTCCTCGCTTAGAATTATCTCTAAACGAGGAAGCAAAAGAGTGAAATAACTCTCGTCTATCCATAATTATTTACTAATTAGTGTTTAGTCCAAACACTAACACCTGCTGCAGAGTTAGTATTTGCTTTGTCTTTATCCGTTATCACAGAGTCAGCCTCACCAACTGTTGCTAAGTCATCATCCATATGCTCATACCAAGATGATTTTGATGCTCCATCTTTGGTAGAGAATACAGGTTTAAATGTATTTTCCACTGCCAAAGGTGTATCTGATTGTGGAGCATGACATTGAGAACAGTTAAATCTTGCCATAGATAGTTTATCACTTGGTTTAGATATAGTTACCTCATTTTTATAGTTATCTATAGATTTTTCAAACTTTTTACCATCAAATTTATGTTTTGGTCTAAAGTTAACAAAGTGAGACTTTGGAATTGGTGTTGCTTTCATTGCTGGTGCAACCTCTGGCATATGACAACCTGTACAAGCGTTGTTTTTTGCTGTAATTGGAAGTAGTCCCTCTACAGAGTGTGGAATCATTGGTGGTGCATCTTGGAATGCTCTTTCTATTTTTTTAGATGTACCTGGGGCTTTGTCACTATATTTTGTCTTTGCACTAACTACATCTGATTCTGAAAACGCATCACCTTTTCGTAGACTTAACTCTTTTGCACTATCATTACTTGCTGTTCCTTCGGCAACACCCAAAGATACTAGGGCTACTATAGAACAAGCAACTATAAGACTCTTTCTAATCATTTTCTCTCCTTTAATTTATTAAACTCTAGGGAAGTCTCAAGGACAATCCCTACTATTTTTTAGCAAAATTGCGAATGCTAAATTTTAGAGCATCATGTTCACAGACATCTATACATCTACCACAGTTGGTACACTCTCCATCTGTTACCATAAAGCTTTTTTTGTTTATCTTTTTCAAGACATGATTCTCTGGACATACCACTTTGCACTGCATGTCTCCAATACACGCTTCATGGTTATGTTCAACCCGTACCAAACTTTTTCTTCCGATAAGAGAGTAACTCGCTCCTAGAGGACATAAGTGACCACACCATCCATTTTTAACTCCAAAGAGGTCAAATAGAAAAATAGCTAAAATAATAGACCCACCTGCACCAAATCCAAAGATTATTCCTCTTTGCATTATAGTAATAGGACTCAATAGCTCAAAAGCAGACACTCCCACTATAGCAGAGACTATAAGACCTAAAACCATTATCCAATATCTAGTTTTTCGTTTTAGAAACTTGTAGTTAACCTCTTCTTTGTCAAGATTAAGCTTTCTTCTTAGCCAATTAGCCAAATCAGTTACCATATTGATAGGACAGACCCAAGAGCAAAAAGCTCTTCCTCCTACAATAAAGTAGAAAAAAGTTATTATTGTTGCACCCAAGAGTACATCTGCACCAACTACAAATCCACTTAATAGGACTTGTAGTGTAGTATATGGGTCTGCAAGAGGAATTATTCCAAATAGAACAGCCGAGCCAAATGTACCTGTTAGCATCTTCCAACCATAAGCATTAGCACCAAAATAGAGAACAAAAATAGTAATTTGAGTCAATCTTCTAAGAAGTAAATATCTAATATTTTTCATCAAAACAAATCTCCTGAATTAAGGTAGTTCTCTGCACTTCCCTTTTTAGAGAGTTCAGTTGTGGTCTCTTCTGCTTGGGCATTTTGAACTCGTTTATCGTCCTCTTTGTCCCAACCTTTTATATAGTGGTCTCCTGCTTTACCCTTTGATACTTCATTTGGAAGTACAAAAATAGCAGGTTTTTCCGTTACACACGCTTTTTCACAGAGACCACAACCAGTACATGCACTATCATGAACGATGGGCAACATAAAGGTGTGTTTCCCTGTTCTGTCATTTCTCTGCATCTCAATAGTTAACGCCTCACCCAAAAGAGGACAAGCACGATAACAGGCATCACATTGAATTCCCCAAAATGCGATACAGGACTCTTTGTGAACTACAGCTAAACCCATTTTTGCTCTGTTAATATCAAGTTCCCCCTTTTCGTTAGAAACAGAAACTTGGTCTAAGGCATCAGATGGACAGACAGGTACACAAGGAATATCTTCACACATATAACAAGGAACCTCTGTAGGGATAAAAAATGGAGTACCAATTAATTTATGGTCACCACCTTTTGCCATTTTTAGTGTTCCTGCTTTTGATTTTCCTGTTATCCTATCAATATTACTATCTCGGTTTTTACACGCTTCGGCACACAATCCACACTTTACACAGGCTTTTAAAAAGTCACTCTCTTTAATTGCCCCTGGTGGTCGAAGTACCAATGGTGATGCTTTTACCTCATCACTATAGCCACTCCACAACAATCCACCAAGAGCTGTAAGACCTACGCTTTGAAGAGTCGTTGCCATAAACTTTCGTCTGTTGTTGTCGGAGTTTGCCATGATTTACGCCTTAGTAATTTTGACTGCGCACTTTTTGTAGTCAGTCTGTTTAGACATTGGACAAGTAGCATCAAGACATACTTTATTGATAAATACTTTTTCATCAAACCAAGGAACAAATACCAATCCTTGAGCAGGTCTATTTCTACCTCTAGTCTCAACTCTAGCTTTTACTTTGCCTCTTCTACTCTCAACCCATACAAGTTCACCCTGCTTAATCCCTTTTGCTTTAGCATCTTTTGGATTCATATAACAGAGTGCTTCAGGAACAGCACGATAGAGCTCTGGAACTCTCATTGTCATTGTACCACTATGCCAATGCTCTAGTACACGACCTGTACATAACCATGTATCGTACTCTGCATCTGGCATCTCTGGTGGGTCCATATATGGTCTAGCAAAAATTTTGGCTTTGTTTGGAAGAGCTTTTTTACCAAGTTTTTTATCTGGTCCTGTTAAGTTACCTTGGAGAAGATTTTTGGCTAGTTTTCCATAGAATGCGTGTGAATTTCCACTCTCTTTTGTAGCTTTTGCTGCATATGGGTCATACTTAGCGTTAAATCTCCACTGTGTCTCTTTACCATCAACAACTGGCCACTTAAGCCCTCTAACTTTATGATACATATCAAATGGAGCAAGGTCATGTCCATGTCCTCTTGTAAATGCAGCATACTCCTCAAATAGATATTTGTGAATAAAGAATCCATATCCTTTAAACTCTTTTCCATCTGAACCAATTACCTTTCTACTATCTCCTAGAGATTCTGTATCATCGTAACCTTTTTGGATAGGGTCAGTCATATCTTTTTTATAAGTTCTAGCCACTTTATTATTGAAAAGAATATCAAACATAGTTGTATCTTCACTATAACCCATCTTTTTAGCCTCTGCAATTACTGATGGAAGAGCTTTTTTTCTAGGTCCACTTGGTTTTTGCTCTCCCCAAAGGTCTTTGACTGTAAATCTTTTACTAAACTCAACCCATTGCCATGTATCACTCATTGCATCCCCAACAGGAAGTACTTGTTGTCTCCAGTGTTGTGTTCTTCTCTCAGCATTTCCATAAGCTCCCCACTTCTCATAAATCATAGCAGATGGGAGTACAAGGTCAGAAACCATTGCCGAGATACCTGGGTAACCATCACTTGTTACAATAAAGTTATCCATCTCTCTAGCTGCTTTAATCCAGTGTTTAGCTGATGCAGAGTCTTGATAAGGGTTACAGACATTTACCCATGCAAACTTAACAAGTCCATCTTCTATATCTCTATGGATTTTCATAATATGCTGTTTACCAACACCATTAAGAGTACCTGCTGGAATCATCCACTTCTTCTCTGCAATTGCTCTATGTTTTGGGTTTTTAACCATCATATCAGCAGGAAGTCTATGTGTAAATGTACCAACCTCTCTAGCAGTACCACAAGCTGATGGTTGACCTGTTAGTGAGAATGCACCGTTACCTGGTTTAGCTTGTTTGTTAAGCATAAAGTGAACATTGTAGCTTAGTGTATTTACCCAAGTACCTCTTGTGTGTTGGTTCATACCCATTGTCCAGAAAGATACTACTTTTCTATCTTTTTCGATATATAAATCAGCTAGTTGTTGTAGTTTTTTCTTGAATACTTCAATATCCTCATTCGGGTCACCCTTTACAATCTTGGCTGTATAGTCAAGTGTATATGGCTCTAGTGATTTTTTGTAATCCTCAAAAGAGATGTGCCAGTGTTTAAGAGTACCTGCTGTATTCTTCATCACATCACCCTCTTTATAACCATAAGGGGCAAGAGCAGGAGCCTCTTTTGCAGAGACTTTTTTCTCCATCTCTTTAGAGATAGTCTCCATCTCTTTTGCAGAGTATTTACCATCTTTGAGTGATTTTTCACCTGCTCTTCTCATACCATAACCGATATTAACAGGACCTGCTGTAAATACCATATGTTTATTGACAAAATCCCAATCGATAATATCCTCTTTACCACCACCCTTTTTATCTCTATATACAATCTCTCTAGCGATATAGTTCCAAAGAGCCAAGTCTGTACTTGGGGAGAATAGAATCTCTGTATCAGCAATATCAGAAGTTCTATGAGTATAGGTCTGAATAGAGATGACTTTTACTCTATCAGGGTCAGATAGTTTTCTATCAGTTACACGAGACCATAAAATAGGGTGCATCTCTGCCATATTTGAACCCCAAGATACAACTGTGTCTGTTAACTCAATATCATCATAACAACCTGCTGGTTCATCAACACCAAATGTTTGGTAGAAACCAACAACAGCAGATGCCATACAGTGTCTAGCATTTGGGTCGATTGCATTTGAACGGAAACCTGCTTTCATCATCTTTTGAGCAGCGTAACCCTCCATAACCGTATATTGACCAGATGCAAATACAGCCACACCCTCTGGTCCACTCTCTTTTAGTGCTTTTTTTGCATGTTTCTCCATCTCATCAAATGCTCTTTGCCATGAAACAGGTTTGAATTGACCTTTTTTATCAAATTCACCCTTTGCATTTTGTCTAAGTAGAGGTTGCTTAAGTCTATCTGCACCATACATAATTTTTGCATTAAAGTAACCTTTAATACAGTTAAGACCTCTGTTTACAGGTGCAGCTGGGTCACCTTTTACTGCAACAATTTTGCCACCTTTTGTTGCCATCATAATACCACAACCAGTACCACAGAACCTACACGCTGCTTTATCCCATCTCCAATCTTTTTGAGCCTCATTTGCTGATGCTTCAAGAGTTGATGGAACTGCAATTCCTACAGCAGATGCTGCTGATGCTGCTGCTGCACTTTTAAGAAAATCTCTTCTATTCAAAGCCATACTTCTTCCTCCTAAAATTTGTTTGTCTGTTATCATTTGGATATGACTCTATACAGTAAATATTTTTTAACCTATTGACTGAATGGAGTAATAAAAACATAACTACAAATTAATAGTATCATAAAGAATATTGGAAAATACTTGATTACCATCAATTTAAACAGCTCTATTTGGGGTTATTTTTAGAAGAGAAAAATCCTATTTATTGGGCTTTTAAGGGTGAAAACCTATTTAAAAAATTAAAAAATAAATTTAATATTTTCATACGAATAAAAGAGTAAATTATACAGATAGAAACATGATAAAACACTTTATACCCAATTGTAAAAATTTAATATAAGCATTAGTAAACAATTTCTAACCCTAATTTAGCTAAAATCCTCCCAAATATGCACGGAGCAAAATAGAATATGAACAAAGCAAAATATATATGGATGAATGGTGAAATGACCCCTTGGGATGAAGCTAAGGTACATGTACTCACACATACACTACACTACGGAAATGGTGCAATAGAGGGTACAAAAGCTTATAAAACAGTAGATGGACGATGTGCTATCTTTAAACTAAAAGAGCATACACAGAGACTATTGAACTCATCAAAGATGACACTACTAGATGTGTCTTATACACTAGAGGAGTTAAATGATGCACAGGTAAAACTTCTCCAAAAGAATGAGCTATTTGATGGTGCTTATATTAGACCTCTTGTCTATCTTGGATATGGGGTTATGGGTCTATATCATAAAGATGCACCAGTTGAGGTCTCTATCTCTGCTTGGGAGTGGGGAGCCTATCTTGGTGAAGAGGGCTTAAAGAGAGGTATTCGACTCAAAATTGCTTCAATGACTAGAACCCCAAATACCTCTGGTATGGGAAAAGCAAAAGCAGTTGCTAATTATTTAAACTCTCAGATGGCTAAATATGAAGCTGTAGAGGCAGGATATGATGAGGCTCTTCTTTTGGATGACCAAGGATATGTGGCAGAGGCTAGTGGAGCATGTTTTTTTATGGTAAGAGATGGAAAACTTATCTCTCCTCCTAGTGATAACGCGTTGGAGTCTATTACTCAACAGACAATTATAGAGTTAGCTAATAGTATGGGAATAGAGGTTATTCGTAGACGAATTACTAGAGAGGAGATATATATAGCTGACGAGGCATTTTTAACAGGAACAGCAGCAGAGCTTACACCAGTACGAGAGGTTGATGCACGAACTATTGGAAAAGGTAGTCGTGGAGATATGACAGAGAGGTTACAATCAGCCTATTTTGATGTGGTAGCAGGAAAGAATCCTGACTATGTTCAACATCTCACATATATAAACTAAGGATAAATAATGCCAGCAGATATGAATGATTATTTCAAAAAGAAACAGCCCAATAGTAGTGGTAGTGGAGGTGGTGGTGGCAATAATAAAACACCAAATCTAAAAAGAGCATCAGGTGGAGGTAGCAATAATAGGGGAGCAAAACAGGCTCCACCATGGATTTTTATAGCATTGGCTATTGTAGTTGCTCTTGTTTTTCTTAAGCCATTTACTATTATTAACTCTGGTGAAGTGGGAATCAAGGTAAGAACAGGTAAGTTTAACGAGACACCTCTAGGTGCAGGATTACACTTCTATATCCCCCTCTTGGAGAGAATTATACCTGTAAATACTAGAATGAGACTTATCACCTATAGTAATGAGAGGACTACTATGGTTGGAGATGACTACTCCTCGCCTGTTAATAGAGGTGGATTTGAGGGGGGACTCAGAAGAAATCCTGCAATTCAAGTACTAGACAAAAGAGGATTGACCGTCAATATAGATATTGCAGTTCAGTATCAACTACGAGCAGAGACTGCCCCAAAAACCATAGAGAAGTGGGGTTCTAGTTGGGAAGAGAAAATCATTAACTCAAAAGTAAGAGAGGTAGTTAGAGATGTTGTAGGTCAATATACAGCAGAGAGACTTCCTGAGATGAGAAATGAGATAGCTACAGCAATTCAGACAAAAGTAGCCCAAAAGATAGAGTCTCTTGGTGATAGACCTGTTTCACTCTCTTCTGTAGAGCTTAGAAATATTGTTCTCCCTGCTAAGATTCGAGAGAAAATTGAACAACTTCAGGCAGAGAAGCAGAATGTAAATATCGCAGAACAGCAAAAAGAGAAAGCCAAACAGGATGCTCAAAGAAACGCAGAGATTGCAAAGGGTGAAGCAGAGAGAAATAGAATTGTAGCACAGGGTCAAGCAGATAAGATTAGAATCGAAGCAGAAGAACAAGCAAAAGCGAATAATCTAATCTCTGCATCACTAACTATTGAACTACTACAGTTAGAGCAGATTAAGACACAGATGAAATTCAACGAAGCACTAAAAGTAAATAGAGATGCTCAAATTTTCCTAACCCCTGGTGGAGCAGTACCCAATATTTGGGTAGATGCAAAAGGCAAAGAGCAGAGAGCCATATCAGCACAACAATAGTATACATATTCATACCTCGTTCCACCTCTCCCGAGGTGGAATGCATACAGAGCTATAAAATGATAATAGACTCTGACTAAACTTTAAACTCCCTATGCATTCCACCTCAGAGAGGATGGAACGAAAAGCATATAAATAAAAAGGAATCCCCCACAATGCAAATAAATTGGCAAAAAAACCCCCTAATTCCAGCAATAGCCCAAGATTTCGAGACAGGACAAGTTCTAATGTTGGCATATATGAATGAAGAGGCTTATAATCTAACACTAAAAACAGGCTACGCTCACTACTACAGCAGAAGCCGTCAACGACTATGGAAAAAAGGCGAAAGCTCAAACCATACCCAAGAGATACGAGATATACTATTAGATTGTGATGCAGATACAGTTGTATTAAAAATCAAACAGAATGGTGTAGCTTGTCACACAGGAACAAAGAGCTGTTTCTTCAGCTCTGTACTCCAAGAGAGAAGAGTATTAGAGCAGGAGATTGACACAGATAGTATCTATGGAGTAGTTGATACACTATATCACACTATATTGGAGAGAAAGAGTTCGGGAGATAGTAAAAGCTCATGGACAAAGAGACTCTTGGATGACAAAGAGTTGATGTTGTCAAAGATAAGAGAGGAGGCAGATGAGGTCTGTGTAGCTATAGATAGTGAGTCAGATGAGCAGGTTATCTATGAGGGAGCTGATTTACTATATCATACTCTTGTAGGGTTAGGGTATAGAGATATTACTCCTGATAGAGTTAGACAAGAGCTAGAGAAGAGATTTGGAACATCAGGAGTGGAAGAGAAAGAGAGTCGTTAGATGTTAACAAAGTTTATAGCTACTGCTACTATATTGATACTATTTATAGGATGTACAGGGAAACAGCTAGTTAAAAAAGAGAACCAAGAGAGTGCATTTATCGTTATCAAAACAGCAAAAATGAGATATGCTGATATGGGTTTTATCTACAAAGGTGACTCTTTTGTAAAGGTTGAGATATACGCTATGGGGCAACCTCTAGTTAGTTTGGATATTAATCCTGTAAATGTTTGTATGTCAACATTTGAGTGTATGGAGAAAAAAGACTTTAATGAAAAAATGCTTTCTGCTAACTATCCTGATACTCTGCTTGAAAATATCTTTAAGGGTGAACCTATATTTAATAGAGAAGGTATAGAGAACAACTCTACTGGATTCATTCAAAAATTAAAAAAAGATGATAAATATGATATAACTTATTCTGTTATAAGTAGAAAAAGAGTTTTTCGTGATAAAATAAATAAAATAGTTATAAAAGTGAGAAAGCCATGAAATTTGTAGGTGCGCATGTTAGTGCAAGTGGTGGTGTAGATAACGCTCCACTCAATGCAATAAAGATAGGAGCAAAGGCTTTTGCTATGTTTACTAAAAATCAGAGACAATGGGTTGCTAAACCTCTTACTGATAAGGTAATAGAGAGTTTTAAATCTAATCTCAAAAAATCAGGTATAGAGCCTAAACATGTACTTCCTCACGATAGCTACCTCATTAATCTTGGAAATCCTGATATAGTCAAACTAGAAAAATCGAGAGAGGCTTTTATAGATGAGCTGATTCGTTGTGACCAATTGGGATTGAAGCTACTCAACTTCCACCCTGGAAGTCACTTGGTCAAAGTAGGCAAAAGAGACCCTCAATATGCTGATAAGATTATGGAAGCAGAGCTAAACTGTTTGGATTTGATAGCAGAGTCGATGAATCTAGCTATAGAAGCTACTAAAGATTTGGATGTAAAATTGGTCATAGAGAATACAGCAGGACAGGGTACAAATCTAGGATATAAGTTTGAGCATCTAGGACACCTGATTGAAAAAGTAGAGGATAAGAGCAGAGTAGGGGTCTGTCTCGATACCTGTCACACCTTTACCTCGGGTTATGATTTGCGAACACGAGAGGCGTATGATGAGACAATGGATGAGTTTGAGAGAGTTGTAGGGTTTGAGTATCTCTGTGGTATGCACATCAATGACTCCAAACCAAAGCTTGGTAGCCGAGTAGATAGACACCACTCACTTGGAGAGGGTGAAATTGGTTGGGATGCCTTTAGATTTATTATGAATGATAAGCGAATGGATGATATTCCATTGGTGTTGGAGACTATCAATTCTGATATTTGGGAACAAGAGATAAAAGCACTATATAACTTAATAGAGGAGGTGTAATTGATTAGAATAGAGGTAATAGGTTCGTAGGGTGCGTTCACCAATGCACCAAAAAAAATAGTGCATTAACAGATGCACCTCATTTGCATAAAGGAGAAAAGATGAAAAACATAGTAAAAACAATAGCAGTTGTAACCCCACTACTCTTTATAGGTTGTGGTGATGGTTTAGATAATCCACAAGAGAGTGTAAAAGGTGGAGAGCTAGTAGTTAACTTCTCTGCACAAACGATAAAAAAAGCACTTATAGCTAAAGGTAAAGCTACAGAGTCTACAACTGTATTTGGATATAAAGCATACAAAGTTCCCTATACTACTACAGATGAAGATGGTTTAGAGGTGAAAGTATCAGGTCTTTTTGTAATTCCAACAGGTATGCCCTCTACTGTTAATCAATTGGGTTTATCCATGGTTAGTAATGACCATGGGACAATATTTGCAAATCTTGATGCCCCTTCTGTTAGAGCAAAAACTTATGGTACTCCAGATGATATTGTTACTCTGTTGACCTCTTTGGGAGGATTTGCAACTTTAGAGCCTGATTATATCGGTTTTGGTGACTCCAATAATCACTACCATCCATTTATATTAAAAAAATCTCTTGCCACATCTACTGTTGATTTTATTAAAGCTGTAAAACTATTTGCATCTAATAATAACATCAAGCTAAATGAGCAACTCTTTATTACAGGTTATAGTGAGGGTGGATATGCGGCAATGGCAACACTCCAAAAGATAGAGGAGGATGGAGAGTTGAGTGTAGCTATGGCTGCACCTATGGCAGGACCTTATGATGTTAATGTTACTGCGTTTGGTATCTTCTCTAAACCAGAGTTGAGTGTTCCCTCATTTATGGCAAATTTGGGATATGCTTATGGAAAAGCCTATGATAAAAAACTATCAAATATTATAAATGAGCATTATGCTTCTAAATTATCTACTCTATTTGATGGCTCAATTGCTAGGGATTTAATAGATCCTGAGTTGACTACTAAGACAACAGGAGAAGATGGTCTATTTAATCAAACATTTATAAACAGTTTTTTTGCTGATTCAAAACATTGGTTTAGAGAAGCAATAGTAGAGAACTCTGTTCATGCTTGGGCTCCTAAGACAGCTGTTAGATTGGTACATTGTAAGAGTGATGATGTTATCCCTTTTGGTATCTCAATGATAACCATGGGGACAATGAATGCTATGGGTGCAGAGGATGTATCTATTGTTCCTGTTGAACAAGTTCTTGGGTTACCTGAGACTATTGGACATGGTGGGTGTGAATTACCAGCCTATCAAGTAGCAACAAAGATGTTTTCTGATGTCAGAAAATCAACCATAGGGTATTAGGAGGAGATGACAATGAAAAAGATAATAACACTAAGCATAATAACAAGCTCTTTTGTTCTAGCAGGTGCATATAAAGTACCAGAACAATCACTAAACTCTATGGCACTAGGTGCAGCGTATGTAGCTCATACTAATGGTGCAGATACAGCCTATTTTAACCCTGCTAATATGTCATTTCTAAAAGATTCACAATTTATGGAGGTTGGTTTAACTTGGGTTCATCTATCAAGTAATAGGTTTGAGGGTCAACAGGCTTTTTCAGCTACAGAGGCATATCCTGCTAATGGAGGTTCAAAGTGTGAAGATTTACAACTACCCTATATGCACTTCGTCTCTGCTCCTCTTGATAATGATCTACGATGGGGTGTGAGTTTGACAGTTCCAGGTGGACTTACCAAGAGATGGGATAGTGCCTATCAAAAACTATCAGCAGAGGAGTTCTCTCTAAAAGTTATTGAGTTAAATCCAGTAGTATCATATAGAGCTATGGATAATCTATCTTTTGGTGGAGGTCTTAGAGTTATCTACTCAGAAGGAACAGTATATAGTGATGGGGATAAGACCAATAAACCTATCAAAAGGGAGATGGAGGGTGATACTATAGAGTATGGATATAATCTAGCCATGACCTATAGACCAACCTCTACTATCAATACAGCTATAACATATCGCTCAAATATTGACCTAAAAGAGGATGGAGATGCTAATCTATATATCGATGATATGGGTCATCAATATAGTGCAGATGTAACTGTTCCTCTCCCTGCTGCACTCAACTTGTCAATAAGTAACACTTGGGCAGATAGATATACACTAGAGTTAAACTATGAGAGAACCTATTGGTCTACATATGAGGATTTGGATTTTAATTATGGTTCTCCTATTCAACCCTCTTCGTTAGTTCCTATTTTTGACAAAGCAAAAGTCAAAGATTGGCAAGATACAAATACCTATAGATTGGGTGCAACTATTGATTTTGACAATATCACTCTAATGATGGCATACTCCAAAGATGAGACACCTATTCCAAAAGAGTATCTAAGCTATGAACTTCCTGATACTGACGCTAATATATACTCTATTGGTCTACGATTTGATACAACCAAAAATCTCTCTTGGGGTTTTGCATTCTTACATGATGACAAAGAGAGTGTAACACTAAAAGCAGGTGAGAACAAAAATGGAATCATGGGTAAATTCTCTGGAGGTGGTGCTGATTTATTTACAGCAGGATTGAGTTATGAATTTTAAATAAAAAGAGAAAATAATAGTGAAACCTTTTGATAAAAATAAGTTAATTTTGGACTTAGAAATTGCTCTTTATTTCAATAAAATCAAATTATCCACTTATTATACTAATTTATCAAAAAATATGTAACAAAATTGTCTGTTTGTACCTAGAGAGAAAAAAGAAAACTTAAAAAGTTGTACGAAGCCTACAAAATAGGCATTTGAAACCATTTTTATATTTAATATGGCAGAGAGGAAGGGATTATAAAAGATTCATTTCCTCATGTTTCTTAAAGTTCTGTAAATTCGTGTAAAGTTCCCTTAAAATAGTTATTGGTACAATGTTCTTATATTAGTAAGTTATGTAAAGTATATGGAGGTTTTATATTTTCCATGTGCCTAGCGTGTGCCTAGCTTATTTTGAAAGAGGATTAAAATGACTGCCAAAACAAAAAACATCACAACCACTTATAAAACACTTGATAAGAGGAATGTAACCAAGAGAACAGGGGTTTATTATAGAGAGATTCAAAAAACTGTTATAGATGAGAGGGGGAGGGTAAAAACTTCTATTGCTGATAAACTCTACATTATCAAATTTAAAGATATTGATAGTAAATGGAGAACCAAAACCATAGGGAGATATTCAGAGGGAATTAGGGAAAATTATTGTCATGCCAAAAGAATTGAGATAATCAATAATATCAAATTGGGTGAACAGCCTGATATTATTAAAAGAAAGATGAAGAAAAAAATTACTACTCTTCATGATGTGTTCAAACTCTACAAAGAGCATAAAGCCACAGAGAGCAAAGATATTATTAAGACCGAGCAGAAATATAAATCAAATATCTATAAACTTTTTGGTTCAATGGATATTAATGAGGTCACTACTGATAAGATAATAGCATTTAGAAAAATTCTACTTGATAAAGGTCGAGCCAATAGCACCATTAACAGCAATATAAGTTTTATTGGAACACTCTTTAATTTTGCCATAGAAGAGGGGCTTTATACAAAAATTAATCCCATCAAATCCAAAAAATTAAAAGCGTTGAAGCTTGACAACAAAAGAGAGAAGTATTTAACCTTAGATGAGATTAACAGACTTTATGAAGCTATCAAAAATGATGAGGTGTTGACTCTATTTGTGAAGTTGTCTCTACATACAGGGGGGAGACTTGAAACTATCTACAATATTAAAAAGAAAGATATAAATCTAAAAGATAGCACCATAACACTTTATGATTTTAAACGAGAAATGACTTATACAAGCTTTATCCCTGATGAGTTACGAGATGAGTTAAGAGAGCATATCAAGGATTTAACAGCCAATAGCAGAGTAATCAAGACCTCATCAACACGCATAATCCAAAGAAGATTAAAAAAACATCTTGATACTCTCTTTAATGAGGGGTTGGCAGTCAATGACCGAAAGAATAGAGCAGTAGTTCACACCTTAAGACATACATTTGCTTCACATCTTGCTATTAATAGCGTTCCTATCTTTACTATCAAAGAGTTAATGAATCATGCTAATATTGAAATGACTATGCGTTACGCTAAGTTAAGCCCTAATAATGGGAAAATGGCTATACAGGGGCTTTATAGATGAGAGATAAAATTAGAAAAACAGAGACAGAGATATTTTTAGAATTATTAGAAAAATATAATTTAGCTCATGAAATTTCCTCTTTAAGTCTTCTAAAACGAGCAGAAATTTTTAATCAGTTAAGTGAAGCAAAGCTTTATATTAAAGATGCTGAATCTAAAAATCAGGAAATAAGAAAAAAAAGAGTGAATGTACTCAATTAAAAAAACTTCAATATCTCTATACTAAACATATAAGCGATTTAAAAGGATGGTGGCTTGTTAATCCTAGTGGTGCATCAGAAAAAAGCATCAAAGAGGTTGAAGAGTTAATAAAATATCAACTCAATGAGTGTGAAGAGTCATTAAACATAATAGATACAAAACCAATGAAGAGAATTTGTCTTGAAAATGTAGCATTAATTTTACAGGAAAGTAATATAAGAAGTTATAAAACACTTGCAAGGGGAATATTAGAAGCCGTAGGGATTAAGATTAGTGATGACCAAGCTATAAAAGAAAAATCCTTAGCGTTTACTCAATTAGGTCATACAAAACTACCACTACAAATAGGATTAAAACAAGAAATTCCAAGGACTTTTAATATGGTAACATATCCTCAAACTATTCCAACTAATATTAAAGATTATTATTTTGTAAAAATGTCACTTCATTAACCCTCTCAAATCCACAAAATAGCACTTCCGTATTTTTAAGTAATTTTTAAGTTAAGAATATGGGTATCGTTTGTTTTCATAAAATATTAAAATGGTTACATGACTTGCTAGTTAATCGCGATAACTAAATAAAAGTAGGTCATAACAAGGTTGCAACCTAATTTTATAATTAGGAGTTTACAATGACTGATAGAGCTAAATTAATCTATGATGATTTAATAGCAAGATATAAGAGAGCTTCAATCTCTAAGGCTGAAATGGCTAATGAGTTGGGAGTAACAGTTTATTCTATTGATAAGTATATGGCTAATGGTTTGGGCGTTCCACCATATAAGAAATTAGGAAAAGCAAAAAATGCAAAAGTAGTATTTAATATTATTGATGTAGCTGAATTTTTGGCAGATACTATTAAGGTGGTGGCGTAATGGAACGATTAGAGCGACAACACGAAATACTGTTACAAATGCTAGAGGTTGGAAAACGCTTAAAAGCTAAAGATTTCAATGTTAGTAATCAAAATGAAGTATTAATTTTTTTAGCAAAAAAAGATTTAATAACAAGATATTGGAATGACAAGAAAAAGAAAGATTTTAAGTGGAACTATATCGCTAAAAATCAGAAGAAAAAAGCTAGAGAGTTTTTAGGGTTAAACTCTCTTAGTGATGAGGTTCAAGAAAGCTAATATTGATTCTATAAATCTTTCTGATATGAACCTAGAGGGTTTTTTTATTTTGCATAAGGATTATATCGTAGAAGTAGTTAAAAGCCCAAGCGTATTTGAACCTGAAATATGGAAAGATACATTTAATAAATCCCTCACACAAAACATTGTGAGGGCTTGTATCATTCATACATATTTGGGCTTGACTCTACCACTCAAAACACAATCACGCAATCAAAAAATGCAGGTGTTGGAGTTGGCAGGGTTACACGGATATAATGAACGCTCAAAGCTACTCAAAGTTCATCTAAAAGAGTTATGGAGTCAATTACAACATACAAAGATTGTACGCGTTGATATTGCCATAGATTGGGAAAAAAAGATACCCTCTAAGGTGTTCAAAGCGTTAAAAGCCAATAGAGAGCCGTTTAAGTGGTTTAATTCAACTTATTTTAAAACAGCAAAAGAGGGTAAGAAGAATTATTATATAAACATAGTGGCTTATGATAAAGCAAAAAAGGAGAATCTTCCTGAACCTATGGAGCGTTTAGAGTTCTCTTTTGGTAGTGCATTTTTTAAAAATATGTATCTCAAAGATTTACCAAAAGCCATTGAGAAGATGGAAAAGGCTATCAAAAAAAAGATAGGTATTACAGTTAAAATTATACCTATTCCTCACACGCGTAAGTTATATAGTAAAAAGTAGCAGTCTAAAACCTTTCTAAATCCCACAATATAGGGAAATATAAAGGTTTTTCAATAATCCACTTTTTTAACCCAAAAAACAGAGACAAAAGGAGCAACAAAACAATGACTAAAGAACACAAAAAGTTCATAACTCTAAGAGCCAATGGCGAAACATTCGACAGCATAGCCCAAAAACTAAATAAAGCTAAGTCAACCCTAATTGCTTGGAGTAAATTATATGAGACAGATATTAATGATATGGTGTTTCTCTCTATGCAACAACTCAAAGAGGAGTACAAGCACACCCAGCGACAAAAATATAAACAACTCTTGGAACATTTGGTAAAAGTAGACAAAGCAATATCAAGTATTGACTTATCAAAAGCCACTATCAAAGATTTAATATTAGTTAGAAATGATATTCAAAATAGTATAGACAACTTAGAGAAGAGTACCAAGTTTAAAAAAACTAATCTGATTGAAAAAGATGAATATAACTTAGGAATACAGACAGAAGCACAGGTAAGACTAAATGAAACTTGATAAACTCCACAAACTAAAATCAATTCATAGCACTACCAATATAAGCAAATTACGCCCATTGTCTCCTATACCTAACCCAAAGGATAAAAACCCCTCTATGCCTTATATACTCAATTTATGCAGTGGTTTAATACTAAAGGGTGTTCAACTAGCAAGGGGAGAGAGAACAAGCAGAATTAAAAATATTAATGCTTATAGTTGCACTCTGGAAGCAAAGGAGATAATAACAAATTTAGAGAAACATGAACATACTAGATATTTTACTCTTGATGAGTTTCGAGAAGTGAAGAGGAAATTTAGGATTAAATAAGGGTGAGATTAGGGAGAGGTCAAAAAATATTTTTAACCTCATCATCTATCAAGTAAAAAGGGCTTAACCTCACTTTAATGCTACCAATTGTATTATATTATACTCAAATAAACTAAAAGGAGTTAATCAAATGGTAGCAGTAAACCAAAACTATTTTAATTTTAGTAGTGATTATTTTATCCCATCAATTAAATATGATAACTCTTTGATTAAAAGTATTAGTGCTTATGGTTCAACTCTCAAAGAGTTTTATAACCTCAATAAGTTTTTACAAGTCTCAATATACAATATAGAAAATTTTTTACTTCTAAATGGTGCTGATAGTGTAGAGAAAATAGATGATATTTTAATTAAACTAGAGGATATTTCAGATATTAGCAGTGAACTATTAGAAGATAATGAGACTCTTAAAAAATGGTATAATTACCCTTTACGCTACATGATAGACAAAGTAGAAACCTCTAATATGTCTCTTCAAGCCATGTTAGGCTCACAACAAGCCCAAATTATGCACAAAAATAGAAATGATAATAGAGAAAACACCAAGATATAACCGAACAGTTAAAAAAATTATCAAATCTCACAAACTTACTATCAAAGAGATTGAAAAAACTGAAATGCTTTTGATGGAAAATCCTAATAATCCTAAACTTCACTACAAAAGCATTGTTTGCAAAAAAGATAAAAATAGATACTCTATTAGAGTATCAAATACACAGTATAGAATACTAATTACGGTTTTAGATGATATAGCCTACCTACAGGCTCTACTTAATCATAGAGATTATGATAAGAATAATAAGGATTGTTAATCTTTAAAAAAAGATAAAATATCATGGCAAAAAAACAATTAAATACAGTCAAAGAGATTCTTTTTTGGTCTTATGCTAATCTTGCTATGGCTCATTCAGCAGTAGAGAGAAAACAAGAAAAATATAATCCTTTTAATTATATGATTAGAGCTAAATTATTTAAAGGCTTAATAGATGGGTCAATGAATATTAGAACGCTATTTGATGATGAAAAAATAAAGTTGCAGATAGGTAACAAATGTAATTATTGTGGTTCTATTGAAAATCTAGCATTAGACCATATTTTACCAAAAAAATTAGGTGGTAAAGATACAGGTGATAATTTGATTTATGCGTTTGACATACTCCCCATGCCTAAAGGCAGGGGATTCTAAGCTCAAACAACACTAGCCTGAAAAAACAGGTCTTACGATGTCTCACTTAAGAGTCGATGCCCCAACTCTGTGTATATTTATACTTGC
>Ga0256845_1000590_pt1 | contig 33605 bp, 26 predicted proteins | sample RiftiametaG_FD_189101 | JGI IMG/M metagenome (GOLD analysis project Ga0256845, IMG submission 189101) | Tube worm associated microbial communities from hydrothermal vent at the East Pacific Rise, Pacific Ocean - Riftia | ecosystem: Host-associated > Annelida > Integument > Unclassified ...
TCAGTCTCCAACGTTCTGCTCTACGACCCACTCGCCATCACCAACACCTGGCATCTGCGCGAAGCGGTAGATTTCGACTTCCCTCAAGGAACCGTCATTCCTGCCGGACAGCGTATTCTTGTTGTCGGGTTCAGCCCCACCAACACCACCACCCTCTCCGCCTTCCGCACAAGCTACGGTCTATCATCCAGCGTTCCCATCTATGGCCCTTGGAGTGGAAGCCTCAACAACAACGGCGAAACCATAAAACTAAAATGGCCCGACAAACCCGACATCGATATGGTTCCCTACATTCTTACCGACAAGGTGAACTATAAAGCTGTCGAACCCTGGTCTTCCGACGCCGATGGTCAGGGATTCTCGCTCCAACGAATTGAAAACAATGTTTATGGAAACGACCCCGACAACTGGTACGCTGCTGCACCCCAACCAGGAACCCACCCCGACCTCATCAAAGACTCCGATTACGACGGCATGCCCGACTGGAAAGAGTGGAAATCTCGAACCGATCCCGACGACCCCAACTCAATCATGAAAATAGGTTCCCTAACCCTTACCCCCTCGGGCGATCTAAGCCTGCAACTTATCACCGTAGCCGGCCGCCACTACGCCATCGACTCCACCACCAACCTCATCACCCAACCCTTCACCCCCTACCTCGAAAATCTCGAAGCCACAAGCGACATCCTCTCCATCATCCTCACCAACCAAGTTAACAAAGCCGAATACTACCGCATGCGCCTCGACCCCTAACTTATCCTAACCCTCATTTAAATAAAAAAATAGTTGATAAAACACCCTGTACAGAGTAGACAATTGAAAGAGTAAGTGAAGTCTCTAAAAAGGAGTGGGTTATGAAAAAGAATATTTATTTAAGCATATTATTAGCAACAACAACTGTTATTTCCGTTATGGGAAAAACCATCTCAGATACCTTCAACGACAACCATATCGACACGAGTATCTGGACCCTAGATACAACTTTACAGGGTAATCTGACTGAACAATCACAAAAAATTACCTATTCAGGACCCACCTCACCTGGCGGTGATGATGACGAAGGACACGGTGCGTATTTAAACGTAAATCAAAAACTCCCTTACAACACCAACTGGACGGCAATCATAAAAGTTGGAACAACAAAAGATTACACAACACTTCCAACGGAAAGCCTTCTGGAAATTGGATTTAGATTGGTCAATTCAGATAGTATCAATCGAGAAGATGAAATTCAATTCGGTTTTGCTCTAGCCAACCTTCCTGATATAGGTGGGCCTGCTCGGGTTTTACATGCTCAATGCGATTCGAAAATAAAACAAGAGGCTCAAGAAGAAATTCAATCTCTAAATTCAAATGAAGTTTGGCTTCAATTGCATTGGGATGCAGCGACACAAACCATGACCTCTAACTATAAAATAGGAAATGGAAACTGGACCACTCTTTTAACGACCCCTCTTTCAACAGGCGATACTGACTGGAAAATGGCTCAAACGTCAACATTTAACCTAACTATTCACGCTGGAAACACGCTTATTAGTACAGCAAACGAAATGTACGCCGATGATTTTACACTAGATTACATCGATCCCCCTCGTGTGCCTCAGGTCACGTTTGTGGATGATTTTAACGATAACATGACCAATACCTATTTATGGGAGATGGATCAAAGCCCTTCATCAGGAACAACCCTTTCCGAACAAAATCACCAACTTGAATATGCCGCACCAGCAGGCACTTCTGATGATGGGAATAACGTCCAATGGAATTTAAAACATTTCTTACCTTTTAAGCGCGATTGGATTGCAACCTTAGATGGAAAAATAACAATTCCTTTAACAGCAATGGAGACAAATCAAGTTATTGACATCGGACTGGAAATCAGAGACGCAAACAACGGGGAAGACAACATCGGCTTTGGTTTTGCTATTGCCAATATGCCCGGCATAACCAGTGGAGCCGGCTTTGGTGTTTTTGCCGACATATATAAAGATGATAATAATGTTGGATTTGCACTGCAAACCACCACAACCAATGCCGTACAACTACGTCTTCGCTGGATGGCAGCCTCTCGTTTATTAGCCTGCGAATTTAATACAGGAAGCGATTGGATCACGGTCACAAATATTAACATTTCCAGCGAAGGACTCGATTGGCATATGGGAGAAGATAGTCACTTTGCGATTGGAATTAACGGAGATAATGAACAACACCTAGTAACTGCAGGAGAAGTTGTGGCAGACAATTTCAAAGCCGTATATCAGTCTGGTTTAGCATTTCTTAACGATCTTTCGATTGCTCCAAATATCGCCACACAACAAGCTGAATTCACATGGCAAAGCACATCCGGAACAACATATCATCTAGAAACCACAACCAATCTAACAGATAAAGCTTGGGTTCCCGCTACGGGACCTCTCTCGGGAACAGGAGGTTTACAAACCTTTTCCCTCCCCATCCTTGGAACCCAAGCCTTCTTTAGAGGTGTTTCTGAATAAGCTTAGATAAAATAAATTTATAAAAAAAGCCTCACGCATTATGCGGAGGCTAAAAAAATGGGGTGAAAGACGGGATTCGAACCCGCGACTTCCTGAACCACAATCAGGCGCTCTAACCAACTGAGCTACAATCACCGTGCGAAAGAGAGGAAGAAGATAGCGATCCTTAATAAAAAATCAACCGTTTTTATCGAGAAATTAATCCAATTCAAAATAAGGATTTTAAATCGTTATTTTTTCATACCGCTACACCCTTTGCTTTAAAGGAGTAAAGACAAAAAAATCTGGAGATTAAGAAGGAGACAAATCCACGATTTTGTTTAAGTAAAATAAAAACACCTTCTAGAATTAAACCCAAGATTTTCCATAAAAAAGAGGAAAATAAACTGCTCTTTAGCTCTCAATTTGATATTAACTTATCGAACGAAAGAGAACTAAAAATGACCCAAGGAACAAAATGAAAATCCAACTTATTCTATCGATTCTAATCTATTTCAGCCTATCGACTCAGGCGGTGAAATTAACGACTGCAGAGCAAGCAAAGCTAAACCGCGTGCAATTAAGCAATACCATTGTTTTTGACAAATCCGACAGCTTAAACTTACGGATTGCGAAGGCAACTAAATGTGTTCCGACTAAGAATCAATTGGCATGGCAGTCGTTAGAGTTTACTTTTTTTATTCACTTTGGAATCAACACGTTTACGGGGCGCGAGTGGGGAAATGGAAAGGAGTCTCCATCCCTGTTTAATCCGTCGAAGGTGGATACCGATCAGTGGTGTAGATTGGCGAAGGAAGCGGGCGCAAAAATGATGATGATTACGGTTAAACATCATGATGGATTTTGTACGTGGCAAACAAAATATAATGATGCGTTTTCGGTAAAAAGTTCACCGTGGAAAGGTGGAAAGGGCGATGTATTTCGTCAGTTGACTGATTCGTGTAAGAAATATGGATTAAAGGTGGGCGTCTATCTTTCGCCAGCGGATTTGTATCAAATTGAAAATAAGGCGGGGTTGTACGGGAACCGGAGCAAGTATCGAGAGAGTGTGATTCCTACCGACCCAGCCTCTTTTACGAGCAATCCTATGAAGCAGCGTTCTGTGCCGAAAGGATTTCCTGTTTTTAAGTACAAGGTGGATGATTACAATCGATATATGTTGAATCAATTGTACGAGCTACTTACGGAATACGGACCGATTCATGAAGTGTGGTTCGATGGTGCAACACCGAAGAGTAAGGGGGGACAAAAATATACCCGAAAAATTTGGTTGGAAATGATTAATGCGTTAGCACCAGAAGCGGTGATTGCAATTAAAGGACCGGATGTGCGCTGGTGCGGGAATGAACATGGTGGTAGCCGAAGAAGTGAATGGTCGCCCGTAGCGATTAAAGGAAAACCTGAGGATTGGACGTGGGGCGATATGAAACCGCAGGATCTTGGTTCGCGAAAACTTTTGGAAAAAGCTGGGTTTGTACACTGGTATCCAAGCGAGACCGATGTGTCGATTCGTCATGGCTGGTTTTGGCGAAACGAAAAACAGGGCTTACGCGATGTAGACCGTCTATTTGACATTTATGAACGGAGCGTCGGTGGAAATTCGTTGCTCTTGCTTAATGTTCCGCCCAATCGCGAAGGCGTGTTTGCGGCACGAGATGTGGCCACCCTTAAAACGTTAGGTGCTCGAATAAAAGCAGCTTATGGGAAACCCGCCGCCACACTCACAAAGAACAAAAATGTATACACCCTCGACAAGCCCACTAAAATAAACCGATGCGTGATAATGGAAGATATTGCCACGCAAGGACAACGTGTTGAAGAAATTGCGTTGGATGCGTGGGTAAATGGCAACTGGAAAGAGGTGGCGACCGCCACAACGGTGGGTTACAAACGCATTTTGCGTTTCCCCGAAATTACCACACCAAAAATTCGGATTCGCATCGAAAAAGAACGAATGCCCACACAATTAAAATCCGTTTCTGTTCATTACGATTTAGCGCCCTTACGTGCACCAAAAATAACACGTTCTCGCAATGGAACGGTAAACATAAGTGCTGTTGCAGCCATCCACTACACCACCGATGGAACCACCCCCACCCTCGCCTCAGCACGCTTTGAAAAGCCCTTTAAACTTCCTGACGGCGGAACAGTAAAGGCCATTACGGTGCGTGACAAAGCGGCAAGTGAAGTAAGCGAAGCTCGTTTCGATAAAATCAAAATAAAATGGCGCGTAGTAAAAACAACGAGCGAAACCAAACGAGAATCAGGTGCTCGCGCCATTGATGACAATCCAAACTCGGTTTGGCGTTCTTTTATTAAAAAGAAGACACCGCCGATGCCGCACCAAATTACAATTGATTTTAACGAAGCTCTTAATCTTAAAGGCTTCACCTACCTTCCCTCGACGAAACGTTGGTACGGAGGTGTGGTCCAAAACTACAAACTTGAAGTGAGTAAAGATGGGAAAAAATGGACTACAGCGGCAGAGGGTCGATTCGACAACATTGCCAACAACCCCGTTCTTCAAGAGATCCTGTTTGAAAAAACCTACAAGCAGATCCGATACATTCGCTTCAGCGCATTGCAATCAACCCGCAAAAATCAAAAATACTGCACCGTTGCAGAACTTGGAGTTATTACACATTAAGGAACTCAACACCCTTGTAAAAACAGACTGCTTGAAAAGAAGTTCTTACTTCATTTTAGGGATTTATTCTTCGTCCATTTGATCGATTTGCTTTCGGATTTGTGCGGCGTCATAACCGCGATTCATCAAATAATACAGATCTAAAAGCGATAGCAACACATTTTTGACATACGCATGGTTTGACCCCAGATTATTTTCACAAATCAATATAGCGCGTTGATACAAAAGTTCGGATTCGGTGTATTTTTTTTGGTGCTTATACAGGTCTGCAAGTTCTTTCAGCGTTTCTGCAATGGGAAAACTGTTGGGCTTAAACATTTTTTCTCGAATGTGTAATGCCCGTTTAAATAGGGGTTCAGCTTCGGCATATTTTCCTTGTTCAACATACATTACGCCTAAACTGCTTAGTGTTGTTGCTAAAAAAGGATGATTTCCATCAAACAATTCCTCCAAAATTTTTATACATTTTTTAAATAGAGCTTCAGCTTTGGTGTACTCTTTTTGCGTCATATAAATGCCTGCGAGGCTGTTTAAGCTTATGGCAACATCTAAATTATTTTTATTCTCATTTTTTTCTAAAATAACAATTACTTGTTTGAGCAAAGGTTCGGCTTTGAGGTACTCCTGTTGCATCATATAGACGCCGGCAAGATTATTTAAAGCTCTGACGACATTTGGATGATCAAATCCAAAAGCTTTTTCTTGAATTTTTAGCGCACGTTTTAAATAGGGTTCTGCCTGAGCGTACAACCCTTTATTCACGTAAAGAACGGCTATATTGTTTAAAGTGATCCCTACGTATGGATGATCTAAACCAAACCTTTTTTCATCAATCGATAAGACCTTTTTATATATACGCTCTGATTTATCGAACTGTTTTTGTGCGGAATATAAAAGTGCTAGATTATTTAGCACAAGGGCCATTTCTGGGCTATCAGGTGGCAACATCTTTTTATAGATGACTATCGCTTGATTATATAACGGTTCGGCTTGATTATATTTAGCTTGTATTCGATAAAGCTCTGCAAGATTGACCATCGATGTTGCGACATTAACATTGGTAATACCAAAAACCTTTTTTCTAATTTTTAACGCCTGTTTATAGAGCGGTTCTACTTTTTTATAGTATCCTTGCGCTCGATAAAGACGACCTAAATCCATTAAAACTTCGGCAACATATGGATGATCCTCTTGCACCGTTTTTTTAAAAATTTTCAATGCACGATTATACAACAGTTCGGCCTTTTTATAGTCCCCTTTTAGATAATAGTAATTTCCTAAATCATCCAAAACGATTCCTGTTTCTGGATGATTTTTCCCGTAGATTTTTTCCTGCATTTTTACGGCACGATTGAGCAGACGCTCCGCTTTCTCGTACTTACTCTGCATCCGACAAAGAAATCCGAATCCATCCAAGATTCTCACAAGATCTGGATGGTTCGCAGGCATCGTCTGCTCAGCCATATCCAAAGCACGTTTAAAAACTGGTTCTGATTTTGAATACGCTCCTTGATAAATATACAGTATAGCAAGCGTGCCCAAACTTTGAGCTACATCGGGATGATTTTGCCCAAGCTCTTTTTCTCTAATTTTTAATGCCCGATTACACATCGGTTCCGCTTTCGCATAAAACCCATCATATAGATAAAACATCGCAAAATCGTTAAGGGTTTCTGCAAGAGCCAATCGATTCAACGCCGCCTTTTTTTCTCTGATTTTCAAAGCCCGTTTAAAATAGAGTTCCGCCTTTTTATAGGATCCATTTAAGAAATAAAGATTCGCCAAATGATTTACTGTTTCTGCAACAGCAAGATCATTCGACCCAAGCAACTTTTCCTGAATCGCCAACGCTTTTTTATACAACACCTCTGCTTTGGCGTAGTGGGCTTGAGCAGAATAAAATTGCGCCAAAAGATCTTGGCTCTGTGCCAGATTAAGGTGATTTGTCCCAAAATTATTTTTTGCTATTTTTAATGCTTGTTCTGCGAGCAAAACCCCGTCTTCATAATTCGATTCTTTGTACAACGCCACCGATTTTTCAGAGACCTTTTTCCAATCAGCCGCTATTCCTTGGGCGAATCCAAAGGAGGAAAAGCTAAGCAAAAAAAGAATACTCCATCGGACATATCCTCTATATTTTATTTTCATTCACTCCTCCAAAATCTTCTAAATAGAACCCACCTCGGAAAACGCAACAGATTCAGCTAAACCGTGATTCCAAAAAAGAGGATTCCAAGAATAACAAGAATAACAAAAAACCAAATAACACGATCCAAAAAGGATCGTTTTTTTCGACCAGCATTTTCTACAGCATCAAACAAAAATAATTTCCACATTTTGGTCTCCTACGTTTCGTTTTTTTTGTAACGGTCTCTGTAAAGGGCTTCGACAGACCGATCCCACGTGGCTTCACCTTGAGTGCTAAAAAAGCAACCAGGGATTTCACCTCGTTCGCGGTGATACGTTACACAAGCACAACAGAGTCCATGTTTGTTACACGCAGCGTACGTACAGGTACAGGCCTCACGGTTTTTTTCTCGATTTGGACAATTTGTTTGCACGATTTTTTTCCTTATTCTGGAGCAACTAATTTATTAAAATAGAGATCTAGCTGTTGAATTGCTTGAGGTTTGATGGTTTGCTCAAGTGTTCTAAAAATTCGAATACGGGCTTCAGGTTTATTGATATGTCCTTCGCGTCCTTTTTCATGAAGACTAAGCAGTGTGGTAGAATCGGTGGTTTGCAGTTTAATAACAAACGTGTAGCGCAAGAAAACAAGATTGGCGTTTCGTTGCCCCGTATCGGAAATAGAAACTGTTCCAGAGCACAGAAGGGTTGGCGATTTCCCAATCACAAATCCGTAATGAGTGATGATCTCTTCGAGGACCGTTTTCATCCGATTGCCTTCATCACCTTGAACGTGAATTTGAACACGGATTTTTCGGGCGGTTTCGGCGAGCTCTTTCTTGATTTTATTTGGATTGTAGCTGGGTGTGGTAGAGGGGACAGAGGGGGAATGAATGGTTTTAAGCTGACGAAGCAGTTGCGTGACTTCGGTTGAACGATGTACTGCACTACGTAGTGCAGCATATTTTTTAAGTAGATCGCGCTCGTTTTGGGCTTGCGCAATGAAGAAATGTACCTGTGCCGCAAGTTTGTTAATTTTTTCACGATAAATATCGGCGGTTTTACGGCGGTCTAAATAAGCAATGGCGTGGATTCGACCTTTTTGATCTTGCCAAGCTTCTGCAAACTGAATGTTGTAAAGGGTTTGGTCTGATTTAATGTTTACAGCCGAGGAGTAGTCGGACGTGCGGTTGAATGATGTGGTGGTTTCGTGGGTTTCATCAAACAGACGTTCAGTCGATTCAATCCGAGATTCAAAAATACGCGAAAGATTTCCTGCGGCATCATTTTCAGCCGATCGACGGGTATCGCCCTCCCCTACAGCAACAAGATACCTATTTTCAGGATAGACTGACTTTGGATTGCTGAGCCATTTTGGTGGATGAGAGGTTGATTGACATCCTGCGAACAGAAGCACACCAATAAAAAGTGAGATGCATGTTTTCATTAAAAATCCTTATTTAGTTGAGATAAGCCGATTGAAGAAGGTGCAATTCGCCTTCCTTTAAAACAACGTTCTCTTTTTTGTCGGAATAAAGCAATTGATTATTTTGACCATAATACTCAATTTTAATGGTGTAGGTTCCTGGTTTAAGATGTACTTCACGCAAATAGGCCTTTCCGGGGAAAAAGCGCGAGGTTCGAAGGTCGGCATTTTCGGTGGTATCGACGGCCAAATCGGTTGCAATACGAACAAAGAAACGGGTTAACCCATCCATATTTTGTGTCATGTGAGCTTTCCCTTTTTCGGTTACCAAACCTTTTGTTACTGCGCGAATGATGGTTTTTAAGTAGATCATCGGTTTTTTAATTTCAAACGTTTCGAGAGCAACATTTTCAAAACTTTCAAGGAGGTAGAGTTCTTTGTAGCCTTTTCCAGAAACATTCACCATAACTTTTGAAACCGCCGAGGGATGGCGCTTCATATAGGGAAGTTGAATCTTAAAATGGTACCCTTCGGGAACCCCGTCCCACGGAATCACATTCCCACCAGAAAGCACCTGTTTTCCCAGATAGTTCTCTTGCGTTCCCGCCAAAATAATTACATTTTCTTCGGTATGAATATAAAAACTAGTCGCTTTCTTTTCTGGAGCCAGACCTGTAAAAGCCAAGAGATCCAGCCGAACTTCCCCTTTTGGAATAGGCGAAACTAGCGGTTTTAAATTGGGCATTGCAAAAGGATAGATCTTTGGCTGCAACTTCCAACCCCGCTCTATTTTATGCAAATCAATCCGCATGTCATCGGGTCTAAAGTCGTTTCGATATAAAATTAAACTCAGCACACGCGCCAAAGCAGATTCCTGAAAATAGCTTTTACCCGGGCAAAATTTTTCGTGGGTTTCTTCGGCTCGGTTTAATTCCTGCGCCATCTTGTCGTACTTATCATTTAGCAAAAGCACTTTATTATTCATGCGCCGAATTTCCACAAACGCATCGTCATTTTTTCCTAACGCAAAATAGTTAAGCGCCTTAAAAACATTCAAATAGATGTCTTCGTAATCCTCACCCGAATAGGCCAACAGATTATCATTCCCAACCAACGCCGCCGCTGCACGCGAAACACTTTTAGTAAAATTTTCTTCGATTGCTCGTTCGGCCTTTTCCAGATAAATATTGCTCTGTTTATACTCGCCATTCCAGTGCAACAACATGCCCATATCCAAATAATAAATAACCCGATTTTTATATGAATAGGCCTTTTTTGCATCTTTCGCAGCATTTACTTGAGCAATTGCCTTGGAATACTCCCCCTTTTCTAAAAGCGGACAAATCCCCGCATAGTGCGATTTATTCGTCCGCATACTTGCACACCCTGCAAGAAAAAGCAGGGCGGCAAAAACAACATATCGACGAAAAAATAGCGATCGAGCGCGCATTACAACTTCCAACGACTCTTCTTAACAATCTTTTTAATTTTCTTTCCGTTCGACCAAACTTTTACATTGGACTCAAGATTCACCATTTCTAAATCGACCTGATAAAATTTAACGCTCTTTTTTCCCTCCTGATCAATAATCGTATTGATTGATCCTTGAAGCATAAAATCCGCACCCGTCTCGGCAGCCAACCGTTTTTGTGTAGCCGCCGTCGCCCAATTTTGTTGTTCAACACGCTCGGTTCGAAGCTCACCACGATCCCGTTTATTTGCCACAAACTGAAGGCGACCATTGTTAATCAACTCGCGCTCCAAATCTTTAGTAAAAGGTTCTGTTTCAATATGCTCAGAACTTTTATTCCGAATGGTTCCCACAATCACCACAGGTTTTCGACCATGCTTACTTGTAAAATCTTCAATCCAAGGTCGTTTTGCAATATCCGCAATCATTTCAGCCGAAACCAACTGCGAATCGGTATCATTCCAACGCCCCGAAAGATCCACTTGTTTATCCACGGCCACACGATCTACTTGTGTATTACAACCCGTAAACATCATCAAAAGAACACAAACACACGACCCAACCCACAACCTCTTCTTCATAACAATTCTCCTCTAAGCTATCCGCATTAAAAACTTAAAAACAAATATCATGCTCCCCTTTAAAAGTCAACAAAAGCGAAACCCTATTTTTTTTTAAGCCCAACACACCTTACGGCATCTCAAGGCGATAATATCGAACGGGAACATTCGTAAATGAGGAATCAGAAAACGTAGTGGTTGCATTATTCATACTGTTCGTCTGAACAGGAACCCAACTTTGCACACTCAAATTTGTACAGGCTTCCACCACCACAAGACCGCTCTCCGACTCCGCAATATCAAAACAAAACTTGTTGCTCTGCACGCCAAAGCTTCCATCGTCTGTTTTTATGGTTGGATTCCACAACACCGTAGGTCGACCACCAAAAGTGCTCCCCCACCCCGTTGTGCCCGCTCGATAATAAAGCGTTGAGGAGTTGTTTTCAAACACATCCGAAGCAAGCGTCGGGGGATTCCCTTGAAAATAAATAGCCTCCATACTGAAACAAGAAGAAAAGGTTCTTTCACCTAGGGAGCTGAGTGTACTTGGAATCGTAATATGTAGTAGACTACTGCAATTCATAAACACATAAGGTTCGGTTGTTTGAACGTTCTTTCCCATCGTAACGGTTTCTAAATCATAACAACGATAAAAGGCTCCGTGTTTAATTATCGTAACACTATCAGGAATCACAATACTTTTTAGTTTTTTACATTCCCAAAACAACCCGGTCTCTATCGTAGTTATTGCATTTGAAAGTCTAATTTTTCTTAAATTACTACAGAAATGAAATGTATTATCTTCAATGGAAGTAACACTATCAGGAATCAATATTTCAACCAGATTTGTTGCAGAATTAAAGGCTGAAGTTTTAATCGTTTTCACACTTTTTGGAACGATATAATCTGCACCATGTCGATCAGATGGATATTTTATTAAAAGGGATTGAGTCTTGTTATATAAAACACCATCAGGGCTACTATAAGATGGATTGTGATGATCTACATTAATACTTCTTAAACTAGTGCAACTACCAAATATTTGCGTGCCTATGTAGGTGACACTATCAGGAATAGCAACAGTTTGGAGCTTTGAACAAGAAGTAAATGCATAATTACCTAGATACGTCACATGATTAGGAATGACTATGCTTGTAAGTGCGGTGCAATCTCGAAACGCATTCGATTTAATTCGTGTAACGCGATTTGGAATCGTAAACTTGTCTAGACTTGAACAGCCCGAAAATAGCTCCTCCTCAATACTCAAAAGACCATCACCTAGTGTCGCTTTTTTTAAATTAGAACAGCCTTTAAATGTACTTGCACCAATAGATATAACATGATCAGAAGTGGAAATTGCGTTTAATCCAATACAATCCGAAAAGACCCTACTCCCAATATTCGTCACGCTATTTGGAATCGTAACATCGCTTAAACCTGCACAAGAAAAAAAGGCTTCATCAGCAATGTGAACGACTGATTCTGGAATCGTATATTCTCCAGAACGACCACATGGATATTGAAGAAGAGTGGTTGCATCCTTGTAAAACAAAACCCCTCCGATGCTTTCAAACAGTGTGTTATGTGTATCTACAGAAATAGAGATCAAGTTTGTGCACAAATAAAATATGCTACTCCCAAAAGAAGAGAGTTCCCTACCAATTGAAATATCTGTAAGAGCACTACACCGATCAAAAGCACAAGACTTGATCGTTGTGACACTATCCGGAATAACCATCTCTTTTAGGCTAGAACAATTATAAAACGCATAGCTTTCAATCGTTTTTACCGAGCTTGGAATCACACAAGTAGTTAAACTTGAACATTCAGAAAAGAGACTGTGATGGATAATTTTAAGCGCAGAAGGCAACTTTGCTTCCACCAATGCCCTGCAACGATAAAACACATTATCTCCAAGAGAAGTCACACTCGACGGAATAGAGATTTTCGTTAAATGGTCACAATTTCTAAATGCATCTCGCTGAATATTTGTAATCGTATTTGGGATAGAAACCGACGTTAACGTCGAATAATTTTCAAAGGCATCCTCCCCAAGAATAGTAACCGTTTTTCCGTCAATAATAGATGGAATGGTAACGACATTTGTAGAGCCCGTATAATCCGTAATCGTCACCTTACTCGGATCTGTCGGGTTAATCTCGTATGTAAAATCCCCCGACTGCAACGCCGATGCACTCAACACAGAAGCGACCAAAAATAATCCCATCAATCGAAAACAGCGAACCTCCTCAAACAAACCCCATAAACTTTTCATCTTAACACTCCCTTGATTTCTACCTTTCATTTTCCTCATCTATTTAACACCCATCCTACAAACGCCTCAACAAAATCTAAACAACCAAACTTTTATTAATTAGAATAAAACGATTTCTTAATTTATAAAAAACAAAACCTAATCATGTCAATTCTATTTTTTTTCAAATAAAATGTACGTTAAAAAGAAAGAACAAACCCTGCTATTTTTTAAAACTAACATTAAAAGAGATCACATAATAAAAACCGGAGCACTAATGAAGTTCGTAGAGCAACCGGAAGATTACGAAGTCATTAAATCAACGGATATGCAGAGATAAAGAAACCAACCCAAATCTTGCAAAGCCCTTCCTTTACAGGATGGATAGAAAGCTTCCTCTTTTCCCCTTGCCAAAACCCCAACCCTTAACCAGAAATAGAAGATTATATTAATTTTATAATAACAGAGAAGACATCCAAAAAAAAAGCATAATTTCACGTTGTGAAATTATGCTTCGCAAGAAAGGAAGTTCAACTTAATAATTGGTAACGGGGACAAATCCGATTTCTTCAACAATTTCCTGCCCATCTTCTGTAAGATAAATCGAAAGGAATTGATAAAGCGGTGTTCCTAATTTTGGATAGGTATTGGTGTACATAAAAAGTGGTCGAGCAATCGGATACGTTCCGTTTTGCACCGTAGCGGCAGACGGATAAACCCCGTTTACTTTTAGCGCCTTTACGGTTTTATCCACAAACCCAAGACCGGCATACCCAATGGCTGCCGGCGTAGACTGTATTCGTTGCCGCATCGCACCGTTTGAGCCCACATATTCACAATTTTTATGAATCTTTTTCTTATTCATAACGGTCTTCTCAAACGTTTCATACGTCCCAGAATTTGTATCGCGAGAAATCGTAACAATCGCCTTATCGGGTCCACCCACCTCTTTCCAATTTTTTATTTCGCCCAAGAAAATCTTACGCACCTGCTCTACCGTCAAATTTTTAACGGGATTCGAAGGATGAACCAAAATGGGCAATCCATCTAAAGCAATTACATGAGCCACAGGTTTAATCCCTTTATCCACAGCCGCCTTAAACTCCCCCATTTTCATCGGGCGCGACATATCAGCAATATCACACGTTCCATTCAACAAACTTTTTGCACCATTTCCACTTCCTGATTCCGATACCGTAATATTGACCTGAGGATGAGCCGCTTTAAAATATTCAGCAAATGCTTTTGCAATAGGTCCCACAGTTGTAGACCCATCAATCACAATCTTTTCTTCTGCACCCGCAACCCCAACACAAGCCACCAATGCACCAATAACACACCATTTCTTTTTCATTTCTTTCTCCTTTTAAGTTTAGAATTTGCGTTCCTGTAACGCACCTTGAATATCCCCACCCCCCATTAGAAAAAGATTAACAAAATGTTAGTTAACAATGAGAAAAAGATTGTGGTTCGTTATTTTCCTGACTCGAAGCGGACAAAAGATTATCTTCGAATTACTATTGGGACGGCTCCAGAAATGTTGGCTTTTTTGGATGCCGTTCAATCGATTTTTGAAGAGGAGGCTTAGTAAAGCGTCTTGGGTTAGTGGGCGAATGGGGTTCTTTGTTCGCCTGTTTTTTTCTCAAAGTAGTGGATGGCTTTTTGGAGGTTTGTGAGGAAGATTTCGGCCATATCGAGGCTGAATCCTTCGCGGATTACGATGCGTAAAACGGCGGTCTCTTCTGCGCCGGGGGGCAGTGGGTAAGCGGGAACTTGCCAGCCGCCTTCTCGTAGTTTGTCGGAGATGTCGAATACGGTATAGTCGGTGATTTCTTCTTTTAGTTTGAAGGCGAGTACGGGAATGTCGTGTCCGTTACTGATGATTTTGAAGGGCCCCATTTTTTCGATTTGGGTGGATAGGCGCATGGCGATTTCTTGGAGGGTTTTCATGATTTGGGTGTAGCCTTCGAATCCGAGTCGAAGGAAGTTGTAGTATTGACCAACAACTTGGTTGGCGGGACGGGAGAAGTTGAGGGTGAAGGTGGGCATGTCGCCGCCGAGGTAGGCGACGTGGAAGATGAGTTCTTCGGGAAGATCTTCTTGGGTTCGCCAAACAACCCATCCAATGCCGGGGTAGACAAGACCGTATTTGTGCCCGGAGACGTTGATGGATTTTACGAGGGGAAGGCGGAAGTCCCATTTAAGATCGGGATGAAGGAAGGGTGCAACAAAACCGCCGCTGGCGGCATCTACATGGATGGGAATGTCCCATTGGGTTTGTTGGTTTTGTTTTACGAGAGCGTCGTGAATGGCTTCGATGGGTTCAAATTCGCCGGTGTATGTTGTGCCGAGAATGGCTACAACGCCGATGGTGTTTTCGTCGGTGGTTTTGAGTACGTCTTCGGGGGTGATGACGTATTGATCTTTTTTCATGGGAATGTATCGTGGTTCTACTTCCCAGTAGCGACAAAATTTTTCCCAAACAACTTGTACGTTGGAGCCGAGTACGAGGTTGGGTTTGTCGGTGGGTTTGCCTTGGGCTTTTCGGCGGGCTGCCCATTTGCGTTTGAAGGCCATTCCTGAAAGCATAACGGCTTCGCTTGAACCGATGGCGGAGGCTCCAACGCCGGGCTCGGGGGCGTGGAAAAGGTTGGAAATGATGTTTACGCAGCGCATTTCAATATCGGCGGTGCGGGGATATTCGTCTTTGTCGATAAGGTTTTTGTCGAAGGCTTCGATCATTAATTTTTCGGCTTGGGGTTCCATCCAAGTGGTTACAAATGTGGCGAGATTAAGACGGGCATTTCCATCGAGCATTAGTTCGTCGCTAATGATTCGGTAGGCACTTTCGGGGTCGAGTTGATTGTTGGGCAGTTTAAATTTTGGGATAGGTTCTAAGACGGAGCGTTTTCCGTATGAGGGGCTTAGAAACTCTTCTAAGGATTCGGTGTTTTGGTTGTTGTTTGGATTTTTATTCATGGGTTGGTACCTCCATTTTTGTTTTTTGACCTGCTCCGAAAAGTTCGGGAATCATTAAATATGCGGCGATAAAGAAGCAAATAACGCCAAGTAGTGTATAAAAATTTGCGCCCCATTCCGATTGCATTTTCCCTGTTTTTGGTGAGACAAATGCGTCGAATGCAGAAATCATAAAGGCGATGGAACCAACCATATTTAACATACTGATCCACCAGGAAATATGTTGAGGTTGAAAGGAGAAAAAGCGGTGCGATATTTCGATGAGGGCGATATAGCCAGAGAGGAGGAAAAAGATGCTTCCAATCATATTGGGCATCCAAATAAGGAGATCTTGCTGGAGTCCGTTTAGACCAGAAATGAGGGCGTTGCCGGTGTTGAAGTTAAAGTAGAGGGTTCCGATAAATTGAAGTAGCGAGGCCATGTATCCTGCATTTTTAGGTTTCCATGCAAACCATCGCCAGGGCTGTTTTCTGTTTTGGGTTAGATCGATGTCAGCAATATCGCCATTGATGGCTTCGAGGAGTTGAGTTCCTGCTGCGAGGGTAAAAAAGATGGATCCGATAAAAAAGAGAATGGGATTTATGTGCGGGTCGGAAAAGAGAGGGGGGAGTCGAGAGGGCCAATTGGCAGCAAAACTGGCGAAGGCAAAGAAGGAGGAGCCGATCATAAAGAGAATGGCAATCCACCACGTTAGGCGTTGGGGTGCCCAAAAACGAAACCACGGTCGACTTTGAAGAGGCTGAAATTCTAACAACCCAGATTCTAAAATGCGGGCGGGCAAGAGCCCTTTTCGATGAGCCCTAGAGGCAAAAAGATAGTCGTGTCCATCGGGGTGACGGTGTCTGATTTTGGTTAAAAAAAACCGCATGTTTTATTGAGTGGTTGGTTGTTAATCGATTTTTTCAACCCAAGGATCGCCTTTTGTGATGGCATCGTAACCACGTTGAAAGAGTTTGCCCATGTAAACCTTATCGAAGGGTTCTTTGGATTCTTCTTTAAAATCGGCGGGGATTGAGGAGATGTGAATACGCACACCGTCGCGTTTGGTTGTGAAGTAGAGTTGATAAAGATCTCCAATACCTTGGGCGCGAATGAGCGAAGAGATGGTGCGCGATGCTAAGTTGCTAATTTTAGGTTTTACAACTTCCCATTCAGGTTGAATTTTTGCGTTACGAATTACGTACAGATCGGTGTGTCCTTTGGCATTTAATTTTTTTTCTACTTCGTTCCAATGTAAGGTAATTGGATAGGTCATAACTTGGGAGTACAGCCCTCCGTCTACGTGCATCTCTTGATATAAAAATTTGCCGCCGGCATCGACGTTAAAATAGATAGGTGCCATAGCAACAGGGATTGCTGAAGATGCACGAATAATATCGACGATTAACTCTCGTTTGTCTTTGCGAGAGCTCGATGCAATGGCACCGATGTCCCAAACAACAGGACGCATCGCATCAATATTTACTGTTCCAATGAGCAGCCGCCGACCCTTTTTATATTCTTGGGCAATCATCTGAATCTCTTTATCGCCAAGATAATTGAGTAAGATTTTTCGGAGGGGTTTTGTGTCGCAAAAAGCATCTGCACGGATGGCTTTTAATATGGGTCGTTCGTGAATCACCTCTTTTGTAGATTTATTGGTGTAGAGGTCTCTTAATATGTGGTCATAATCCGAGCCTAAGAAGGCAAAAGGTGCAATAATGGCTCCCGTACTGATTCCACTGACTTCGGAAAACTTGGGTCGATCGCCTCGTGCAGTCCAACCCACCAAAAGGCCCGCTCCGTACGCCCCATTCGCCCCACCGCCAGAAAGGGTTAAAAAGGTGAATTTTCGGTTCATCAATTCTGGATATTTTTTAGCAACTTGTCGTTTTGAAATGACTAAAATTTCTTTGCTAAAAGGCGATTTTTCATCGCCCCAGTAACGTGCGTTCGGGATGCCAGGAATCACGGCTTTGTTTACATCTTTTTCTGGAACAGCAACATGTAAGCGATCAGGAATAGAAGAACAACCTGCTAAAGCGAACAGAAAAAGGGCAAAAAAGAGTTGGGCTTGTTTTTTCATAATACGGGTTCCTTTTGTTTTACATTAAATTGCGCATAAGTTTTCCGTACGGACTTCCAATCTTGTGTCCATAGCGGTATTTAATGATTTTTCCCTTTTTATCGGTTTGCAAAAGTCCGGCTTCTTTTAGTGGCAAGTAGGCTTTGTAAGGGAAAATTTGTTCATGCTCACCTGCCCAGAACAGGGCATGAAAAGCTTGCCCGATGGATCGTTTTTCGCCCAATGCAATTCGCTCAAACCAAACGGGCGGTTTTCCTGGACTATACGAGATTGCTGTGCGCTTGGTTCCTGTATTGCCTTGGTCAATTCTTCGCATCGTTAATTCAATTTGAGCAAGAGCCATCGAAATACACGATCGATTTAAAGCCTGATAACTGATGTCAGCATTTTTCAATAAATCTTTAATAAATCCATCGGGAACCTGTTCGGGATGGATTTTACTTTGCGCCGACTTAAAGGAGTTATTTGTAATTTGCTTCAATGATTTCCGAGCCACAAGATCGCCCATGACCAACGCATCCCACAGGAGTAAATCTGCTGTTTTTTTGTCCGAGAGTTTTAAGGGGTAGCAATCCCAAACCGCACCGCGAAGAGAATCGTTTAAAAAACGTTGGCAACCCAAATATATGCGAGCCGTTAGAGCATACTCTTTGGGGTTTAATCCTTTAACAAATTCCCACTTTGTATTGGATGGTCGCCAAGACTCCCAACTGATAATTAAATCATCAGCAAAAGGTTGTGTGGAATCTTGTTTTCCGTTTGCATTTAATATTTCTGGTCGATGATCTTTATTAAACACAAAACGCAACTGTACGTGTCCGTCTCGTCTTGCCGGTCCTTTTAAATGATAACGAACCACAACCAACTCAACACGTTCAACCGCACGAACAGGAATACGAACCGTTCCATATATGGCTCGACCACGAATTGGATTTCCTCCAATTTGCACATTTCGAACCAGCACAAATCCGTTGGTTTGATCTTTCCACTTCGAGCTTTTCCAGTTAATCAACAGCGGGGTCATACAAACAGCAAATTCATTAGGCCAGCGATCTTCAGGCGTATAAACTGTTTCGCGCGGTGTTTTTTGCTTCAACCAGTCGAGCATCTGTTTTTCGGTATGCTTGTTATAAACGGGATGCTTGTTCCACTCTTGAACTCGAGCCAATGGTTCTCCAACTGGTATGGACGACGAGCAACCTCCCAGCAAAACCACACTTGCAACCCCCACAAAAAACCCTTTCAACACACACTTTTTTTTATCTACTGTTTTCATTTTACCTACTATTTATTTACTCATTTTAAAGCTCGTTTTTAGTTGTACCTTTTTTTTCACAAAAAGCACAGTCTAAAATTAAACACGAAAATAAAGAGTAGAAGAAACTACCGAGGAACCGTTCCTCCGAGCGAATCAACTTTTTTGCGAATGATGTAGTGCTGTTTAAGACGGATGGTTCGGTTGGGGTTGGTTTTTAAAACCGCATACTTAACGGTGATGAGCAAATCTTGTTTTTCCGACCAATTTCGTACATCCAAAACAAAATCACGCGGATCGGCATCAACAGTAACCTTAATCCGTTTAGCCTGATTTTGTGAAGGTGAAATGGCGCACCACTTCGGCACCTTAATCGCATACCGCACCGTCTCTGCAAAATTATTCCATTTCACATGATAAAGCGGATCAAGACGAAAGGAAAAAAGTAACTTCCCATTTTTTGTGGTTTGGAGCTCTTCGTTTGCTTCAACACGCAATTTTACAAAATAGGGTTTTTTAGATTTTCCAGGTATAAGCTGCAGAGGTTTAAAGCCCTCCGATGCAGAACAATTTGCGCGACTTACATATTTTGGTCGTATTTTTCCATTGGGCGAAAGTTGCGTAGAAACACGCCGATACACTCCACCCTGCGGTTTCCCAACCCAACGAATAAGAGCTTTACGAAACTTCCGAAACGTTGAAATATTCCCTGCAAACAACACCTCAGATTGATCGTTAAAAATAAACAAATTGTTTTTCTTTCGATTCACCGCTTGAGCAAAACGATTATCCATCCCATCGCAAACCCACGGATATGTGGTCTTAAAAACGGCCTGCGCTTTTTCCATCTGAGCCAAACGCTCATTCAAATTAAACGCTTTTATATAGCGATTATTTTCCGGTTCCAACAAATAGGCGTAAAGATAATAAAACTTCACGGGTTGGCTGCGATACCGCTCTGCAAATGCCTGAAAACGAGGGTAATTTAAAATAAAATTAGAATCGGTAAGATCCCCAATAATCAAAACCGAAAAAGGCGATTTAGCAAAAAGAACATCGGTTTTAATCGAACGACCATGCGTGCCATAAAGCGGTATACTTTCTAATCGTCTGTTTTTTTCTACTGGTGTAGCAGGTTTTACTTCGATCCCTTTTTTTACACGAGCTGGAGTTGGAAGATCCGCGCTCTTTTTAGATGCACCCACAATAGCCTCACTCTTTCTTGAGCTTTTGTTTTTAGAAAAACGTGAATCCAAAATTTGCGCTAAAGCCTTGTTCTCACTATATAAAATGGCCGCACCGTGCATCGAAACATTTCGGTTAAACCCACAATTTTTTGCTTCCAAAACCACAGATCCTCGACAAAAAAGAGCGCCCCCCGTCTGCGTCGCCACATTATCATTAAACTGTACATCCAAGCAGCGAACATCCACACGTGGTTGCTGCGTTCCCCACGCCGCAATTGCTCCCCCCTGCCCCTGCGTTCGATTAAACAAAAACCACCCACTCTTAATCTTAATTTGCGCTCCATTTTTTATTCCAATCGCTCCGCCCCATTTTTCAGCTCCGTTGGATGTAAACGTAACATGTTTTAATTGCGTTCGACCGCCCCCCCGCAAAAAAAGAGCTCCACCATTTAATGAAGAATTGCTGTAGAACACACAATTCGAAAAAACAGCATCGCTTACCGCCATCAACCCAACCGCACCGCCACCCAGTTTGGCGCGATTTTTCTCAAATGTACAATTGCGAATCAGCACCTTTTTTTTGTTTTGCAAAACAAAAGCACCCCCAAAACGATCTACCCCCTTTTCGCCATCAGCATTTCCAGAAGAGAGCACCAACCCATCCAATTCACACCCTTCTCCCAATTGTAAAAGATGAAAACAATTATCCGACGCACGCCCTACACGCCCAATATCACCACTCAAAACGGTACGCCACGCTCTAGGGTTGCGCTCAGAACGAATCGACTCCTTCCCACTAAACCCACCAAAAATCCGCACCCCATCGGGCACCACAAAAGAAGCGGTCCGATTCGTCCCTGCGGGCCGATAAATCCCCGATTTAACCCAAATATCACTTGGCTCGCTCTGCTTTTTAGCCGCCGCTAACGCCTCGTCTAAAGAAGAAAATGCAGAAGTCCACGATTTTCCTGTAGATTTTAATCCTTCAAAATCACGATTCACAAAAATGACTTCAGCAAACAAAAAAGAGGTGCTTCCGAACAAGGCCAGAAACACACTCCATTTTAAGCCTCTTTTCATCGCCTTTTTCTACGCTTTAATCCAAGCCTTTACAGCATCCGAAAGCGGGATAATCTCTTTGATAACGCAAACCCCTTCAGGAATTTCCACCTCATCCCCCACTCGATGGCCCATAAACGCTTTCGCCAAACGTGTTTCACTCGAAATAATTGAAAGCTCCTCATCTTGGTCCCAAGCACCCAAAATAAAATAGGTCTCCTGCGTTCCATTTGGATACTCAAAAACAACACCCATGCCCATCGCCACTTCATCCGTCGAGACATCTGCAAAATCGTTCGGCTTCACCCGCTCTAAATCCTCCGCCATCTGAGCCGCTTGAGCCATCAACAAACCCTGACGCTCTTTTGCATACTTAAACTCCGCATTCTCACGCAAATCACCATGACTTCGAGCCACCTCGATCTCCTTCGAATTCTCAGGAATTTCAACCGTCATAATACGCTCAAGATGCTCCTGACGCTTTGCGTAACTACGCGACGAAGTAAACGCAATCTCTTTCTTCACAGCCTTCGCACCAGTCGGCAAAATAATATCCTGCAACTCCGGATACTTTCGCAACATTTTCGCAATCACAGACTTTCGATCCAGCGCATCCCAACCATGTCCCTCATGAATCCGACGCAAAAAGTCGCGCCGCTGCTGAGGGGTCATCGCATCCATCACCCCATGCAACCAACTCTCCTGCTGGAAACGCTCACGCAACTGATTCTGCGCACGAAGCATTGCTCCCGCACTATTGATCTCCAACACCTCTTGAATCCGAAACGCCAAATCACCCTCCGAAATCAAATTCCATTTTTCCACATATTCAGGTGAACGCTGACACCAAAGCAACATCGGAGCACTCGCCTTACGCCGCGCAACTGCACTCGTCATAATTTTACGAACTTCATCCTCCACACCATTTGCAAGAAGCGCCGCCAAAATCTCATTTAACACAGGATGACTCACCACAGGAATCACTTCACTTAAACGAGCAATCATCGCCTCGCGATCATGCTCAATAAAAAGGACCAAAAGATTCTTCAACTGATTCGATGGAAGCCGATCAAACGTCAAAATAAGATCCCCCTCAACCAAATCCTTAATCACCTTTTCCTCATCTACACCCGCAGGCTTCACCCCAAATTTACGTGCAAAAATCAAACCTTCCGCCTTCCATTCAGGTCGACCCGACGGTGCACCCTTAATGATAAAACCAAGCCGATTCGCTAACGTTTCCTGCGCAAACTCAGAAGAATAATCAATCGACTTTTCCAAAATCTCCTTAAAGCGCTCAAACAACTTCTCAATATCGCGAATCTGTAAAATCAACTTAAACCAACTGTCATCATATTCCATCGCCCGTTTATGCAACAAAATATTATCCGACCGCTTCTTCGGAATCTCAATTGACGCATCATTTTTCAAAACCGCCCGAGCACCCGCCCAAAACTTTTTCCACTGCGCTTCCGAAACCACACTCGGAGAAAGCATCTCCTGCAAACGTGTAATCGGCATATTTCCGTAACTTCGCAAAGCCATTCGAACCACCTCAGCCGGATCCTCCTTAATCAACCGATCCAACTCCGCCTTATTATTATGCCGCATCGCCAAAATATGCTCATCCGTTAAAATCTCTAACGCCTCAGCCGCATATTTAAACGCCATTTCATGCTCACCCTTTCGCTCAAAATCAATTTCAAGCTTCTGATAAAACGTGTCAATATCCTCGATCACGCCCATTCCCCACGTCGCATTATAACAAAGCATCCCCTCCTTCAACGAACGCAAAAACTTAAACCGACGCAAACACTCCTTCACCGGAACACGCGCACCAAAACCAGCCGACTCCAACAACTTCAAAGCAGTCCTATTCTTTGCAAACAGCGTTCTTAACGTCTCTTCCACTCGGTCCACCGCACCCACGCTCGTCAACCACTCCAAAACATCCAGTACCACATCGGTTTGCTCCCCATCCAAACCCTTTTGAAGCAACCGCTGCGCCCACTCAATCGCTTCCTCCAAACGATCCGCTTGAGCCATCGAATTAAACACCTCAATCAGTTCCGAAACATCCGCCCCCACAGCCTCCAACTGACCCTCAAACCACTCCACATTTACTCTATCCAAATCCATGAAAAAAATCTCCGTTAAATAAGCTCACAACGTTATCATTTTACACAGACGCATAAAAATGTTTTCCACACAAATTTACAGCCAGCCTCTATCAGAAAAAAAAGCGGACACTTTGCTTTACACGCTACCGAGCTTTAGAAAGCTTTTGATTTAAAGCTTTAGGTCTTGTTTTTTTAGGGGGGGTAATGGCACATTGAAGTTCTTGTTTTAAACGTTTTTAGGAAAAAACAAATAGGATGGATAAAATGGCACGATTAAATTATGCGAGGATGTTTAAGCGATTTGTGGTTGGATTTGTTTTGATGAGTGCGATGTCGGCGTGTGCAACGTCTAGCAAAACGCCAATTCGGATTGCGTGTGTGGGGGATAGTATTACGTATGGAGATAAGTTGGGTAAAAGACGAGAGACAAAATCGTACCCGGCACAACTTCAAGCCCTTCTTGGTTCGGGTTATCAGGTGAATAATTATGGGGTTGGCGGAATGATTATGCGCGAGAAGACGAAGAAAGATCGGAAACAAAATTCCTATTGGAATACAAAAAAGATTCCGCTCATAAAGGAGTTTAAGCCCAATATTGTTATTATTATGCTTGGAACAAATGATGCGGCACAGGCTCCTCATGACAAATATTGGCATAGTCGAGAAGCCTTTGTGAAAAGCTATTTGAAAATGGTGAAGCTCTTCCAATCGTTACCGTCTCATCCCACGGTTTATATTTGTTATCCTCCACCGCCTTTTCACGATAAGCGATGGAAGCGTGAAAAGGTTATGACGTCCGAAATTCTTCCTGGAATTAAGGAGGTTTCGAAAAAAATGCATGTTAAGATTATTGATCTTTATCGACCTTTTGAGGGAAAACCGACGTTATTTGTGGATGGAATTCACCCAAATCCAAAGGGTCATGCATTGATTGCTCAAACCATTTTCCCCATTATTAAAGCCACAAAATAAGGCGTTCCCCCTTTTTTAAATCTATGAATTTAGGTCTTTCAAATTTTCATATTTGGATTATTTTTTCCACCCTTTTTCACCTTTTGACGTTTATATTGGTGACGATTCACGCCTTGCATCGGCGGCGCAATGCGAGTGCAACAATTCTTTGGATTTCGGTTGCGTGGTTTATCCCTTTTTTAGGGGCGTTGCTTTATCTTGCATTTGGTGTGGATCGGGTTCCTGAGAAGGGATTGGTGAAACAAGTAACCAACCAGTTTTTTTTCGATCAGCGCACGAAGCGCCATCAAACGGATGATTCTTTTATTGTTTGGCATGTTGATTATAAAGTCCATTTGGCGGCGCTGAATAATCCTTTGATTAAACAGTTAAATCTTTTATTGGATAAGATAAATTCTGAGCATCCGCTTATTGGTGGAAATCAGATTACTCCGTTGTTGTGTGGCGATGAAGCCTACCCTGAAATGCTGAAAGCCGTTCGTTCGGCCACACATCACATTCATATTCAAAGTTTTATTATTGCGCAGGATGATGTTGGGAAAAAGATGTTTGAGGCTCTTAAACAGAAGGCAAAGGAGGGGGTTCAGGTTCGAGTTTTATTTGATCGCTTTGGTTCGGCGCCAGCCTACCTTCGGGGATTTTTTAGAAAATATAAAAATATTCCAAATCTTGAAATTGCGGGGTGGACTCAGGCTAATATTTTTAAGCGGCAGTTTCAGATTAATTTGCGGAATCATCGTAAAAATTTAGTTGTTGACGGAAAGGTTGCTTTTTTCGGTGGAGTTAATATTGCGAAAGAAAATATTTCTACGTCTAAAAGGCCGGCCATTCGAGATTATCATTTTAAAGTAGTCGGTCCTTTGATTCACGAGTTGCAATATTCTTTTTTGCGTGATTGGTTTTTCATCACCGATGCCCCACCCGACACCTTGCTGAGGGCAGAATATTTTCCTCAAACCCAAACGGATGGAACGGTAAATGCGCGGCTTCTTGATTCTGGACCATCGAACCCCTCTTATCTGTTAGGTGAAACTTTTTTTAACGCCATTATTTTGGCTAAAACTCAAATTTTAGTGGTTACGCCCTATTTTGTGCCTTCGGTTGATATTCTTAAGGCGTTGCGTTCTGCGGCTCGAAGAGGAGTAGATGTACGTATTATTCTTCCCGAAAAAAACAACCACCGCTATGCAGGGCAGGCGGCGCGATCGCTTTATGAAGAGTTGTTGATTGGTGGTGTTCGTATTTTTGAACGTGCCCCGCCGTTTATTCACGCCAAAGCGATGCTTATTGACGATACGATTGCTCTGGTGGGTACGGCAAATCTTGATATTCGCAGTTTGGAATTAAACTATGAAACAACCGTTATTATTAACGACGAAACAACAGCCAATCAGATTAAACGCAACATTCTTGAAGAAATTGAACAGAGCCAAGAAATCTTCTTAAACGACTGGATAAATCGACCGACGGTTCAAAAGTTAAAAGAGAACCTCTCGATTCTTCTATCCCCTATTCTTTAAATACATGCACCGATTTTTTTCATTATTTTATAAAAAAAAGAGCCCGTCGGTGTGATACTGTTCAGGTTGATTTAAAGATAAAGGAGATTTCAAATGGTTTGGTGGTTTAGAACAATCTGTTTTTTTGTGAGCTTATGCTCGGTAGTGGTTTGGGCGGAGCAGAAGAACCCCCCAAAAGAGGGTCCTGATTCAGGTTTATTTTGGCAAATTCCTTCCAAATTGGTTCCTTTTCGCATCCCCCTACCCGATCATCCGGTGGAGTATATCGACCTCGATAAAGATGGCGATCCTGATGTGTTGCGAACACAAATTGGAACCACACCTATTCAGTGGATTGATGATGACGATGACATGAAAGTTGGCGACCTCGAAGGGGATACGGACAATGATTGCTTGATGATTGATCGCGATCGAAACGGAACCTATGGCGGAGCCCACGATTTAACCATTGATTGGGGCGATGAAGATGGCGATGGTCAAGCCGACATTCAAGTTATTGCCGATAATGCGGGCTGGAATCCAAAACGTAAGACCTGGGGACAAAACCATTATTTTGTTTTTTTAGATACCGATCACGACGGAATTTTTAACTATGTGGATTGGCGAACACAAGCACTCGAAGCGTGGGATCATGCGGGCCGCTGTAATTTTTTTCCCGATTATAACGGACAAAGCATCTTTCTGAAAGCGCATAAAAAAGTGAGCCAAATCAAGGATCTACGGTTTAACTGGGAAAACCCCTTCCTCTTTTTTGATTTCGACCACGACGGATTAACCGAAATGACCATCCGATTTGTTGATGAAGGAAAAAAACTACCCCAAAAAGAAAAGGGACCAATTATTGATTACTCTGGTCAAATAACGGGAGTATATATGGGGATTGATTTAGATAACGATGCCCGCCCGTCAAATGAACAAGATTTCGATATGAGCTTACGCTTTCTTGGCAAAGGATTTGATTATCGCTCACACGTACACCCCTTTACATGCTTGCGCGGTCTTCCTGCTACGGATTCTTTCTTCTCAGACCCTCGAATCCGACAACTAAAAGAGCTGATCTATGTGGATCACGAAAAAGCCTACTCAACCATTTTTAAAGGAACGTGGAATCGATGTGATTTTGTTTTTGATGAAGATGATGATTGCGAGCGATGGGAGCGCGTCGATTTTTACGATCCGCTAGATCCCTTTAAAGTTGGAGCAAGAAACGGAGGTCTCGACAACAACCCGCAAGTCGACGTAGCAGGAGATCGCGGCGAGTGGGATCAAGATTTTTCTGGAAACGCAAATCTATATATTTCACCGTTAGACGGTCGTCTTCATCTCTATGGTGCCGAATTGGGCTACTGGCGAATCGATCAATTTGCCCACTATTTTCAAGGGTGGCAAGGTTGGCGATCGAAAGGAAAACCAACCCGACCCGAGCCCGCTTCTTTTGCTACAGTAAAATATACCGACACCGACGGAAATGGATTTATGGACACCGTGGCATATGACCTGGATGGCGATAAAAAGTTTGAAGAAACCATCTCTTTAAAAGCGTTGGGTCTTTCCGACACCGCACCTCTTTTTATAACAAAAAAGATGAAATATGCTGATTACCAAAACATGAACAAAAAGATGTCCGATCAACTTTGGAAGAATGCACAACAAGGATTAAACGTTGCACAACAAGAAGGTTTAAACACCTCTTGGTACGCTTTCTTAAAGCACCCTAAAACAATTCAAGAAAAATATACGCAGGGCTTTTGGCTAAGTTTTTACATCTACAAAGATCTTGAAACCCTCTTTAAACGCCAGCACAAAGAGAATCAAATCCCACGCCTTCAAAAAGCCTACTACAGCTCGGACTGGACCAAAATGTTAAATAAATAAATACGCCCCATTTTTACGCCTAAAGCAAGAGATCCTTTTCTTCTTAAATTCATCTAAAAAAACAGTGTCTTTTTTCAGCGAACTTCTTCATTTTAGCGCCTGTTAAATTAATTATTTAAAGGAGAAAAATGAAGAAGTTTATTTTATTGTTGGCTCTTGCACTTCCGCTTGCAGGTTTTTCAGATGACGCAATCACAAACACCACCTGGAAAAGTAGTGTAGGTTTAGGAGCTTCATACAAATCGGGCAACACAGACCAAACACTGTTTTCATTAAACATGAAGGCCAATCAAACCTCACCCACTCACGACTGGATTAACAGTTTATATGCCGAATACGGAAAAACAGACGGAAAGCAAACAGAAGGTCAAGTTCGCGGACAAAGCAACTATCGTCACATGTTTGGCAAAAGCGACTTTTTTGGTGGTTGGTTTGCTGAAGCCTATACCGACTCAATAAAACAGATCCGAGCCCGAGTAAAAACCGGCCCCGATTTAGGTTATTATTTTGTGCGAAACAAAAAAATATCCTTTGATCTTAGCGTAGGTCTAAATGCCGTCTACGAAAACACCGCCTCTTCAGAAGAAACATTTGCCGAATGTCGAGTTGCAGGTAATTTTATGTGGAACTTTTCAGAAAATGCCTCCTACTATTTTACTGCTGAATATAGTGCCGATGTTGAAAACACCGACAATGGCAGCGGATTATTAGTAACCGGTCTGAAAAGTAAAATGAACGACCACCTTTCTCTCTTTGTTGAACTAAGAGATGATTACGACAACATTGTAAGTTCCACCGATGTTGACCACAACGATCTCACGATTGCAGCAGGCGTTGAGTACGCATTTTAACCCAAAAACGCCTCATCTTCGGACTGTATAATCTTCCGAAACCGTTCCATTCCCTCTACATCTGACGACGTCAACTTGTAGTGGATGGAACGGGTTAAATAGTCCATCCAAAAAGAAAACGAATGACGGGTAGTCCCACTCCATTTTTTGGCAATCTGATCCAAAGCTCGCCCCCCCTGTTCATACGAATTATGCGCAAATTCTGAAAGAAGATCAATCCCCGTAAAATGTGCACGAACCGCCCACACCGCAAAAACAAACGGTAACTGAGTCTCTTCAAACCAAGCTTGAGAAAGATCAATATTCCCATATTTTGCCACAGGAACATCAAGCGCACGATCACCAATCACAACCTCTGCATCAGCCTCTAAAACAGACACTTGAACAACATCTCTATTAAACCTTCTTTTTAAAATCCACTTCGCAAGCAGATTCGATGTATTAGATGCGGGATCATAACCAATGGTTTTAATCAACTCCGGCGGAACATTACAGCGCAAAACCACACTACAAACAGGACCTAAACTAGCCACACCCAACCCTTCAATTCTCTGCCAAGCAGGATTCTCAAACCACTGAACAACAGGAACAAGAGCAACATCCACCTCCTTCCTTTCAAGATAAGATCCCAAACGAGAAGGAGGAGCATAAAAAACGTTCACCCTCGGCTCAGCAAGCAAACCATACAAAAGAGGCGCAGAATTTGCATATGGTGCCGCCGCAAATACAATCCGATTGGCAGCAGGCATTTTTACGCACGAGGTTTAAGTTGAGGGAACAAGATCACATCGCGAATCGCATCCGATCCCGTAAGCAACATAAGCAATCGATCAATCCCAATCCCCATTCCACCCGTCGGAGGCATTCCATACTCAAGCGCAAGAAGAAAATCTTCATCCACCTTCGAAGCATCACCCTGCGCCTGTTCTTCAAATCGTTTTCGTTGCTCAATTGGATTATTCAACTCCGAATAAGCCGGAGCAATTTCCTTCCCACCAATAATCAACTCAAAAACATCAACAAGCTCATCATTATCCGAACAATGATTCGCAAGCGGAACAAGTTCTTTTGGTAAACGAGTAACAAAAGTCGGTTGAATCAACGTCCCCTCAATCGTCTTATCATATATCTCATGAGTAATTTGCTTAAAATTCATCCCCTCTTCAACATGAACATCCAGCTCGCTCGCCTTTACACGCGCCTCTTGCTCGCTCTTTTCAAACCAATCCGCACCAAGATGCTCCTTAATTAAATCATGATAAGCAATCTCCTTCCACGGCGTTTTTAAAGAGATCCTGTTTCCCATCCAATCAAACTCTGTTTTATCAAAAATCGTTTCGGCCAGATGAAGAAACAAGCTTTGAATCAACTCCTGCATGGTGCGCATATCGCCATACGACTGATAAATTTCCAAGCAAGTAAACTCAGGATTGTGCGTTCGATCCAACCCTTCATTTCTAAAATTTCGATTCATTTCATAAACACGATCCATCCCCCCAACAATTAACCGCTTAAGATAAAGCTCTGGAGCAATGCGCATAAAAACATCCACATTTAAGGCATTATAATGCGCCTTAAACGGCTTTGCCGCAGCCCCACCCGCAATCTGTTGAAGCATCGGCGTTTCCACCTCAAAAAAATCCCGACCGTCCAAAAACCGACGAATCTCACGCAAAACCAACGTCCGCTTCTTAAACAGATCCATCACCTCAGGATTCGAAATTAAGTCAAGCGACCGTTGACGATAACGCATTTCCACATCCGTAAGCCCATGAAACTTTTCGGGTAGCGGTAAAAGCGATTTCGAAAGCAACGCCCAACCCGAAACGCGAACCGTTTTTTCCTCCGTTCTTGTCAAAAACAGCTCTCCATCCACGCCAACAATATCGCCAATATCCAACAGTTTAAACGCAGCAAACGAATCATCACCAATTAAATCTTTCTTCACCATCAACTGAAACTTTGCCGACCCATCCGAAATATGTGCAAACGCCATCTTTCCCATTTTACGCATCGCCACAATTCGACCACACACCCGAACAACCTTACCTAGCTCAAACTGCTCAACAATTCGATCCAACCGATCTGTCCGATCAAACGCCTTCCCAAACGGATCTTGTCCCGCCGCTTTAAGTTGTTGCATATTTTCAATACGCTGTTGTCGATATTCGTTTCCTGATAATTTTTCACTCATGCTTTTCTCCAAAAAATGTAGCCACGTAACCTAAAGATTACCCCCTTTTAAGTCAACCAGCATTGCACCAAAACATAAAACCTTAACCAAAAAATGCGATTCACGGTCATCAAAAAAGTTACGGTTCTAATTTGTGGCTAAAAAACTATCGTTCCAGAGCAGTATCCTTCTAACAAATTAATGCTTAATGTTTGGGTTACTGTACTGGCGACCTTGAGGATCAAAGAAGGTGGAGAATTCGGTTACGATAGCTCCATCGGGACCGGCCATAATAAAGTGCCAGTCGTCCTCTTTCTTTATGGTGAACAATTCGCCAGCGTGTACAAGTTTACAGTTGTTTGATTTGGTAAACTTTTCTTGAGATTTTGGAACCTGAACACCATCGGGGAAAAACCCGAGGGTGTTTTCTACTGAAAAGGAGTAGATGCTTCCGTAACGCACCAGCAAGGTCGCATGTTTTGGAGCCCCCATTTCAGAGGCCACATTTTTTTGTTCGGCGATCATTTGACCGGGCAGAAGAAAAATTTCACGAGCAAAATATCCACCGGTTGGATAATTTTTGTTCACCCACAAGGTGCACCCTTTTCCTACATGAGCAAAATCATTCAGCCCAAAATCGGTCACATTAAAGGCTTCTGTTTTTAGTTGTATATAGATGGGATAATTAAATCGAGTCATTAAGTTAAAGTAAGCCTGCTTTGCTTTTTCTACGTCAAGGGCTCCTTTTTGAGTATAAAAATCGGCATTGTTTACGGGATGAATTTCAATGACCTTTTTTTTGGCGTCGATGTCTTTTACGGTTCTTGGGGTAGATGCACAGCCTTGCATAAAAGCTACGGCACATAGTGCAAATGTGGTTGAGATCCAACTTAATTTTTTTGCGTTCATCTTACATCTCCTTTTAACAAATGGTTGCATTCATCTATACCGAGTAAAGGGGCTTAAAACAATCTCAAAATCATTGTAAAATTTTATTCACTCAAGTAGAACGCTTCCGATGAAAGTGCTCTTTCGATTTGATGCTTTTCCAGAAGAAGTTCATCGAATAGATAAAAATTTACTTTTTAATAAAGAAAAGTGATTGAGCAACGTATGAGCAATAGAACCAAGCGATCGAAAAGGTTGTCCAGATGATAAAACCAACACCCGACGGGAAAGATCCCGACCCAAAAATATCTGCCCTAGAAGATGCGATGGTGCGCTATCAAAAGGTCTTGCTTCGATATACGGCGCGGGTGCTACACAACCAAGATGCGGCTCAAGATGTGGTGCAACTGACCTTTATTCGATTCCATGCCAATCTGGAAAAAATCATGAAAAACAAAATACAAATCAAAGGCTGGCTTTTTCGAACGGCACACAATGCCGCAGTTGATTTTATCCGAAAAGAGTCCCGCCTGCGTCTTTTACATTTTCGCCAAGCCGAACAACGACCAGATGTTCACGAGATGAAGAGCGAAGAGATCGACCGAGAAGCGGTGGTTTTACAACATTTAAATGTACTTAAACCCAAAGAGCGCGAGGTGTTGGTTTTGCGCCTACAAGAAAAAATGTCCTATCGCGAAATCGCAAAAATTTTAGATCGATCAGAAGGGTATGTGGGAACACTTATTCATACCGCCACAAAAAAATTAACCCAAAGCCTACAAGAGGCGGGGGTCATTGCATGAAAACAAATTGTACACTATATCGTCAAAAAATTACGGCATATCTGAACCAGGAATTAAACAAAACAGAAACCGTCGCATTTAACACTCATGTAGAGCAGTGCGAGACCTGCCGTAAAAAAGTGGAATCACAACGAGAGGCACTAGCTCTTTTAGACCAAGCACTCAAGGCTGCGCCAACACCCAGAGCATCTACGGTTGAGGAAATTTTTGCAAAAAAAGCGCCCCCACCGCGCGCTATTTGGAAAAATCCACAACTACAAGCGGCCGCCGCCACCCTTGTTATCTTGCTTTCGCTGGGCTTTTGGCTGGCTACCCAAAAAATCGAGCGTCACACCGCCCACCGCCCAACACAAACGCCAACGACCATTCGTTACGGAAATGAAGGCTTTGTGCTTTCCTTACGCCCAACCCAAAAGGAAAATCAACCCAACCGATACGCCACGTTTTGTAAAATATCCCCAACAGGCCAACAGATCAAGGTGGAGCTACACGATCTGTTAAATCGCACCCCAACAAAACAGCCCTCCATCGATCATGCCGGAGAATATCAAGCACTCGTAGAAAATGGATTTAAACCCGTTTGCGGTCATCCGCTTTCTACCTTTGCCATGAATGTTGACACCGCTTCCTACAGCACGATTCGACACTGCTTAAGCGAAAATCGCCGGCCCGATCCCCGCACAATACGAATCGAGGAATTGGTTAACTCGTTTAACTACGATTATCCCAAACCCAAAAAGAATGCACTCTTTTCCATCGCCTTAGAAGCCTCCAACTGCCCATGGAACCCCGCTCACCAACTGGTCCTCATTGGAATCAAAAGCAAAGACGTAAACTTTTCAAAAGCGCCCCCCAACAATCTCTTATTTGTAATTGAT
>Ga0256845_1000591_pt1 | contig 33560 bp, 28 predicted proteins | sample RiftiametaG_FD_189101 | JGI IMG/M metagenome (GOLD analysis project Ga0256845, IMG submission 189101) | Tube worm associated microbial communities from hydrothermal vent at the East Pacific Rise, Pacific Ocean - Riftia | ecosystem: Host-associated > Annelida > Integument > Unclassified ...
GGTAAAAGTAAGCCAAGGAAACCCACTTGAACTTCCTGCCCCTGCATGAATTTAATTCAGTTATGAATTTGAAAATTTAAAAGTCAGAATGCTTTGTTGGTAGGGTGAACTGATTTTTTTAGGATTATAACACTTCGGCGCACTTTTTTGTTTATCTTCGCTCACTATCATTCGAAATAGTTGTTTTATTTCAATAAGTTATGAGTTTTCGGTCAGGCACTAACTATCAACGGCTAAATGAATTTTACTCGTATTACCGCCGCGACTTAAACCAATTGCCTGTTCATGCTCGGAAGCCGCTCCAACGCTATGTTGATGAGCTTTAACATAACTGCCAGGAACTCCCATTCAACGTCACTATCTTCGGCTAACGACTTGAATAATCTCATCAATATGCCTTTTTTAGACCAAAGCAGAAATCGACGATAAACCGTATTCCATAAACTAAAATATTCGGGCAAATCACGCCAAGGACAACCGACACGCAATCGATAAATAATTCCTTCCATCGTTTTCTATGTTCTAACTTGTTATAAACTCTATCTTCAAGCAATATAGCTTTCAGCTTCGACCATAACTCATCTGTGAGTATTAATCGGGGCATGGCAATCTCGTTATGTTTGTTTTTGGCGAAGTGAATTATACGAGATTGCCACCTACCGTACAAAATTCAAACAAAGATCAACAGACCCTAGTAAGCACGAAATCACATCAAAAAGAGCTTGATTATATTCGGATACACTCAACACCACTCCTGGCTTTTCTAGGTTAAATCTAAAATAATCAGTTGGATCTGTGGAAAGAGTGCTATCCCGGTAAATCGTCCTGAAAACCATTATCCAGGAAAATATTGAGCTAATTTAGATAAAGCGTTACATAATAACAAAATATCGCTACAATTATGTATCGTTTAGTAGATAAGATGTTCGCCAATCCATCCTTGTTATAAATAACAAGTTTCGGGAAGATTGCATGAAAATACAAAGTTATGTCAATGGTGAGTGGTGCAGCGGCAATGGCCGAGTAAACACTTTACTTAATTCTGTGAATGATGAAGTGATTGGTGAAGTCCATTCTCTTGATTCTGGATTTGACCAGATCCTTGCGTACGGTAGAAACGTTGCTGGCTCAGAGTTACGCAAACTAACCATTCATCAACGGGCCGAACAAATCAAACAACTTGCCAAGTACCTGCTTGATCGTAAAGAAGAATTCTACCGTATTTCTTATATGAGCGGTGCAACCAAAGCGGATTCTTGGGTCGATATTGAAGGTGGTATTGGTACTATGTTCAGTTATACCGGTATTGCCCGTCGCGAGCTTAACAACGATACCTTTGTTGTAGAAGGTCCGGTTGAGCCTCTGTCTGCCAACGGAACCTTTGTTGGCCAGCACATACTTACCTCTAAAGAAGGAGTATCTCTACACATCAACGCATTTAACTTTCCTGTTTGGGGCATGCTGGAAAAAATAACACCTAGCTTGATAGCAGGGGTTCCAGTTATCGTTAAACCCGGAACGGTGAGTTGTTATTTAACTGAAGTGGTGGTTAAGGCTATTGTTGAGTCGAAAATTTTACCTAAAGGATCAGTGCAATTGATTTGTGGCAGTGTTGGCGATATCTTAGATCATGTGAATGAGCAAGATATTGTGACTTTCACCGGCTCTGCTTCGACCGGCCAAAAACTCAAAAGTCATCCTAATATTATTGCCAAAAGCGTGCCATTTACGATGGAAGCAGATTCACTAAACTGCTGTATTTTAGCGCCGGATGTATCTGTCGAAGATCCGGAGTTTGATCTGTATATCAAAGAAGTGGCCAGAGAAATGACGACCAAAGCCGGGCAAAAATGTACCGCGATAAGACGAGCGATTGTTCCTTTTGATATGACCGAAGCGGTCGGCGAAGCGCTGGTTAAAAGATTACAAAATACCGCTATCGGGGATCCAACTCAAAAAGAAACTCGAATGGGCGCATTGGTTGGAAAATCCCAAAGAAAAGATGTATTGGCGGCCGTTGAAAAATTAATGACGGGTAATGAAACGTTAATGAATAATATGGATCATTACAGCTTAATTGGAGCTGATAAAAATAAAGGCGCATTTATGGCGCCAACATTATTGCTTTGTTCGGATCCATTCAAAAATACCGTTGCGCACAGTGTAGAAGCTTTTGGTCCGGTTAGTACCTTAATGTCCTATGACGGTATTGAACAGGCTATCCAACTAGCTAAAATGGGTAAAGGCAGTTTGGTAGGTTCGGTGATCACAAAAAGCCCTGAATATGCAAGAGACATCATCCTAGCGAGCGCATCTCATCATGGCCGAATGTTAGTTCTTGATACTGAATGTGCCAGAGAATCAACCGGTCACGGTTCGCCGTTGGCGAGTTTGGTACATGGTGGACCAGGACGTGCCGGTGGCGGCGAAGAATTAGGTGGCTCCCGCGCCATTAAACATTATATGCAACGAACGGCTATACAAGGCTCACCCACTTCGATCATGGCGATCACTAATCAATATACCAAAGGTGCTAAAACCATCACGGATCGTGTTCATCCCTTTAGAAAATATTTTGAAGAACTGAAAATTGGTGAATCATTGACGACTCATCGAAGAACGGTTACGGAAGCAGATATTGTTAATTTCGGTTGTTTATCCGGCGATCATTTTTATGCACACTTTGATGAAATTGCCGCTAAAGATTCCTTTTTTGAAAAGCGCGTAGCACATGGTTATTTTATTATTTCAGCAGCGGCGGGAATGTTTGTTGATCCAGGGCAAGGGCCAGTGATTGCCAATTATGGCATTGACAATTTACGTTTTGTCGAACCGGTAGGAATTGGCGATACTATTCAAGTGCAATTAACTGCAAAAAGAAAAATTAAAAAGCTTAAAAAACCTGACGACAAATACGATACTGGGATCGTCGTCTGGGCGGTAGAAGTGACTAATCAGCATAAAGAGCCAGTAGCGGTTTATGATATTTTGACTTTGGTTGAAAGATTAAAACAAAATTAAAAATAAAAGCAAAAAAAATTCACCAAGGAGGAGCGGAGAAAATATATATGAAGAGTGTCTCTTTTTTGAATTGACAGAAAGAGGAATTAAAGTTGAGATACCGGTTGTTTACAAAGGAAATAAACTCGATTCTATTTATCGGATCGACCTCTTTGTAGATCGAGAAGTAATAGTAGAATTGAAGTCATGCAAGAAATTAGATGCCATACACGAGACACAATTACAAACCTATTTAAGGGTAGCTAACTTAAGAAAAGGTTTATTAATCAATTTTAATGTATCAGTATTAAAGCAAGGACTTAGGAGAATCTTAAATAACTAACAAATGCCAAATTTTTTTTCTCCGCTCCTCCGTGGTGAATGGTCTTTTCATTTTAGGTTTTTTATATTTAAAGAGAAAATAATATGCCCCAAACCATTATAGTCGAAAAAAATAACGGGGTGGCCAACTTAACCCTTAATCGGCCAGACCGTTTAAATAGTTTCAACGTGCAAATGCATGAAGAACTACAAACAGCATTGGACGATATTGCTACCGATGGTAAGACTCGTTGTTTGCTAATCACTGGTTCTGGTCGGGGTTTTTGTGCGGGTCAGGATCTTAATGATCGAGCTATCAGTGCTGATGGTGAAGCTCCAGATCTAGGCATGTCAGTTGAGAAATTTTATAATCCACTAATCCGTCGAATCACCAATCTAAAAATGCCAGTCATTTGCGCTTTGAACGGTGTTGCTGCTGGTGCGGGGGCCAGTTTGGTCATGGCTTGCGATATTGTAATTGCGGCTCGTTCCGCTTCATTTATTTTATCTTTCGCTAAGGTCGGTTTAGTGCCAGACTCCGGTAGTTCGTGGCATTTTACCCGAGCATTAGGTTTACCGCGTGCTAAAGCATTAGCGATGTTAGGTAATAAACTAAAAGCCGAACAAGCCGAACAATGGGGACTCATTTATCAAGTGGTTGACGATGAAACGTTGATGGACGAAGGTGTCAAACTAGCGAATTACTTGGCCACTCAGCCCACTGAAGCATTAGCGAACATAAAGGAGTTAGTACACACCTCATTCGACTACAGCTTGAATGAACAACTGGAAAGAGAGCGAAAGGCCATGCAACATCTTGGTCGTAGCCATGACTATAAAGAAGGTGTAGCGTCGTTTATTGAAAAGCGAGAACCTTCCTTTAAAGGCAACTAGATTTATAGGCACCAAATAGAAAATAAATACGTTACTTTTTAAAAACGATTGAGAAAAAATATGAATTGCCCTTTTAACGAAAATACAAATAATGGCGAACAAGCAAAGAACGTCAGAGAAATGGAAGATTCAATCCATACGGATTTCAACGATGATATGTCTTATGGCGATTATTTAAATTTAAAACAAATATTATCGGCTCAAGATCATCGCTCAGGTGTGCATGATGAAATGTTATTTATTACTATTCACCAAGCCAGTGAATTGTGGTTAAAGCTGGCAGGTTTTGAATTGAATGAAGCCATTAAAAACGTTCAGGATTCAAATTTTGGACACGCTTTTAAAGTGATATCAAGAGTGAAACAAATTCTGAGTCAACTGACTCAGTCGTGGAATATTTTATCGACTTTAACGCCAGTTGATTATCTTAAATTTCGTGAATCATTAGGGCATTCATCTGGTTTCCAATCTTATGGTTATCGTAAACTTGAGTTCTTACTGGGCAATAAAAACAAATCATTAATTAAAGTCCACGAGAGCAACCCAACGGTACATAAAGAACTCCAGGATATTTTGCACAACCCAAGTTTATACGATGAAGTCATTAAAGTACTTCATAAACAAGGTTTAGCCATAGATGATTCGGCACTCAATCGCGATTTTAGTAAGCCTTACCAAGCGTCAGGATCGGTATTAAATGCCTGGCTTGAAATCTATCGAAATTCGGATAAATATTTCGAGCTATATGAACTAGCAGAGAAATTATTGGATATCGAAGATGCTTTTCAACAATGGCGATTCAAACATATGTACACCGTTCAGCGAATTATTGGTAATAAAATGGGAAGTGGTGGATCGAGTGGAGTAAGCTTTTTGAAAAAAGCACTGGACATCAGTTTTTTTCCGGAGTTGTTTGAGTTGCGAACTCATCTATAAAAGGTTTTTAAAAAATGAAAAAAGTTTTTATTTGTGACGCAATCAGAACACCTATTGGCCGATTTGGCGGCTCGTTATCAGGTGTACGAGCAGACGATCTGGGTGCTATTCCGATCAGAACATTAATGGATCGAAATCCTCAAGTGAAATGGGAAGATATCGATGATCTTTACTACGGTTGCGCCAATCAAGCGGGCGAAGATAATCGAAATGTGGCACGAATGAGTGGCCTGCTTGCGGGATTACCTCAATCAGTTCCTGGAGTGACCATTAATCGATTGTGTGGTTCCGGTATGGATGCAATTGGTATAGCAGCCCGTGCGATTGCTTGCGGCGAACAATCTATATCAATTGCAGGTGGCGTTGAACAAATGTCTCGAGCACCTTTAGTCATACCTAAGGCGGAAAACGCTTTTTCCCGAAAAGCTGAAATTTTCGATACGACCATGGGTTGGCGTTTTATCAATAAAAAAATGAGGGAGCAATACGGTGTGGACAGCATGCCGGAGACGGCTGAAAATGTTGCTGAAAAATTTAAAATTAGTCGAGAAGATCAAGATCAATTTGCTTGTCGAACTCAGGAAAAAACTCAGAAAGCTCAACAGGCAGGTATTTTTAAAAACGAAATTATTTCGGTAACTGTCAAAGTTAATCGCAAAGAGACCAAAGAGTTTTCGGAGGATGAGCATCCTCGTCCAAGCACTTTAGAAGGGTTAGCGAAACTGGGTACTCCATTTAAAAAAGGTGGAACAGTGACCGCGGGAAATGCATCTGGAATTAACGATGGAGCTTGCGCCTTATTAATAGCCAATGAAGAACAATGCAAATTGCAAGACTTGATCCCAATAGCGAGAGTGGTTGGGATGGCGACTTCGGGACTAGAACCGAGAATAATGGGCTATGGTCCTGTAGAAGCGACTCGCAAAGTCCTTAAAAATGCTGGGCTTAGTTTACCGCAAATGGATGTGATTGAATTGAATGAAGCCTTTGCCGCTCAGAGCCTAGCAGTGATGCGAGAGTTAGGTATGGCTGACGATGATAAACGAGTTAATCCAAATGGTGGCGCAATTGCACTTGGTCATCCGCTTGGAATGAGTGGAGCTAGACTAGTCACAACCGCTGCTTATGAATTACAAAGAAATGGTGGTCAATATGCGCTTTGCACAATGTGTATCGGTGTGGGTCAAGGCATCGCCATGATTATAGAAAAGGCTTAAATATAAAGACCAATAAACATCATCACAGAGCTAAAAATCTACCGATTATTTTTTACGCCGTATCCTCTGTGGTAGAAAATATTTTTGTCTTTTTGATTTAGAACTGGAGACTAGTTAACATGCAAAAAGTAGACGACGCAACAGCACAAATCGAATTTGATCGTCGTGTTGCCAATGAGCAAAAAATTGAGCCAACCGACTGGATGCCGAATGATTACCGAAAAAACCTGATCCGTCAAATGTCTCAACATGCCCATTCAGAAGTGATTGGTATGCAGCCGGAAGGTAACTGGATCACCCGGGCACCGAGCCTTCGTCGTAAGGCCATTTTGCTAGCCAAAGTTCAAGATGAAGGTGGTCACGGATTGTATTTATACAGCGCCACCGAAACGTTGGGTATTACTCGAAGTGAAATGATCGAAGCACTACAAACCCGTCAAGCAAAATATGCGTCAATTTTTAATTACCCAACGCTCAACTGGGCGGATATCGGGGCTGTCGGTTGGCTAGTCGATGGCGCGGCGATTGTTAATCAAATTGCATTACAAAGAACCTCCTACGGACCTTACTCAAGAGCGATGATCCGTATCTGCAAAGAAGAGAGTTTTCATCAACGCCAAGGTTATGAATTGATTTATACCATGGCAAAAGGAAGCCCCGAGCAAAAACAAATGGCGCAAGATGCACTCAATCGATTTTGGTGGCCTTCTTTAATGATGTTTGGCCCTCACGATAGTGATTCAGCACATTCAAAAAAATCTATGCAGTGGAAAATCAAAAGAGAGACTAATGATGTTTTACGTCAACGATTTATCGACCAAACAGTTCCTCAAATCGAAGTGCTAGGATTAGACATGCCCGATCCTGAAATTGAATGGAATGAAAAAAAAGGTCAATATGATTCCGGTGAAATAAACTGGAAAGAGTTCTATGAAGTTATTAATGGTAATGGTCCTTGTAATCACCAACGAATAAAACATCACCTAAAAGCATATAAAGATGGAGAGTGGGTGAGAGAAGCCGTGCGCGCTTACGCTGAAAAACAACAGACAAAAAAAGCAGCGGACGTTGCTTAGTCTTAACCGTAAAAGGTAAAAAACAATGAATCAAGAGCACTTAGCAGTTTACGAAATTTTTATCCGTTCCGCACGAGGATTAGATCATAAACATGTTGGCAGTTTGCACGCCGAAAGTCCGGAACACGCATTAATGTATGCGAGAGATTGCTATCTAAGACGTTCAGAAGGTGTGAGCATTTGGGTCGTCAAAGCAACGGATATTACCGCTTCACAAGAATCAGATCTTGAGAACTTTATTGATCCGATGGATGATAAAGATTATCGCCATGCAACTCACTATGTGTTGCCGGACAGCGTTACTAATATGTAACTTCAGATTATCTAATTAACTCTTAGAGAGATTTAATAATGAGTCAAAATCAAAAAAACCTGTATCGTTTTTTAGTTGGTCTGGCGGATGATTCTGTCGTGTTAAGTCATCGACTCAGTGAATGGTGCAGTAACGGACCTTACCTTGAAGAAGATATAGCACTTTCCAATATTGCATTAGATTACCTTGGTCGGGCCAGAATGTTCTACCAATATGCTGCAAAAATTGAAGGTAGAAATCGTAGTGAAGACGATATTGCCTACACGCGTAATGAAAGAGAATATACCAATTTATTAATCCATGAGTTACCCATTAATGATTTTGCGTTTACCATGCTACGTCAGTTTTTTGTAGACGTTTTCTATTGCCAGTATCTTGATCGGCTTTGTAATTCAACCGATACAACCGTGGCTGCGATTGCGGCTAAATCTGTCAAAGAAAGTCGATACCACTTAAAACGTAGCGAGCCATGGATAAGACAATTGTCAGAAGGTACTGACGAGAGTAAACGCCGTATATTAGAGGCAAAAATGGAACTAGAGAGTTTTACAGGCGAATTATTTTTGATGCCTGAATGGGAAAAAGTATTAGTTGAAAGTGGCGTTGCAGTAGATAGAGAATTAATCAAATCTAAATGGGATCAATATGTACAGAAATTCTTAGCCGCTTCTGAAATTGAATTAGCAGACAGTGAACTAAAGATCAGCGGCGGACGGAATGGCGTGCATACGGAATTTTTAGGACATATGCTAAGCGAAATGCAGTTTCTACAAAGGGCTTATCCTGGGTTGAAGTGGTAGGTGCTTATTCCCTCTCCCTAAGCGAGAGGTTTAGGGGGAGGAAAAAATGACAAATATCATTCCAACATTATCACCAGAATTCGCTAAGCGACGAGCTTATCGAAATAATTCTTCCTTAGTAGAAATTTGGGATCTTCTAGATAACGTTTTCGATCCCGAACTGCCCGGTTTGACGATATGGGATCTAGGTATATTACAAGACGTTCAATTTGAGGACGAAAACTACATCATTGTAATGACGCCTACCTATAGCGGCTGTCCGGCAGTCGATATGATTAATGTTGATATAAAAACAGAACTCGCCAAAGCTGGTTACAAAAAGGTATCGGTTAAAGTTGTTTTGGCGCCAGCATGGACCACTGAAATGATGTCACCGGCAGGAAAAGCACATTTAAAAAGTATCCATATTGCCCCGCCAGACAGACAGGACAAAGTAGTTTGTCCAATTTGCGATAGCGAAAATACCAAGTTGATTAGCCAATTCGGTTCGACCGCGTGCAAATCACTTCATCAATGCGCTGACTGTTCAGAAGTATTCGATTATTTTAAATATTTTTAGATTCAATCGGCAAGAGCGAACCTCTGTGCTGGGAACCAATAAAAGGCCAAAACAATGAGTACAGAATTTTATTCTCTAACAATAAAAAAAGTAGATCGTCTAACCAAAGGATCTATTGCAGTCGATTTTTTTGTACCTGAAAAACTGCGAGAGAAATTTCAATATAAGCAAGGGCAACACCTAACGCTTAAAGCGGATATTAACGGCGAGGATATTCGAAGATCTTATTCGTTGTGTCGAGGGGTCGCAACTCAGTTGCTTCGGGTGGGGATAAAAACCATAAAAGATGGTATTTTTTCAAACCATGCTAATACCCAGTTTAAAAAAGGTATGATACTTGAAGTGATGCCACCGCAGGGGCACTTTTATACCGAGTTATTGGCTGATGCGAATAAACATTATCTTCTAGTGGCCGTAGGAAGTGGAATTACTCCAATACTATCTCATATCGAGTCCATTTTAAACGCTGAGCCAAATTCACAAATCACTTTACTATACGGTAATAAACGCACCCCTTTGATGATGTTTAGAGAACATCTATGTTTCCTGAAAAATCAATATCTAGAACGTTTTCAATGGTTGAATTTTTTGACTAAAGAAGAAAATGATTCGGTCATATTGAATGGGCGAATTAGCGCGCAAAAAGTGATTGATTTAGATCAATCACGAATGATCTGCATCAAGAATTTTAGCGACATATTCATTTGTGGTCCGGAAAATACAACTTTGGAAATGGCTAAAGCCTTCGAATCTTGGGGTTTTGATAAGTCACAAATTCACTATGAACTTTTCTTTTCCGGCTCGGCAGTAAAAGTAGCAGAAAAAACAAAGATCAAGAGAGCGGAAAAATACGGTAAGAAAACCTCCAATATATCGATTAAAGTCGCTGGAAGAAAAATCCTGATGGAACTTGATATGGGAGGGAAAAATATACTGGATGCAGCAATAGAAAATGGGGCTGACTTACCTTTTTCCTGTAAAGCAGGCGTTTGTGCAACTTGTAAGGCTAAAGTCATTAAGGGTGAGGTCGAGATGGACTTTAATCACTCGTTAACCGAACAAGAAGTTGATGATGGTATGATTTTGACGTGCCAGTCTCACCCTGTTTCAGATGATGTTGAGATTGACTTCGATTTTTCGTAACTATTGATAAAAAGGTCATAAAATTAATCTTCAAAGCTTTATCAATAACCGGGCAGAAAAAGCCAACATTAGCTGTAAAACGCATATCGTCACAGTTTTTGGTGATGTTGTCTCGCAGCATGGTAATTGGATCTGGTTAGGCTGTTTAATCGAGTCTTTATCACTGTTAGGTTTTTCTGAACGATTAGTACGAACATCTGTTTTTCGGCTGGTAAAAGATGATTGGTTGCAAGTAAAAAAAATTGGACGAAAAAGTTTTTATTCCTTTACTGAATCGGCTCACAATCATTATATAAAGGCAGCTCGTCGGATCTATGCAACCAGTACACAATATGATAATAAATGGCTGTTGGTTATTCCAAGTTTTGTTGAAGAAAATAAATTAGTCAGCTTTAAACGCCAGTTAAAATGGTTAGGGTTTAGCTCGCTTACTTCGGGCGTTTATGCGCACCCTTCAATAGAGCAAAGTTCGCTTGAAGAAACGATTAAAGAATTAGAAATTACCGATTCAGTGGTGATTTTTTCAGGTCAGACAATTGATGATAAATCGACAATGGCGCTAAAAAAGCTAGTTTTTGAGAAATGGGATCTAAAGGACTTACAGCAGCAATATCGCGATTTTATTATCACCTATGAACCGATATTGATGTCTTTGGAAAACGGAGCTAAATGGAGTAGCCAACAATATTTCTTATTGAGAATATTATTAGTGCATGAATATCGGCGTATACTTTTAAAAGATCACGAACTATCTTGTAATATGCTTCCAAGCCAATGGCATGGATATAAAGCTAACCAATTAATAAGAACATTGTATTCAAAATTGAGTCGTCAATCATGCAATTACATCGTGGCTTCGCTAGAAGCGATGGATGGAAGTTTGCCCAAAGCATCAACAGAGTTTAATCAACGTTTCAATTGAAAATAATTAGGAAAAGAAACCTACTATGAACATGGCACCAGTTACTTTCGAAGTCGATAATAATATCGGGATCATCAATATCGACTATCCACCAGTCAATGCACTATCTCAGCGGGTACGTCAGGGATTAGTTGAAGGTGTCGAAAAATTTGAACAAGATAAATCGATCAAGGCAATAGTGATCCGCTGCGCGACTAAAACATTTATCGCAGGAGCCGATATTAAAGAATTTGGACAAACTCCATTAGAGCCTTACCTACCTGATGTCGTTAATCGCATAGAAGCTAGTAGCAAGCCAGTGATTGCTAGTTTGTTTGGTACGTCTCTTGGTGGCGGATTCGAGGTTGCGTTGGCCTGTCATTATAGAGTGGCATTAGCGTCAACAAAAATAGGATTACCTGAAGTGAATTTAGGTCTGATACCGGGAGCAGGCGGAACTCAAAGACTGCCAAGAATTATCGGCTCTAAAAGAGCTTTGGATATGATAACCAGTGGAAAACATTATTCTGTCGAAGCTTTTTCCGGGAGTGATTTGTTTGATTCTATCTTTGAAAGTAATGAAAACTTAAATCGTGCGACCTTGCAATTTGTTAATCAACTTATTGGATGCGGGCAACAAAAAACGATTAGAGTCGGCGAAATGCTTGTAAAGGACGATATTGAAGACTGGCAACAGGCAATCGCGAAAATAGCTAAAAAAGCACGAGGCAAAGATGCACCTGTGGTCGCTGCTAAAGTGATAATGAATAGTCGAGATTTAACTATCCACGATGGTATGGCGTTGGAAAGAAAAAAATTTATTAAGTTGCGTGATTCTGAACAGTCGGCGGCTTTGAGGTTCGCATTTGGCGCAGAGAGAGTGGCGACCAAAACTGAATATACAGCGAGACCGTTAATCGTTAATAAGGTCGGTATCATCGGCGGTGGGACTATGGGTGCGGGAATTGCGACTGCTTTTTTATCCAATGGTTTTCAAGTGACACTATTAGAGCAAAATCAACCAGCGCTCGATTCAGGAAAAAAGCAAATCGAAAACCATTTTGCTGTCAATCTTAATCGTGGTCGAATGTCGCAAAATCAAGTCGATGGATATTTGGCCAACCTGAATCCGTCTATCGATTATCAACAGTTGGCGGAAAGTGATCTAGTGATTGAAGCGGTGTTTGAAAATATGGCCGTTAAAAAGGCAATATTCTCCCAATTAAAGACTATCTGTAAGAAAGAATGTATTTTAGCGACCAATACTTCATATCTAAATATTGATGAGATTGCTTCGGCAACTGATCGGCCCGAACAAGTCATTGGCATGCACTTTTTTAGTCCTGCCAATATTATGAAATTACTTGAAGTCGTCCGTGCTAAAAATTCGTCAGATCAGGCGTTAGTGACGGCGATAGCGGTGGCCAAAAAACTTAAAAAAGTATCAGTATTAGTGGGTGTTTGTTTTGGTTTTGCTGGTAATCGAATGTACACTCGTTATGGAAGAGAAGTACAGCAAATGTTATTGGAAGGCGCAAAGGTCTCACAGATCGACAAAGCACTAACCGACTGGGGTATGGCTATGGGGCCGTTTGCCGTTGCAGATATGTCCGGTATTGATATTGGCTATCACGCGAGAAGCACACAAACTTTCCCTGCTTTTGATAGAGGGTACTTTAAGGCTTCTGAACTTATGTTTGAGCAGGGCCGGTATGGTAGAAAAACAGGTTCTGGGTATTATCAGTATGATGATCATGGACATCCGGTAGCGGATCCTGCGGTTGATAAGGCTATTAGAGAACAGGCGGTTCAGTTGGAGATTGCGCAGCACCAATTTACCGATGAAGATATCGTAAAACGTGTATTATATGCCTTGATTTCAGAAGGGCTACAGCTATTGAAAGATGGTATTGTACAGCGCGCATCAGATATCGATGTTATATGGCTACACGGTTATGGTTTTCCTAGGTATAAAGGTGGACCGATGTTTCAAGCGAAACAAATTGGAAAACAATTGCTGAAAAAAACATTTCAACAATACAGTGAGGAATTTGGTGCTAAAATATGGCCCTCAGTTGAATTTAGCTTTTTGGATTAAAATATTCGTCCTCTAAAACCTATTAAAAAAGAAGAAAGAAAAATCAATCGTTCTTTTTTCAGTCAAAACAAGGAATATCATGAAAAAAACAATTGTACTAACTCACCCGAAAATTAAGGTTCCCAGATTAGTTGAAGCGGCTAAACATGACGTGAAAAAATATCTGAAACGAGAACGCAATAAAACACTGCCCGACGGTGTTGACTATTGGGATTTTGATTGTAAGTATGGTGCAACGGAGACACAAGCTGAAGCCATCCATTTATCGGAAATTAATCAATATATCGACCAAGCAGAGCAGCAGGGGTTAGAGTCGTTTTATCTTGAGATATTGGCGAAAACAGGTATTCGCAATAAAAAATAACCTTTTTATTGTGCATCCATTTTGCTATCTTGTTGGCAGGATAATAATTTGCAAACCCGATGTTTATGATTAAATCCCTTAAACTGAACTTCTTCCAATTCAGAAAACTTGAACCACTCACGGCATTGAGCAAAAATTGGATAACTCACCGTAATTTCACCGGCAGTAGAAAACCCCTCTAATCGGGAAGCAAAATTAACCCCGCTGCCAACCGCTCTAAAAGCAACGATATCTTTTGAACCGAAATTGCCGACAGTGGCAAAATCCTGATGAATACCAATGCGCAATTTGACATTATGATCAAAGCCCGCATCCAGCCATTGATGGGATAACTCACTCATAGCTCGCTGCATTTTTAAAGCCAAATCCGCAGAATTAATAGCCTGCTGTTGTTTATTCATATTATCGAGCGCGCCAAAAAGCACCACTAATCCATCACCCAAAATTTCATTGAGTATGCCATCATGTTGCTCAATGAGCTCCCCCATTTTCCCTAAAAAACTATTCAAAATATCGGTAATTGCCTCCGGTTCGAATCGATCGGATACAGAGGTAAAACCAGCCAGATCGGCAAATAAGATAGTAATTTGTTTTCGTTCGGCTACCAACGGATTTTTTTCGCTGTTGGTAATAATTTGATTGACCATTTGTTTAGGAAAGTATTTACCAAGACGCTCGCACGCTTGTTGTAATGTCTTAGAGTGTTGCTTTTGTCGTTTGGCTTCCACGAGTCCGCCAACGAGGCGCATCGTATGGATCCGGCTTAGCAACACCTGCCGTTCGATCGGTTTAGTAATGTAATCGTTGGCGCCAGCTTCAAAACCAGCGGTAACATCTCCAGGTTGATTCCTAGCCGAAAGCAATAAAATAGGCAGCTCGATGGCACTGAATTTTTCTCGTAATTTTTTAGTGACTTCATAACCGGACATTCCCGGCATCATGATGTCAAGTATTGCTAGATCAAATTTTTCAGTTAATCCTGTTTTGGTTGCTTCAATTCCATCTTTAGCACACACCACTTGATAGTGATTAATTTCCAATAGATCACTTAATACTTGCAGATTGATGGGATCATCATCAGCAATTAAAATTTTTCCTTTGTAAGAAGTAGGCGCCTTTTCGGTTGTATTATTTGCTATTTTGGGTGATAAAGGATCGTCTTCTTCACTAAAGGTGATCATTTGAGATTGAAGGATTATTTCATCTTCCGAGTGAAAATTTTCTAACCAGCAAGGTAAAGTAAAATAAAAATTCGACCCTTTACCCGGTTTTTCTGCTACCCAAATATTGCCGCCATGTTGTTCAATTAATTGTTTGGTTACTGATAGACCTAAACCTGTACCTTTTTGCGAAATATTATCTGGCATATTAATTTGTTCAAACGGTCTAAATATTTCTTCAATTTTTGAGACGTCAATACCAAGACCGGTATCACTGACGCAAATTTCTAGTTCATTGACATTTAGATTGGCTGAAATGATAATCTCACCCTGTTCAGTATATTTAATAGCATTGCCAATCAGATTATGAAATATTTGTTGAACTCGATCTTCATCGGCAAATATTAAAGGTAGATCTTTCGTGAGGTTATTAATCAGCTTTAAGGATTTATGCTCAGCAAGTGGTCTAAGTAAACTGATCACAACATCTAAAATAGTTTGCAGGTCGACGGCCCGTCTTTGTAGTACCAAAGTATCATGAGTTAGTTTTTTATAATCTAATATATCGTTTACCAACTGAGCGAGTCTTTTGCCGCCATCAATAATAATTTTTAAATGATTCAGCGTTTTTTGATTTTGCAGTCCTGCACTGCCTTCTTTGAGAGATTCTGCAATACCAATAATACCATTTAGCGGAGTGCGCAATTCGTGCGAAGTATTTGCAAGAAATTCATCTTTAAGTTGATCAACTCGGCGTAAATGTTGATTAATGGTTGTTTGCTCTTGCAAGGTTTTTTTGGAACGATAAACAACATATGCTGTTAGAGCAATAATAGCTAGTCCATAGAGTATAAATGCCCACCAAGTTTTCCAAAGAGGAGGTAAAATAGTTAAGTTGACTTTGATGGTGCGGTTAGACCATATTCCATCACCGTTGGTAGCCTGTAATTCAAAACTGTAATCATCTGGATCTAAATTGGTAAACACAGCCTGGTTTGGGAAATTACTTTTTGTCCATTCGGTGTTATAGGGTAATAGGCGATGACGAAACTGGTTTCGTTTGACATGACGAAAATCTAGCGAGGCAAATTCAAAGTTAATATCATTTTGATCATAGGAGAATTCTAGTTTATTTTGCTCAACGGCCAATCCCAACGGTTTATGTCTTTTTCCTAACACTGATAGTGAAGTAATGACAATTTCCGGTTGAAAATTTGTCAACTTGGTATCACTGGCACTGACGATTGAAATGCCGTTGACACTGCCGAAATAAAGATCATTATCCGAAGAACGCATTACGGCGTTACCATTGAATTCGTTAGCCGGTAGTCCATCTTCAATCGAATAATTTTTGGAAGTAAACAGGTCAGGGTCGAATTGTGACAAACCGTTATTGGTACTTAACCATAGCTTGCCGTTAGTATCGGCGGCAATCCCGTAAATCGCGCTGTTCGGTAGTCCGTCTTTTTCTAAATAGCTAGTAAAAATAGCCTCTCCAGATAATATTGCCTGTGCTGACAATTTATTCAGCCCGTTAAATGTCCCGATCCAGAGATTGCTTTTATTATCCAGATATAACGAGCGAACCGTATTGTTGCTCAGAGAGTGGTTGTTGCCTGGCTCATTTTTATAATTGGTTACTTTTCCAAACTCTGGGTCGTATTTTTGCAGCCCTTTGTTCCAGGTACCAAACCAGATATTACCCTGACTATCTTGCAGCATCGTTCTTACGGTTGAATCGCCAAGTTGGCCGTCTTCTGCAAAGTGATATTCTGCAATCACCTTATGGGTTTTAGAGTCCATTTGTAACAGACCATCATCAGTACCGACCCAGATATTACCAAATCGATCTTTGTCCACCATACGTATTCGGTTATAGCTGATGTAACCCGCTGGAAAATTTGGTCGGCTAATTAATTGGCTAAATGGGTCTTTTGGACGATAGATTGCCAATTGACCTTGTTGATTGCCAAACCAGAGATCACCTTGATTATCAAAGGTAAAAGTGAGGATGCGATTGCCAATTTTTTGACCATCTTTGGTCACAAAGGTTGAGATGTGTTCAATTTTATCTATTAATGGATCATATCTATCTAGTCCGTTTAAGGTGCCAAACCAGATAATTCCGTGGCTATCCTCTTCAATATCCCATACAAATTCATGAGAAAGACTATTGCTTTGGTGTGGTGAATGGGTGAGCCGAGAAAACTGGTTATCAAAAGATTGAGTGGTATTTAATCCACCGCCAGCAGTGCCAATCCAGAGTAATCCAGAACGGTCTTGGTAGAGGCTCCAAATGTCGTTAATACTAATGCTATGAGGATCTGCAGAATTTCTTTTAAAGGACTGAAACTTTGAGTCACCTTTGCGTCTGACGTTGAGCCCTCCTTCTTCGGTTGCAACCCATAGGTCGCCATTGGCTACTCGCAGTATTTTTCTAACATCATCAAAACTTAAACTATCTGGATTTTCGTCGTGAGTAAAATGTTCAAAAACCCGATTGCCTTTCTTTAAATGGTACAGACCGTCAAAACGAGTGCCTATCCACAAACTGTCATCGGTATCAAGATACAAGCTGTTTATTTGATGAGGCATACCACTTTTTTCAAAATAGGTAAATACTTGTTGCTCAATATCAAAATGGCTTAACTTCTCATTGCTTGCGACCCACAAATTACCATTACCATCATTGACAATATCAACGATCGAACCCACCGGAAGTGATTGGGCATCTAGCGGATTATTAAAAAAATGAGCAAAGGCCTGTTTTTCAGGTAGGAATAGATTTAAACCGTGATCGGTGCCAACCCAGATACGTTGTGCCTCATCTTGATGAATGATGTTCACTTGCGGATGACTCAGGCTGTCAAAATCGTCATTTTTGGATAAAAAACGTTTAAATTTTCCTGTGTTTGGATCGAAGCGATTTATACCATTTTGTGCGGTGGCCACCCATAAAAAACCTTGTGCATCTTCGACGATGGAAACCACGATATTGTTTGAAATAGAGGTGGGATCGGAAGGATCATTTTTAAAATTAACAAACTGATAGCCGTCGAACCGGCTCAAACCATCATAGGTTCCAAACCACATGTAACCAATTTTATCCTGATAGATTACATTCACTGTACTTTGGGGCAAGCCGTTGGTAGTACCGATATGTTGAAAGCTAATAGAATCGCGAGCAGCCTCTACTGTTATGCTAAGGCAGCTAAGCACCAGTAGTAAAAGTCGAACAATGCCTGTTGTGATATCGGCTTTTCTCAAAGTAACCTGCGAAAAAGAATGTTAGAGTTTATAATTGTACATGATTGCAAAAAAATAGTACCCAAATCTTGTGAGGAAAAAAGCAATGTCGCAATTATCAGATATGCATATAACGGAGCAACGTTCTCTGGATGCTGTTCCAAATTCGCCAGATCGAAATAAACCATTAGGTTTCATTTTAAGACTGGCAAAGGCGTTACACACTTATGGGTTACCAGCTTACGAATTAGAGCAAACAATAAATGGCTGTGCCGAAGCAATGGGATATGGAGTGCAATGTATGTCGCTGCCAACTTCCATTAGTTTGACAATTTTTCCACCCGACGACGATCCTAAAACCTACCTAATTCGTGTTTCTCCAGGCGAAGTGAATATTGAACGATTAAGAAAAACCACACAAATTGCGCGTCAAGTAATTAACGGGGAATTAGACTCACAACAAGGTGCTGATCGATTGAAAAAAATCGCGGCTTATGCTCAGGATTATCCTAACTGGGTGATCGCGTTGGCTTTTAGCATTGTTTCAACCTGTATTGCGCGTATTTTTTCCGGCGGATTAAATGAGATGATGGTTTCTGCGGCAATCGGTTTTATTGTGGGCTTGATTGCGATTGCTTCTAGAACAAGGCCAATGTTGGATCATTTGCTACCGGCAATCTGTGCATTTATCGCCACCTCCATTGCCCTTTCCATGGACCAATGGTTCGGAGTATCGATTACTACATCCGTCGTGGTAATTTCTGGACTGATTATTCTATTGCCAGGATTATCTCTAACTATTGCTCTGGCTGAGCTAGCCACTCAAAATCTGGTATCTGGCACAGCGCGTTTATCGGGTACCGTCACGGTTTTTATTCAACTGGCATTTGGCAGTGCATTAGCCGCTGAATTAACTAGCCGGTTAGGACTGCAAGTGAACCATTCGACGGTAGAGCCTGTTGAGTTTTGGACAATTTGGTTAGCGGCTGGTATCGCCGCACTGGCTTTAGTGCCGCTATTTTCTGCACGTAAACAAGATAGCGGCTGGTTTTTACTATCAGCGCTTAGTGCTTTTACCATGGTCCATTTTGCAACGCAGGCAATGGGATCATCATTAGGGGCATTTGCTGGTGCAATAACGGTTGGTTTAATGGCTAAATTAGTCACTCGATTTTTTGATATTCCGGGGGCAATGATCATGATGCCCGGATTTATTATTTTGGTACCCGGCACGGTGGGCTATCGCAGTATTTTAGCCTTGGTTGAAAAAGATGTGATCGCAGGATTATCAACAGCCTTTGAAGTTGCAGTGATTGGCATTTCGTTGGTGGCTGGTTTTCTTTTATCATCACTAGTACCGTTACCAAAGGATGATTCGAAAGATCATTATTAGATAAAAAATTACGAGCTTCGAGCGAAAAAAACCTGTTATTATTCGGATTTGATGCTTCAACCTATAAAAATAGGAGAAAAAAATGTGTCGTTGGATGGCTTACAAAGGTAAATCTATTTATTTGGAAGACTGGATTTTGAACAGTGAGCATTCTCTTATCGAGCAAAGCAAGTCTGCTGATCTGAGTCAATATGAAGTCAATGGTGATGGATTTGGGGTAGGTTGGTATGGTAATAAACCAGAGCCTGGACTATTTAAAAGTATTCGTCCTGCATGGAATAATACCAACTTAAAAAGTTTGGCGGGCCATGTTTCTTCACCTTTATTTTTAGCTCATGTCCGCGCGGCAACAGGCACGCCTATTCAGGAAACTAATAGTCATCCGTTTCAATATAAAAACTGGCTCATGGTCCACAATGGATTAATTCACGAGTTTGAAGTAGTTGAAAAAGAGTTGATCGAGCAAGTGGATGCAAAATATTTTCGCCATATTGATGGTTCTACAGATTCGGAAATATTGTTTTATCTGTTACTTTCCAACGGACTGCAAGATGATGTGCATCTTGCGATTCAAAAAACGATCCAGTTAGTTGAAGCTATCGCAAGCAATCATAACATCCAATATGGCCTTCGAATGACATTAGGCATTAGTGATGGAAAATCTTTGTGGGCAATTCGTTATTCATCCAGTGATCATTCGGCCACTTTATTTTATTCGTTAGAAGATGATGAACATTCGCATAAACTGTTAATTGTTTCTGAGCCGTTAGATCATTGTTTGAGATGTTGGGCCACGGTTGATGAAAATACGATTTTGCATTTTGATGAAAATAATAAAATGAGTTTAATGGCGCTTTAGCTGATTTAAAAGAGATTGTGAATGCGATAAATAGCTTTCTTCTGAACAAGCCTCTTGTCGTTGATGGAGGTATGTCGTTACAGTAATCAAATCAGAATTATAGCCCAATCTAAGCATTAATTCGGTCCAAAAAGACTACTATTCTTCGACCTCATACAAATTTTCTGCATCATCATCATAATTAAACGCGCCAAGTAAAGTAACATATTTATCACTTTCCACTCCAGAGATCTTGGCGCTGTATTCATATTCAAACAACAAAATTAGCCAAGTAATTTCTAACATTTCTTTTTTCTTAGCTTTACTCATTAACGCATCGATATAAGAGCAAGAAAAAGAACATTCTCCTGCCGCCTGTTTGATATTGATGGTACCATTTTGCGATCCGTTGGTTTCCATGTCTTCTGGTCTAAAATAACGCATTTTAAAATTACTTGACCAAGTATTGCTAGCGCGAGTATTGTTTTTGCTAAAATGCTCTTCAAAATAGTCATCGGGGATATCTGCATAAGGGTGTTTTGAGACCCAGACAGAAACTTTATTTTTTTTGCTGAAAAGAAGACCTTTTTCGATTTTTAATGGCTTTGCTGACATTTGAACTCCGTGATATAAGCCTGACTAGTTTTGGCAGCAGTTTACCTGACAAATTGACATAACAGCAGTATTAATAACCTTTTCTGCTTTATTACTGGTATTATTTTAGGATTATATAAGCAAGTTACTGATAGGGAAAATCCTTGCTCATCCTGAATTGGCGTATGCTGCTCGCTACCAGAGATGCTTCATGGGTTATATCAACAATTTAAGCTACTACTCCAGATATTTTTATGGAACTCTGGACGCCTGATATTGACACGAATGCAAACTAATCTATTGAATATCGGCCGGTAAAAGAGAGGTATTAATCAAACATGAAAAAAATTGCACTGGTAACGGGGTCAAGTCGAGGGATAGGTGCGGCTACTGCTATTTTGTTAGCTGAGAAAGGATTTGATATCTGCATTAATTATAAAAATAATTCACTAGCAGCCAATGAAATCCTTCGGCGAACTAAAAAATTTGGCATTAAATGTATCGCCGTTAAAGCCGACGTTTCTAATGAAACACAGGTGATTAATCTTTTCGAAACAATTGATCAACAGCTGGGGCCTGTTACCGCACTGGTCAATAACGCCGGGATTTTATTGCCACAAAGCAAACTGGTTAATCTTAATGCAAAAAGAATCAACACGTTACTAACGGGTAATGTCACCAGCTATTTTTTATGTTGTCAACAAGCCGTTAAAAGAATGTCCACTGAGTTTTTAGGAGTCGGTGGCGCGATCGTCAATGTTTCATCTATTGCTGCGAGAACGGGTTCACCGGGTGAATATATTGATTATGCAGCTTCAAAAGGTGCCGTTGATACTCTGACAAAAGGATTATCAGTGGAAGTGGCTAGCGAAGGAATAAGAGTCAATGGCGTCAGACCGGGTTTTATAAAAACCGAAATGCACGCCGATGGTGGTGAACCCGGTCGAATTGATAGAATCAAAAATAATGTTCCGATGCAAAGAGGCGGTGAAACTTTTGAAGTTGCCTCAGCCGTTGCCTGGTTGCTTTCGGACGCGGCCTCTTATGTGACTGGCACCTTTATCAATGTTGCTGGGGGACGATAGATGAAATTAGTTTTACTCCCCGGCATGGATGGAACGGGGTTACTATTTAAACCGTTATTGAACGTATTACCAGATTCAATTGATGCAGAAATTATTGATTATTCACCCACCAAACAACAAAACTATGATGAATTGGTTGAAGAGGTTAAATCGAAATTACCAAACAAGCCCTTTGTTCTGTTGGCGGAATCATTTTCGGGTAGAGTCGCTTTTCAGCTTAGTTTGGATACAGCCATTCCAATAAAAAAATTGATTTTGGTGGCTTCTTTTCTGAGTAATCCTTTACCTAAATGGGGGAGATTCATTCGAATGCTTCCTTTGACTTTACTATTGAAAATACCCGTTTCAAAATTCATCTTAACGAGGTTCTGTTTTGAGAGGAATTGCAGTGATGATTTGCTATCACTATTTCATAAAAGTATCGTATCGGTTAGACCTAACGTCCTTGCCTTTAGATTACGCCAAATTTTAAAAGCCTTAAAACCAACGATGCGATCTGAGGTAAATTGCTTGGTAATAATCGGCCGAAAGGATCGATTAATATCACAAAAAATATCTGTAGCTGTAGGAGATTGTTTCGAAAATAGTCGTTTCCTAGAAATTGAAGGACCACACTTTCTAGCACAAACCAATAGTAAAGCCATCATTATTGAATTACAAAAACTTGGTTAAATTTACTTTACTCTTACAACCTGTAGCTATAGCGTATTTAATGAGGGTATATCGTGAACTTAGTGTGGGAAATCCGCACATTGGATTCTAGCGAGGGGAAGATCCTAGTACATCTATGAACCCGAATAAATACCTACCACGGTATTGGTAGGTGTTTATTCAGTTCATTGGATGAATTTAGGATTAATCTTCGTAATTATGTTTTGGGCTCCAAAGATTCCCTGAAATGGTTAGCATCGATAATAAGGATAAGGTTTCACCATAATAATCTCTGTTTTGAGGGTCTGATTGCTGCTCTTTCATTTTATCCCAAAAATGATTCAATCGGCTTTGCCGCTGTGCCTTTGTTGCCATGTTATTATTATGGTATTGGAGTATGGATATACCAACCGCATACGGCCCAATAAAAGCAAGAGAATCATATTTATTGCCGTTGACTACATTACCTGTGGTGACATTCCTAATTGCGTAAACCTTATTAACACCTCCGGATTTTATCCTATTAACAATATAGGCACCGATTCTTGAAGATATATACGCCGCCCGTCTTGCATAAATCCCAGGGTTACCACCAGAGCTCACTTTAGCAATGTAGTGATGTCCCATCCGCCATGGGATTCGAGATGAATTATAGGCATAATGCTCCGTATCTGACTCCGTACCATCACAAAAAGGGTCTACTTTAGAACCCGGAAAAACAACATCTTCAACATGGCCATTGCTGTCAACTTCAACATAAAGAATATCAGGTATAAATGCCTTTGAGCCCGCTTCCCTCCGTGCTTGCCTAAGGGTTTCTATTGAATTTCTGAAGGCATGTCTCCATTTACTTTTTTCACTAAAGTTATTTTCATAGTAGTGAAACACTTGAAAGTTCGCTGGCATCGCGTCTGATGAGCGTAAATTATATTGGTTAAAAATCAATCCATCACTGCCACACTGAGACTCTGTGTTGTCGGCATCCACCCAATCTCCAGCCATCGGTAAATAACTGTCAGGACCCAAGGTCTCAGCTCTTATAGCTCGAACCAAATCGATGGCTTCTAGACGATAATTAATACTGCCATTACTGCCCCCACTGTCTATGTGCCATAAACAGTGCTAAAGCCATATCTGCGTCACCATCAAATGCACTGTCGTCGTGGATAACTCCATCAATACCAGGTCCATCAGCACCAGGTCCATTAGTCTCCCAATCCATTAAACCATTATTACTCTGAGTTGGATGGGCTTTTGCGTATCGCCATAGGCCATTAAAAATAACCCTGGCCCTAGGTGATGGTGACACTCCACCCGTTTCACTCAATACAGGCAAAAACTTATTACCCATTGTGGCCATAATTAACATCCCGTACCCTTGACCTTCAGATGTAGTATATTTCCAAAATTCCTTCTTTGGTACGTGTTCATCCCACTCAAATGTTTCACCCCAAGGCCCCATTGAAACTCGGTACTGATCACTCCCTTTTTTGACAATATAGGCGGCCGACCAATACTGGGCATAACTACGCACATCAGTATTTATCTCGTCTTGATTTGACCTCCGTGAACCATTAGACGCCGTTTCATAACTTCCGCCCCTTAACCATGGACGAATAGTCTTATGCAACCATTTATGCCCATCTTCCATACCGTTCCTAGTATAAGGAAAAGGTCGATTTTCTGCTGCCTGAACACTACTTAACAATACACTTGCCAAAATAAGCACAAATGCAATGCTTCGATATGTTAACTTAATCATTTCTATTACCCTATCGTTGTGTGCGTGTGTGGATTAAAAAAATTATTCTGAAAAACAAATAATATTCCAACCGAATAGTACTTTAACTTTTCAATAGGCGGCACCCCAAAATAGGGGGGGGGGAAGGTAAATAAATAAAAATTAAATAATAGGTCAGGTCAGTAGATTAATATTTAAGCTTATTTTGGTTTTCACTTGTACAATATAATTCTGTTTGCTTGAGTTGAATTTGACGGACATTAACATCTATTATTCCCAATTCAACGCCGCACCAGTTTGATACTCTGTTACCCGAGTTTCAAAGAAGTTTTTTTCTTTTCGCATATTGGCTTGTTCATCGAGCCAACTCAGCGTGTTTTTGGCACCGGGAAATGGTTCATCGATATTCAATTGTTTGGCCCGTCGGTTGGCGATAAATCGAAATTGTTCGATATGATCCTCGGCGTTGTAACCCAAAATGGGATCTTTTAAAATATAATGAGCATAATTAATTTCACAAGCTTCACTTTCATCCCACATTTGCCGAAGTAAGCTTTTATCCAAGGTCATATTTTCTTCTTTAATAATTTCATTGACCACCCGAATACCAAACGCACTGTGTAATACTTCATCTCGCATAATGTATTGCAGCTGTTCTGCAGTTCCGGTCATTAGCCCGCGTCTTTGCAGGGCAAAGATAGGGCTAAAACCGTTGTAAAACCAACAGCCTTCAAATACTCCGGCAAAAAACAAATAAGAATGAACAAAGTTATGTAACTCATCTTTATCTTTTAAATCTATGTCAGGGCGTAATACTGAATTCAGCCGATTATTGGCCATTTGAATTTTGGCATTAATTTGTGGCACGACTCGATAACGATTATAAATTTCACTCTGTTCAATACCGATCGACTCAATGCAGTGTTGATAGGTCCAGGTATGTAATGCTTCTTCATAAACCTGTCTCGCCTGGTAAATTTGTAATTCCGGTGCAGTCATTTTTTCCATCACGGCTAGGCCCACATTTCGCATTGCTAAAATATCGGATGTAGTCAGGTAAGCCAATACGTTTTCGTAAAGATGTTTTTCTTCAAGGGTTAATTTGTGATGATAATCTGAAACATCTTTAGTCATATTAATGTCTAAAGGTGTCCAATGATTTTTATTCGCATTTAACCAAAAATTCCATGCCCAAGGATATTTAAATGGTGCCAGCTGATTGATATCACCGGCACCATTCACTATTCGTTTATCTGCGACTTTGACCGGCTGTAAATTAGCCACTTGAGGTATTTCACCAGTGACGATAGATGACTCTAGTTGGATCGCTTTCAACTTATTCTTATCGGTGATATTTTTACTGGAGATATCATTGTCTTTTGACAAAGATAATTCAATTTCGTTTGGTGTTTTAAAAGCACTGATTGGATCATCCCAATTTAACATTTATTTATTCCTTATTTTTTTGATTTATTTTTACTCGTAATGGTTACTGACACGCTTCGCAGTCGGGATCCTGTATTGAACAAAATTTTGGTTTCGTCGTTAATTCGCTTGGTTGCGGAGCATCGCTGTTTTTTTCCATTTGAGTCGCGCCAAGAGAACGTAAGTAATAGGTGGTCTTTAAGCCTCTCACCCAAGCTAATTTATACAGTTGGTCGAGTTTTTTGCCAGAAGGCTCCGCCATATAAAGGTTTAAGCTCTGCGCTTGGTCGATCCATTTTTGACGCCTAGATCCGGCTTCAATTAACCAACGTGAATCGACCTCAAAAGCAGTGGTATAAACGGCTTTAATTTCATCAGGAATGCGATTGATGGTCTGGATTGAACCGTCAAAATATTTAAGATCGGCATTCATTACTTCATCCCAAATATTAAGAGCCTTGAGCCGCCGGATCAAATGGGCATTGACCACACTAAATTCACCAGAGAGATTCGATTTAACGTAAATGTTTTGATAAGTCGGTTCAATAGACTGACTCACACCGCAAATATTTGAAATGGTGGCAGTGGGTGCAATTGCTAGGCAATTACTATTACGCATGCCGACTTGTTGAATTTGCTGGCGTAAAGAGCTCCAGTCCAGTTGGCAGTCCAGATTTTGGTCAAAATAATTACCGCGTTCTTTACCCAGTTTTTTAGCGGAGTCAATGGGTAAAATACCTTGGCTCCAGAGAGATCCTTTAAAGCTTGAATAAGCACCACGTTCTTTAGCTAAATCAGAGGAAGCTTTTAACGCATAATAACTAATGACTTCCATCGAATGGTCTGCAAACTCTACGGCTTGCTCGCTCGCATAGGCAATATCTTGCATGTACAAGGCATCTTGAAACCCCATTAAACCTAAGCCGACCGGACGATGTTGTAGATTGGAATTTCTTGCTTGCGGGACACTGTAATAATTGTAATCAACCACGTTGTCTAACATGCGCATCGCGGTGGTAATGGTTTTTTCTAATTTGACTTTATCTAGACCATTTTCATTCATATGCTGGGCTAAGTTAACGGATCCCAAATTACACACTGCAATTTCTTTTTCGTTCGTATGTAAAGTGATTTCAGTACATAAGTTAGAGCTATGTACGATACCTTTATGTTGATTGGTGTAACGGATATTGCAAGGATCTTTGAATGTAATCCATGGATGTCCGGTTTCGAAAATCATGCCTAACATTTTTCGCCAGAGTTCCACTGCGTTCAATGTCTTACTCATTCGAAGTTTGCCTTTGGCTGCTTTTTGTTCGTAAGCTAGGTAGGCTTTTTCAAAAGCCTGTCCCGATAATTCATGCAACTCAGGTGTTTCTTCCGGTGAAAACAGTGTCCATTTTTTCTCTTCACAGACCCGTTTTAAAAATAAATCTGGGATCCAGTTAGCGGTATTCATATCATGGGTACGGCGTCTCTCATCCCCCGTATTCTTTCTCAGATCAAGAAAATCTTCGATGTCTATATGCCAAGTTTCTAGATAAGCGCACATTGCCCCTTTGCGTTTGCCACCTTGATTAACTGCGACCGCAGTATCATTAGCGACTTTAAGAAAAGGAACCACTCCTTGAGACTTGCCATTGGTCCCAATAATATTGGATCCCATTCCTCGCACAGGTGTCCAGTCATTACCAAGACCACCGGCATATTTTGATAACATCGCGTTATCTCTCAGTGAATTATAAATGCCATGAAGTTCATCGGGTACGGTGGTTAAATAACACGAAGATAATTGAGGTCTTAAAGTGCCGGAATTAAATAAGGTTGGGGTGGAACTCATGAAATCAAAAGAAGATAATAATTCGTAAAACTCAATGGCTCTTTTCTCTCTATCGACTTCATTGATCGCAAGCCCCATGGCCACTCGCATAAAAAATGCTTGAGGCATTTCAAAACGGGTCCCGTCACTTTGGATAAAATAACGGTCATAGAGTGTTTGCAACCCTAAGTAATTAAAAAGCCTATCCCGCTCCGGCTTTATTGCCGCAGTTATTTTGCTCAGGTCATAACGGGTAAGTTCTTCATCGATCAGTTTTAACTTGCTCGCAGTTTTTAAATAGTCTGGGAAATAATCGCTATATATTTTAGAGGGATGGATATCACCAAAACTCTGATTAGATTGCTCGACAAAATTCACCGCTTCGATCGCTAAATTAGCGAGTAATAATCGAGCCGATACCTGGCTGTAATTGGGCTCTTGATCGATTAAAACACGGGCACTCAGCACCAATACTTCCGCCAGATCTGAATGGGTCATACCATCGAAACAGCTCTTAATCGTGTTGTCAAAAATAACTTGACTATTGACATCGGTTAAGTTGCTAACAGCAATTTCTATTTGAGCACGGATAACCGAGTGGTCGATTTTAATCCGGTGGCCATCGGTGCCATTGATTTCAATCGATGAAACAACTGGCGTATCTGGCTGATTATTTTGTTGTTCCTGTAACAGTCTTTCTCTGGTTCTTTCTGTTCGATACAGGACGTAAGCACGAGCGACTTTTTGTTCTCCGGCGCGCATTAATCCCAACTCAACCTGATCCTGAATATCTTCAATATGCATTACCCCGCTTTCTGGTAGCCTCCGGATAAGAGCATGAAAAACTTGTTCAGAAATGGTGTCGACGACTTGATGAATACGAGACGAGCTTGCTGCTTGACTGCCTTCTACCGCAAGAAAAGCTTTGGTGAGTGCTACAGATATTTTATTGACGTTAAATGATGTTCGCTTGCCATTTCGCCGGATCACCGAATATTGTGCACCCAATGCTGCCGATGAGTTTTCTATGGCGCTTTGAGGACGCAAATTTGAAGGTGTGTCTGATTGGGTTTGTGACTGGGGTGGTTGACTAGACGCAGTATTGGATTCGAGCATTGTTTCCCTCTATAGAAACTGGATGCTCGCGCAAAAGAGGAAAATGGTATTACCCGATAATCCATAGCCTTAACGCGAGGCGGAGTGATTAAACCTAGAAAAATCATAAAGTAGGTATCGGACTTAAAAAGCGGATAGCTCTTAATACCGTTGCGCGACAGTGCTGGATTCTCACCAGTTTCCCTAACTTTAAAACATCAATGATCGATCTTTGACCCATTCAAAAATCTAAATATAGTGTTTGAACGACCATTTGACACAATATAGTGTGTTAGATGATAATTAGCAAGAATTATTCCTAGAATATTTTATAAATGTTAAACTACGGAATATTCGCGTAAAAGAGCTGTAATCAATGCAAGAACTCATCATACAAACACCTGACGATTGGCACTTACACTTCAGAGACGGTGATATGCTTTCTGAAACTGTCGCGGCGACGGCTCGTTGTTTTCGCCGGGCGATAGTGATGCCCAATCTGGTGCCACCGATCACTAATGCGCCAATGGCGATTGAATATAAAAATCGCATAATGAATGCAGTACCTGATAAAAATCAATTCGATCCCCTAATGACATTATATTTAACCAATTTAACCAGTTCACAGACTATTATCGAGGCAAAAAAAGCAGGCATTCTTGCGGTAAAATACTATCCCGCTGGTGCGACGACTAATTCTGATGCGGCGGTGAAAAAAATCGAAGTACTCTATCCTGTTTTACAAACCATGTCTGACGAAGGGATGATTTTATTGATACACGGAGAAGTAACTGAAGCCAATATTGATATCTTCGACCGAGAACAGGTTTTTATTGAAACGATTTTAGATAAGATTGTACACAGTTTCCCTGATCTTAAAATGGTTCTGGAACATATCACAACTAAAGAGGCCGTCGAGTTTGTCGGTCAAGCAGACGATAATATAGCAGCGACGATTACCCCTCAACATTTAATACTTAATCGCAATGATATTTTAGTGGGCGGGATTAGACCTCATCATTATTGTTTGCCTATTCTAAAACGGAATATTCACCAACAAGCACTTCGAGAAGTGGTTGTTACTGGTTCAAATAAATTTTTCCTCGGCACTGATTCTGCTCCTCACGAAAAAAATCGTAAAGAAGCCGCTTGCGGCTGTGCGGGTTGTTACAGTGCATGGAGTGCTTTGGAATTGTATGCGCAGGTATTTGATGCGTTGGACGTGCTAGATAAGTTAGAAGGCTTTGCTAGCCACTATGGAGCGGATTTCTATGGTTTGCCTCGTAACGACGGAACGGTTACCTTAATCAAACAATCATGGCAGGTGCCCCAAGAAATTATTTTGCCCAATGGCAGACTGATTGTGCCATTTTTTGCCGGTGAAACACTACAGTGGAAGGTAAAAGTATAAGAGCAAGTAACGAGGTACAGGCAAAAATTCTGATCATCTTTACCGCTCCCTAGTCGAAGGCATCTCCTAATTTTTCGCTCCAGCCGAAGGCTTATAACCGCCCTTTTTGTACCGCTTCAATCAAGGCTAGTAGAGTTTTATCCATCGGACTTTTTTCCATCAACCTTTGATATTGCGTGATTGCCCGATCGATCTCGCCATTTTTATAAAACTCCCATCCTCGGATCATTGCATTTTGATTGCTGAGTTTCTCGTTTCTTACACTCAGCGGATCCTGGGAGAAAACTTCATAAATAGTTATCGGTTTCGACTTACCCTGAATCACACAGGTAGCAATAAAACGTAAATTTCGTTTGTCAAAGCTATCCAGCCGTAGTCGCATTTGTTCAGATATCAAGATCGGCGCTCTAAAAGTTTTAGTTAGGGCTTCTATTCTGGCGGCCACATTCACAGTATCAGAAATTACGGTAACATCCATTCGAGAGCTTGTTCCCACAGTACCTAACATCATTTTACCAGTGTGTAATCCCAAACCAATTTCGACGTTTGGCAAATTATTAGCGGCTAATTTTTTATTGTAGTTTGCTAAAGACTCCATCATACCGACAGCTGCATTTAACGCATGATCGGCAGAATTTGGAAATAAAGCCATAATACCATCACCCATATACTTGTCGATGGTGCCACCATGCTGATTGATGACTGGTACCATAATTTTTAGATAGCGATTAATAAACCGGAAATTCTCATGAGGAGGCATTGATTCTGATATCTGAGTGAATCCACGAATATCACAAAATAAAATAGTCATTTCTTTTTCAACACAATCGCCTAAACTGATTGATTTTATCCCATCTTGACTGATCAGTTTAAGTACCTGATGTGGTACAAAATGGCTGTAGGCTTTGTTAGTGCTGACTAATTCATTTCGGCTCTCCTGCAATTTGAGCACCATTAGATTGAATTGTTTGGCCAAATGAGTATAACCACCAAAACCGGACAACGATAAATTGAAGTTAAAGTCATTGGTGATCAAACGTTCAATAGCATCGGTCAATTGTTCAAATGGACTGGTAATTTTTCGAGTGAAAAAGATAGCCGCCACTAATAAACTAATGAAAAGCAAACTGATAGTTACTAACATGGATTGCAGTAAATTTTCCTTTAATGCGACAATTTGCTTGTTTGAAATTTCAACAATAACAATACCGGCAGGTTTTTGCAGCTTGTCCCGAATGATAGCCATACTAATATGCTTTTGAGGTTGGGTGGCATCATTGACCAGCACGGTCGTTGCTGAAGAATTGTTTTGATAGAAATGGTTGACTAGTTGCTTAAAAGCATTGGTAGGTGTAAGTGTCATTCCGCTGGTAAAAATTCGTTTTTGGGGTTGTCCACTTTCACTAGGAATATCCGGAACTAAGGCATATTTTAGTTGATGGGATTGACTACTAATGTTGATAGTGTATATGAAGCTGGCAAGGTTATCGATATTCATCGTTTCTAACAGCGCATCGTTATAGCGCCGATATGATGTTGTTTTCATCGATTTTTTTGAGCTGAATTTTCGATGTATATTACCATCAATAAAGCCAGCAGTGGTTTGTGCCAGTACCATCTGCTGGTGTTGAAAATTTTCAATCAGGTAGGCCTCTGCGCTGCGATAGAGGCTATAACCTGTGGTCGCTAAAATGATCCCAGCGACCAGCAAAAACCAGACAATGACATGACTGCGAAAATGTTGACTTGAAGATTTTGACAAAGCTCATTCCAAAATTGGGATACTTGTAATTGATTCTAAATCTAGAGTTATTTCCCAGAAATGCAAGTAACTAGATCAATTAATAACAATAAACATTTCTTAGGGAGTACCGTTTTTTTCAAAATTTAAGATCGTAAACCGGGATTAATTTATTTTGCATGTCGGCTGGCATTAAAATAAGGCGTCCAAAAACGAATACACAGCGGAACTAAGATATTGAGCGCAAAAGCGGTAAACATCAGAGTATAGAAGACTTCTGTGGTAAAGATTGCATTATGCACGTAGCCAATATCCATTACCACAAAAGCCAATTCCGCTCTTCCTAGCATGCCAAAGCCGATCATTAATGATTCTTCGTAAGAATAATGGCCAGTATAACGAGCCGCGAGAGAAGCAGAGCTAACTTGGGCAATAAAAATCACTAACACCAATATCAGTGTCTCATCCAGCACGCTCACAATCAGATCGAGATCAAATAACAGTTTTGCCCCAAGATTGACAAAAAATACTGGGCCTATCCAGGAAAAAGCGACATCATCGATGATTTTACGAGTCTTCTTATATCGATTGATCGGTTCACCTTTCTTATCGATATAAAATAGAGCCGGTGTCATAATTAATCCAGCCATATACGCTCCAACCGCCGAATGCAGACCCATTAAGTGAGCGATGGCACCAAATGTAACGGCAACCATTAAAATCGCTAAGGTGGCATCACGACCATCATTAAAGGCCAGTAGATTATTTAAGCCGTATCTATCGAAAAACGAAAGATGATTGTCACTAGGTTCTTTTTCTTTAATGGGAAAAATAGAAATGGCACACAGAAAAATAAGCACAAAAAAGCCGATAGCTTTAAGAAGAATAATACCCACTCCCATCAGGGTAGGTACTTCATTACCCGCCACGATTGGAACTAATACGGCGACTAGTACTAATGAAGCGACATCATCTAAAACAGCAGAAGTGATGATCCCGGTTGCGGCTTTGGTCAAATGTAGGTTTTCGTGTTTGAGTACCATCATGGTGAGTGAAACGGCTGTTGCGGTCATGGTTAAACCGACCAATAGCGCAATATTTTGATCGTGCCAAAAATAAAGCGCTAACAGGTAGGCTGCAAAAAAAGGGGTGATCGCACCAAAAAGAGCGATCCCCCAACTTCTTTTAGCACTGCGTAAAAAAGTAGTAGGATTTTCTTCAAACCCCAAGGCAAACATGATTAGAATGATGCCAAATTCAGAAAAACCTTGGATAAAAGGTGTGGGCTCTGTCGGTAATAGACCAAAATTAACCAACAAACTACCGGCTACCAGATAATAAACTAGTGGTGTCAGACTCGTTTTTTTGGCAAACCAGAATGATAGAATGACACTAGCCCATATCATTGCAAGTGATAATAAATTATCCATTTTTGTATAGCAGATTCCTATGCGTTTTAGGTTAGTTTAGTTTAATTTTTAAAATTTTACTAAATAACCTCAGCTCGGGATAGGAATGCCAGCCCACAGCGCGCCTAGCGATGCACACTCTGATCTAGCACTTCTTTCCACGACTTTAACTGATTAATTCACCAGCCAATCGATTATAAAGCAATTGTAACTATTCAGCGTAATTACTAAAAAAAGGGTAATAATTGCTTGACACGCTTTTTGTGTGTTTTTACTGAAATTTGTTTGGTTCATGATAACCCTTTAAAGATAGCTTTAAAAGATCAATTT